>WNFC01001227.1_pt1 | contig 26530 bp, 24 predicted proteins | sample 5400541 | NCBI WGS metagenome assembly WNFC01 (sample SAMN13153342, study PRJNA577476) | soil metagenome | isolation source: 120 cm saprolite under Douglas fir tree site 2 hole 2 replicate 1 | place: USA:California | collected 2015-04-18 | reverse complement strand
CCGAAACGCTGCCCGCGAGAGTGTGTGAATCGCCAAAAAATCCTCATCCTCGAAGAACATTCGAATGGCCGCATCTAGCTGCCGCTTCCCGGCCTCGAGTTTTGTGACCTTGCTCATAGAAACTCGCCCCGTTCCGGTGTCCGGCCCCTGCACCTTGCCCCACGTATCGCGCAATCCCACCGTACGGTTGAACACCGGCCGGCCGGGCGCGGAGTCCTGGTCGCGCGCGAAATAGCCCAGCCGCTCGAACTGGACCGGGGCAGGCGAATTGGCCGACGCCAGCGCCGGCTCCAGCTTCGCGTGCGTGAGCACTTCGAGCGAATTCGGATTGATGTCGGCCGCGAAGTTCCCGACGTCAGGATCCGGCTTGGTGAAAAGCTGGTTGTAGAGCCGCACCTCGGCCGTCACGGCGTCCGCGGCGTTGACCCAGTGAAGCGTCCCCTGCACCTTGCGGCCGTCGGGCGCGTTGCCGCCGCGGGTTGCGGGATCATAGGTGCAGCGCAGGGCGATCACCTCTCCGGCAGCGTCCTTCACCGCCTCGCGGCAGGTGATGAAATAGGCGTAGCGCAGCCGCACTTCCTTTCCGGGCGACAGGCGGAAGAACTTCTTGGGCGGATTCTCCATGAAGTCGTCGCGCTCCACATAGAGCTCGCGGCCGAACCGGACGCGCCGCGTGCCGGCGTCCGGATTGTCCGGGTGATTGACGGCTTCGAGTTCTTCGCTGTGCCCTTCGGGGTAGTTCTCGATGATGACCTTCAAGGGCCGCAGCACCGCCATTCTGCGCCATGCGGCCGCGTTCAGCACCTCGCGGATCGCGTGTTCGAGCATCGCCACGTCGACCACGCTGTTGGCCTTGGCGACCCCGATGCGGCGCACGAATTCCCGCAGCGCTTCGGGCGGCACGCCGCGCCGCCGCAGCCCGGCGAGCGTCGGCATGCGGGGATCGTCCCACCCGTTAACATGGCCGCCGCGGACCAGTTCGGTGAGCACGCGTTTCGAGAGCACCGTGTAGCTCAAGTTAAGCCGGGCGAACTCGTACTGGTGCGGCCGGGACGGCACCGGCAGATGCTCCAGGAACCAGTCATAAAGGGGCCGGTGATCCTCGAATTCCAGGGTGCAGATCGAGTGGGTGATGCCCTCGATCGCGTCCGACTGGCCATGGGCGAAGTCATAGCTCGGATAGATGCACCACGCCGTGCCGGTGCGCGGATGGCGCGCATGGAGGATGCGGTAGAGCACCGGATCGCGCAGGTTGATGTTGCCGGACGCCATGTCGATCCTGGCGCGCAGCACCCGGGCGCCGTTTTGGAATTCGCCGGCGCGCATGCGGTGGAACAGGTCGAGGTTTTCCGCCACCGGGCGGCCGCGAAACGAGCTGTTGCGGCCGGGCGCGGTCAGGGTGCCGCGATTGGCCCGCATCTCGTCCTGGGACTGGTCATCCACATAGGCGAGCCCTGCGCGGATCAAGTGCTCGGCCCAGGCATAGAGCTGCTCGAAATAATCCGACGCATAGTAGAGGTTGTCGCCCCAATCGAAGCCCAGCCAGCGCACGTCGGCCTTGATGGCGTCGATGTATTCCTGCTCTTCCTTGGTCGGATTGGTGTCGTCAAACCGCAGATTGCATTGGCCGCCGAATTCCTGCGCGATGCCGAAATTGAGACCAATCGATTTGGCGTGGCCGATGTGCAGGTAACCGTTAGGCTCTGGAGGGAAACGGGTGATGATCTTGCGGTATCGCCGCGCATCGCGATCGGCTGCGACAATGTCCCGGATGAAGTCGCGCCCGGTTTCCGCAATCACTTCGGCTGCCGTCATAGTGGTTGGGTTCCTGTGTCGTTCGCAACGGGCGGCGCTTTTCGATCAGATTGCCCAGTGTCAACCTTGCCGAAAAGGCTCCAATGGCTATTTGCCCATACACGAAGGACTCGCAAGGGTCCAATCTTTGAATAGGGGCCACGATCCCCACATGTCAGGCTCGGCGAGAGCGGGCCGTTCGCAATAAATGCCGTGACACTCATCGCCATGCCTTGTACAGGGGCAAACCCACGTCAACCGTAACCACGTCGACCCGAGCGAGATCTGCGTTCCAATATGACCACCCCCGTCGTTACACGCTTCGCACCTTCGCCCACCGGCTTCCTCCACATCGGCGGGGCGCGGACCGCGCTGTTCAATTGGCTCTATGCGCGAGGGCGCAGCGGCAAGATGCTGTTGCGAATCGAGGACACCGACCGCGAGCGCTCCACCAAGGAGGCGATCACCGCGATCCTTGATGGGCTGACCTGGCTCGGGATCGAATGGGACGGCGACGCCGTCTATCAATTCTCCCGCGCCGCGCGGCACCGCGAAGTGGCTGCGCAGCTGCTGGCCGCTGGGCAGGCCTATCGCTGCTACGCCTCCCAGCAGGAGCTCGACGAGATGCGCGAGCGGGCGCGGCGCGAAGGCCGCGCCAAGCTCTATGACGGGCGTTGGCGTGATCGCGACCCCGCCCAGGCCCCTCCTGGGGTCAAGCCGGTGATCCGCTTGCGGGCGCCGCTTTCCGGTGAGACCGCGATTGAAGATCAGGTTCAGGGCCGCGTGGTTTGGCAGAACGAGAACCTCGACGATCTCGTGCTCTTGCGCTCCGACGGCACGCCGACATACATGCTGGCGGTGGTGGTCGACGATCACGATATGGGCGTGACCCACATCATCCGGGGCGACGACCATCTCACCAACGGAGCGCGGCAAACCCAGATCTACAACGCGCTCGGCTGGCAGGTGCCGGTGATGGCACATATCCCGCTCATCCATGGGCCCGACGGGTCCAAGCTTTCCAAGCGCCACGGCGCGCTCGGCGTCGACGCCTACCGGGCCATGGGCTATCTGCCGGAGGCGCTGCGCAACTACCTGGTACGGCTCGGCTGGAGCCATGGCGACCAGGAGATCTTTTCGACCCGGGAGATGATCGAGGCCTTCGACTTGCCGCAGATCGGCCGCGCTCCGGCGCGTTTCGACTTTGCCAAGCTCGAAAGTATCAACGGTCACTATATCCGACAGGCGCGCAATGCCGATCTTGTCGCTGAGATCGAGCGCCTCCTGCCGCACATTGCAAACGGCGCCGAACTCGCGGCCAAATTCACCCCCGATCTCAAGGCGACGTTTTGCGCAGCGATGCCGGGACTAAAAGAACGCGCCAAGAATTTGGTGGAACTAATTGACAGCGCCCAATTTCTATATGCGGAGCGCCCGATCGCGATCGACGCGAAGGCAAAACCGCTGCTTGGTCCCCAAGCTTGCGCCATCATCGCGGAATTGCTCCCCGACCTGTCGAAGGTCGAGCCATGGACCGCGGAGGCGATCGAAAGCGTCGTGCGGGCGTTTGTCGAGCGCAAAGACCTCAAGCTCGGCGCGGTGGCGCAGCCCTTGCGCGCGGCCCTGACCGGCCGCCCGACCTCGCCCGGCATTTTTGACGTGCTGCAAGTGCTCGGCAAGCCGGAGAGCCTCGCGCGTCTCGCCGATCAGGCGTCCTACGCAGCGTGAACACGTTCATGTGACCGCTCTTGTGGCGACAGCGGGTATCGGTACACTATACACGCAGAGTTTGTATCGAACGGGGACGAGGGATTCTTGGGACGCACCCAGAGGCGGGGGAGCCGCCAGGGTGTCGCCCATCTTGCGGCGCACAAATGAATACGGTACGCAGTTTGTGGGGGAGCAGCGGGCCGGGCTCGACACCACCGGCCATCTTCGCGCCCGGGGCTGATCGGCTGCAGCTAGGTGGCGCCTTCTCATCGAGGATACCAGCATGGACGCACGTTCCGGTGCCAATACCAAGTCCGGCACTCTGACCCTGGGTGACAAGAGCTACACGTTTCCGGTGTACGAAGGTACCATCGGGCCAGACGTAATCGACATTTCCAAGCTGTACAATCAAGCCAACGTCTTCACCTACGATCCGGGCTACACCTCGACCGCAAGCTGCGAGTCAAAAATTACCTATATCGATGGCGACGAGGGCATTTTGCTCTATCGCGGTTATCCGATCGAGCAACTCGCAGAGCACGGGGATTTCCTCGAAACCTGTTACCTCCTGCTTTATGGCGAACTTCCGACCGCCACGCAGAAGCACGACTTCGACTACCTCGTGACGCGCCACACGATGGTCCACGAGCAGATGAGCAGGTTCTATCAGGGGTTCCGGCGCGACGCCCATCCGATGGCCGTGATGGTCGGCTCGGTGGGCGCGCTGTCCGCATTTTATCACGATTCCACCGATATTTCGGATCCCGTGCAGCGCGACATCGCCTCGATCCGCATGATCGCGAAGCTGCCGACGCTCGCCGCCATGGCCTATAAATATTCCATCGGCCAGCCGTTCATTTATCCCAAGAATGACCTCGGCTATGCGGCAAACTTCCTGCGGATGTGCTACGCGGTTCCGTGCGAGGAGTACAAAGTCAATCCGGTGCTGGCGCGCGCCATGGATCGCATTTTCATCCTGCACGCCGATCACGAGCAGAATGCCTCGACCTCGACGGTGCGGCTGTCAGGCTCCTCCGGCGCCAATCCATTCGCCTGCATCGCTGCCGGCTGCGCCTGCCTGTGGGGACCAGCCCATGGCGGCGCCAACGAGGCGGCGCTGAAGATGCTTGCCGAAATTGGCACCGTCAATCGCATCCCGGAGTTCATCAAGCGGGCCAAAGACAAGAACGACAGCTTCCGCCTGATGGGTTTCGGCCACCGGGTCTACAAGCATTATGACCCGCGCGCGAAAATCATGCAGAAGACCTGCCATGAGGTGCTCAGCGAAATGGGCATCAAGGACGATCCCCTCCTCGATGTCGCCCTCGAGTTGGAGCGGATCGCGCTCCACGACGAATACTTCATCGAGAAGAAGCTCTACCCCAACATCGATTTTTATTCCGGCATCACTCTCAAGGCGATGGGCTTTCCGACCACGATGTTCACGGTGCTGTTCGCCGTCGCCCGCACCGTCGGCTGGATCGCCCAGTGGAAGGAAATGATCGAGGACCCGAGCCAGAAGATCGGCCGGCCACGGCAATTATACAGCGGCCACACACAGCGGGAATACCCTCCGATCTCGCGGCGGAAGTAAGCGCGGGCGATTTCGATCGACGGGATCAGCGGTAGGGTGGGCAAAGCCACCGGGTCCCGCCTTCGGCGGGACGATGACAGGCTCCGCGTGCCCACCTTGGACCTTTCGAGGTGGGCACGGCGCGCCAGAGCGCGCCTTTGCCCACCCTACACCGGCTGCGGCGATTTACGGGAAAGCGCGATGACCGCGGCTGCAGCGCGCGTGCTCGGCATGGCGGTGCCGATCTCCATCATCGCATCGAGCTTTGCAAAGGCCTCACACTGGCGCCGTCTTTGCGGCGAATCCCCGATGATTGCGACGAGCGCGTCGGCAAGATTCTTCGCCGTCGCCTGCCGCTGCAGCAGCTCCGGCATGATCATTTCGTCCAAGATGATGTTCGCAAGGCCGACCATTCTCGCTTTCACCAAGGCGCGAGCGATCAGTTCTTCAACGAGCGTAACCTTGTACGCGACGACGGTCGGGACGCAGGCGAGAGCGAGTTCTAGCGTGACTGTACCGGACGCAGCGAGCGCTGCGCGCGCTTGTCGAAATGCCGCCCACTTGTCCTTAGGCTCGACCACGACACGGGGCGCGATCGGCCATGCCACGGTGTCGCGGCGGACGCGCTCCAATAGGTGCGGCACCGTCGGCAGCACCACATCGACCGGGCCGATACGCTCTGTGGCGAGGCCGACCGCGGCACCGAAGACCGCAAGGTGACGCCCGACCTCTCCGCCGCGGCTGCCCGGTAACACCAGCAGCAGGGGCGGTCCGGCCGCGCGGCGTGCCGCTTCCTGGGGCGACGGCCGCAGCGTTGTCACGGCCTCCGCGAGCGGATGACCGACGAAGGTGCACGGCGGCCCGCCAAGCCGACGGTGCACGTCCGGCTCGAACGGCAACAGCGCCAGCACGTGATCCACGTACCGCCGCATGGCGGCGGCCCGGCCCGGCCGCCATGCCCACACGGTGGGCGACACATAGTCGACGATCGGAATGTGTGGCGCCGCTGCGCGCACCCGCCGCGCAACCCGGTGGGTGAAATCAGGGCTGTCGATGATGACGAGCGAATCGGGCTTGGCCGCAATGACGGCATCCGCGGCCTCGCGAATGCGCCGCAGGATGAGCGGCAATCGCGCCGGAATGGCGGAGAAACCGTTGACCGCCAGTTCGTCGAGCGGGAACAGGCTGTTTAGGCCGCGTTCCGCCATGGCGCTGCCGCCGATTCCAGCAAACGTCACCGGGCACGGCGCCAGATCTTCGATTGCCGCCATCAGCGACGCACCCAGACGATCGCCCGACTCCTCGCCGGCGATGAGGAAGATGCGCATTCCCGAGCGATGTTGGTGGTTCCCCGATGATCCGTCAGGACATGCCGCCATGGCGCTCACGCCGGCTTCTCCGGATCGGGTCGCCCGACCACGAACAGGCCGGCGCCGTCCGCAGCCTCGACGAGGCGTTGCGGTTCCGCCACGATCGTCGCCCCGGCAACCACCGCGATCCCGGCAAGCCCCGCCCGCGCGGCGCGCGTGACCGTATCGGCACCGATCGACGGCAGGTCGAACCGGCGGTCCTGACGGCGCTTCGGCGCTTTCACCAGCACACCGATACCGGAGGCAAGCGCGATCCGGCCCGCTTCGCGCATGGCGACGACGCGATCCAACATGGCGTCAGTTCCCTCCGCAGCCTCGATCGCGAGCACGCGATGACCGGCAATGACCGCGGCTTGTCCCACATCGAACGCACTCATGGCAGCCAGCAGGGCGAAGCCATGGCCGATGTCGTTCTCCACCGCCGCAATGGGCTCGAACCGCCCGAGCGCACCAACAGGTGCGGTGATCTCCGGCGCTACCTCATGCGCACCAATGATCCGGAACCCGCGCTTCTCGAACAAGCGGCCGACGCCTGACAGCAGATGATCATCGCCGCCGCGAAACGAGCGGACGATCAGCGGCATCTGCATGAGCGTTCCCCAATCAAGGCGAAGTTGCCAGATCGAAGGTCGCACGAGGCCGCCGACAAAGACCATTTCGCGGCAACCTTCCTGACGGGCTAACCGACAAATCCGTCCGAATTGGCCGAGCCAAACCCAATGATGCGAATAGGCTTGGACGGCGGTGGCATCGGCCCATCCGCGGAGCGGAAACAGCACCACAGGGCGGCCTCGTCGCACCACCGCATCGGCGACCACGAAAGGTACCGTCCCGGCGCCGCAAATGATTCCGAGAGGCGCGTCGGTCGGCGTATCCCCCTCCCTGCCCTCCCCCGCGCGCGGGGAAGGGTAGGGAGGGAGCTGATCTCTCAAGGTTTCGCACGAGGCGTTGCCGGGTATGAATGCCATCGGATTTGGCGCAGTCACGCTTCCTGCTCGGCGCCGGCGCTAGTGCGGCGGATCGCATTCGCGAGCGGCCTCGTGCCGCTGCGGATAAAGGCGAGAACGCCGCCGACCAACCGGTCGTCTGCACATTTTCCCTCGACGCGCGCCAACCGGTCGCGAAACATGCCACTGCCGAGAAATAAATCTCGATAGGCTTCGCGCAGCCGCAAAATTTCAGGTCTAGCAAAGCCGCGCCGGCGCAAACCGACCACGTTGATGCCGACGAGGTTCGCCAGCGGTCCTTGCGCCATACCCCACGGAATGACGTCGGCGCGAACGCCGCTCATTCCCACGATCATCGCGCCCTCCCCGATCCGAACGAACTGCCGAACGGCAGCCTGGCCGCCGAGAAAACTGTGGTCGCCGACGCTGACGTGGCCGCCGATCACGGCATTATTGGCGAAGGTAACGTCGCTGCCGACTTCGCAATCATGGGCCACGTGGGAACCGGCCATGAGAAAACAACGGTCGCCGACCTCGGTCACGCCGCGATCGTCCTCGGTGCCGGTGTTAATGGTTACGTTCTCGCGGATATCGCAGTCCGCCCCGATCGCAAGCCGGGTCGGCCCGCCGCGATACTTGACCGATTGCGGCGGCGTGCCGAGCGAGGCGAAGGGATAGACGACGGTGCGCGCCCCGATCGTCGTGTGGCCGGTGACATGGACATGGGCAACGAGGCGGCACCCCTCGCCCACCACGACGTCCGCGCCGATGATGCAGTATGGACCAATCGATGCTCCATCGCCGATCCGCGCGCCCGGCGCGACGCTTGCCGTCGGATCGATTGCGTTCATCGTCCGCTCATAAGTTGGTGATGACGGCGCCGAGCTCGCCTTCGGCGACGATCTGGTCGGCAACCCTGGCCTCGCCGCGATACCACCACATGTTTTTGCGCCTCGTGATCTTCGTCATGTGATATTCGACGGTATCGCCCGGATAGACAGGCTTGCGGAACTTCGCCTTGTCGATGGTGAGGAAATAAGGGGCTGATCCGGCTCCGTTCCGTCCAATCACCCGCATGCAGATGACGCCCGCGGTCTGGGCCATGCCTTCGAGCAATAACACGCCGGGGAATACCGGATTGTCCGGAAAGTGTCCTTGGAATTGCGGCTCGTTGGCGGTTACATTTTTGATTCCGATGGCGAACTCGTCGCCCCGAACGGAGATGATGCGATCGACCATCAGAAACGGGTAGCGATGCGGAATGGCACGGAGGATACCCGCAATATCGATCGCTTCAAGCGAGCTGCCGACTTCGTTCATGTGTGCTCAGACCTCGGCGCGACCGGTGGGTTCGTCGCCCGTCTCCCCCTCCCTACCCTCCCCCGCTTGCGGGGGAGGGTAGGGAGGGGGCTTGTCGGATGCCGGTTGGCGCGACGCCAACCGCTCCAGCAGAAAGACCTCTCGCATCCACTGCTTCACCGGCTTCGCCGGAAAGCCGCCATACCGCGCGCCCGCGGGCACATCCCGCGAGACGATCGCGGTAGCGGCGATATGCGCGCCCTCCCCGATCGTGACATGATTACTCACGCCGGCGCGGGCGCCGAGCACGACAAAATCCTCAAGTGTCGCGCTGCCTGAAATTCCGACCTGCCCGACCAGCACACAATGCCTTCCAATGGCGACATTGTGGCCAATCTGCACGAGGTTGTCGATTTTTGTCCCCTCGCCTATCACGGTGTCGCGATTGGCGCCGCGATCAATCGTGCTCCCGGCTCCGATTTCCACGTCATCCTGAATGATGACGCGTCCGATCTGTGGCACTTTCGTATGCGCGTGCCGGCCCAGCACATAGCCAAAGCCGTCCTGGCCGAGACGGCAGCCCGGATGAATGATCACCCGGTCCCCGATCAGGGTATGCAGAATCGAGCTTTGCGCGCCGATTGAACAGTTGCGCCCGATACGCACGCCCGGCCCGACGACGGCATGCGCGGCCACGACTGTGCCGGACCCGATTTCCGCGCCCGGCCCGACGACGACGCCCGGATCGAGCGCAACGCCGGATTCGAGCCGGGCCGACGGATGCACATGGGCGCCCGGCGCGATCCCTGCCGCTGCAAACACCAATGACGGCCGCAGCGAATCGGGAAACAAGGTTCGTGCGATAGCGACGAAGGCGCGGTAGGGCTCATGGACCGTGAGCACGGCGAGCCGAGGGGGCGCCTTGCCGGCGAACCGCGGCGCAAGCAGGCAGGCGCCCGCGCGGGTGCCGGCGAGTTCGTCCAGGTATTTCGGATTATCGAAAAACGTGAGGTCGCTGGCGCCGGCGGAATCGAGCGGCGCGATGTTGGTGATGGCGCGGTCGAGCGGCACGCCGTCAGCCAGCTGCGCCCCGGTGATGGCTGCAATCTCGGCTACCGTCAGCGATTTCGCACTTTTGAAGAACAGCGGTTGGGTCGGTTGGGTCATCGGATGACAGATGTCAGAGGTCAGATGACGGAATCTGATATCTGTCATCCGGATCAGATGTCGTATGTCAGACGTCAGATTGGAGAAATCTGATATCTGTCATCTAACATCTAGCGGACTGTAGGGTGAGCAAAGGCGCGCCCTTGCGCGCCGTGCCCGCCAGGAGAAAGCCCAGGTGGGCACGCTTCGCTTTGCCCACCCTACAGGTCTGTCGTCTGACATCTGACCTCTGTCATCTAGAATCTCGTACCGCCTCCGAACCGGAATATCTGCGTGTGGTCGTAGGGTTCCTTCGTCAGCGCGTAAGCAAGGTCAAACCGCAAGGGGCCGAACGGAGAATCCCAGATCAAGCCGACGCCCACCGACGACCGGACGTTGCCGCTGCTGCTAGCCGTCAATGTTTCGCCGGTCGCGCCTGGGCCGGTAAGCCACGAGGTTGGCCCAACGTAATCCAATAGCTGTCCCGCGTCGGCGAACAGCGCAATTTTCATGCCGAAATCCTTCGGCGCAAAGAACATCGGCGTCTGGAATTCCACCGTGGCCGCCCAGTAGAGCGAGCCGCCAAGAGCGTCGTTCGTGCCACACGCTCCGAGAGTAGCAGTCGGGCACAATGCTAGCGATTGCGTGAGGTCTCGTGGTCCAAAACCGGCCGGTGCAAATCCGCGGACCATGTTCGGCCCGCCTTGGAAGTGGTCGAGCATGCGCAGACCTTCGCCGCCCCAGCCGGTGGCATAGCCGCCCTGGGCGCGCACCAAACCTACGACGTCGGGAAAGATCTCATTGTAGAGTCTGGCGTCGATGGTCGACTTGAGAAATCTCACATCGCCGCCGGCGCCGGCGCCGTCCTGCTTGAATTCGACAAGCAGGCCGTTGGTTGGGTTTCTGTTGTTGTCCAGTGTGTTGTACGCGAGCGTATAGCCGAGAGACGATACGATGACCGGTCCCGCCGCCAGCTCCTTGCGCACCGCCAGCGAAGCCTCGCCGTCCTGGAAGCAGTTCTGCTGGGGTGAATCCAGCGAGAAAAACTGACTTGTTGCCGGGTCGACGATACTCCCCTGCTTGTCCGGAGTTGGAAATGTCCCGTTGGCGCTGTTCGGATTGATATTGTTACAGTTATTCAACTGGAACGGCAGCGAGATCTCCTGCTGATAGGCAGTGTAGCGCACCTGCGTCGAGATATTTTCCGTGATCGGAATGCCCAGCTTGAGGTCGCCGCCGATCGTCCTCGACAGATAGGATAGATACGTGCTCGACGTCGTCTGCTTGTAGAATGCATCCCAGCCAAAGGCCAGCCTTTGACCGAAAAGATAAGGCTCGACGAACGACAGGTCGACGCCGCGTGCCCGCTGCCCGTATTGCAGCGATACCTTCGCGAGGTCGCCGGTTCCCATCAGATTGCGCTCGCCGAGCGAGATTTCGCCGATGACGCCGTCCGAAGTCGAATAGCCGCCTGCAAAGGAGAACTCGCCGGTGGACTGCTCCTCGACCTCGCAATTGATGATGGTGCGGTCAGGCGCGGAGCCGGGCTCGTTGGTGATCTTCACCACCTTGAAGTAACCGAGATTCTTGATCCGGCGTTCGGCGCGATCCACCAGCGCCCGGTTGTAGGGGTCGCCCTCGACAATGTCGAACTCGCGGCGAATCACGTAATCGCGGGTGCGGGTATTGCCCCTGATGTTGATGCGCTCGATGTAGGTGCGCGGCCCTTCCTCGACCACGAAAGTGATGTCGACCGTGCGGTTCGCCACGTTGCGCTCACCGCGTGGGCGCACCGCGGCGAAAGGATATCCGCGCCTCGCCACTTCGATGGTTGCCTCCTCGACCGACTTCTCGATCGCGTCGGCGTTATAGACCCTGCCGGACTGGACACGAAGCTTGTAGCGCAGCGATTCGGGTGGGACCGTCGGCACCGCCGATTGAATGTTGACCGCGCCGAAATGATATTGGACGCCCTCATCGATGGTGAAGGTGATGATGAAGCCCTTCTTGGCCGGCTCGTATTCCCCGACCGCCGACACAATGCGCACATCGGCAAAGCCGTTTCTGAGATAGAAGCGCCGCAGCAAATCACGATCGACCTCGATCCGGTCGGCATCGTAGACGTCGTTCGATTTCAGGAAACTCAGCCAATTGGTCACCCCTGTCTTGATGACGTCCCGCAGGCGGTAATCCGAATAGGCTTTGTTGCCGACAAAAACGATGCTCTCGACGCCGGTCTTGACGCCCTCGTTGACTTCGAAGACGAGATCGACCCGGCCGTTCGGAAGGTCGATGACTTTCGGCTCCACCCGAACGTCATAGCGCCCGTTGTGCTGATAGATCTCAATGATGCGCTGCACATCGTTCTGGACCACCGCGCGCGAAAACGTCCCGCGCGCTTTGGATTGAACTTCCGCCGCCAGTTGCTCGTCCTTGACCTTTTTGTTGCCCTCGAAAGCAATCCGGTTGATGACAGGGTTCTCTACAACGGAAACGAGAATCCGCCCATTGCCGGGCGTAATGCGAACGTCCTGGAACAGACCGGTCCCATAGAGCGCCTTGAGCGCCGCATCGATCTTGGCAGAATCCAGCCGTTCGCTGCCACCGACGCGGAAGTAGGACCGAATCGTATCGGCCTCGACCCGGCGGTTGCCTTCAACGTCGATCCGCGTCTGAGCAGACTGAGCGACGCTCACGCCTGCGGTCCCGATCGAGACCGCGATGGAACCGAACAGGCCGGCACATAGTAGTCCCGCGGCGACGCTGATACTGGCCAGCCGTCCCCGCCCCAAGCGTATGCTCATTCCCATCCCCAAACGCCCCTACATTCCAAGCCTGTTACGGACCAAGGAATCCCAGTTGCTTTTTTACAGGCTTTCCCCCCCGGTGCAAACAGAGACTTCCGCTTTCTTCCCGTTTGCTTTCATAATGTTGCGCCACGGCCACGCATCACGAGCTGCTGACAAGCGAGCGCAAATCGTTGAACGTCGCAAAGATCATTAACATTAAGACGATAGCAAGACCGATCCGGAAGCCGACCTCCTGGGCGCGTTCAGACAACGGCCGGCCCCGAACCGCCTCGATCGCATAGAACAAAAGGTGACCGCCATCGAGCAAGGGGATCGGAAACAGATTGAGGAGCCCGATCGAAACCGACAGCAGCGCAGTCAGCTCGAGCAGCGGCCCGAATCCGAGCTTTGCGACCTCCACAGAAATCTGCGCAATTTTGATCGGTCCGCCGATTTGATCGGCCGATTGTCGCCCCACCACCACATCGCGCAGGTAGGCCATAGTGCTCGTGACCACCAGCCAGGTCCGGTCGGCGCCGAGCTGCAGCGCTTCCAGGGGGGCAACCGCCTCGGTCCGCACGTCGCCCGCCTCGTTCGACCGCGTAATTCCGAGCATTCCCCGCTTATCCTTTTCGGCCGGGGTGGCCTTCAACGTGAACAGCGAGCCGCCGCGGTCGACCTCGATCGTCAAGGTCACACCGGGGCTGAAATTAACGATTCGCTGAACATCGCCGAAATTGTCGATCTTGGTGCCGTCGATCGACACGATGACGTCGCCGACCTTAAAGCCTGCGGCGGCGGCCGGGCTGTTCGGCTCAACGGCGGCAATGCGCGGGATCGCCGTTGTCCTGCCGTAGGCCACGAACACGCCGGCAAACAGGATGACGGCGAGGATAAAGTTGGTAACCGGGCCGGCCGCCACCACCGCCGCGCGGGCGCCGACCGGTTGCCCCGGAAAGCTCTGCTTTCGCTCGTCTTCCGTCATGGCTGCGAGCGTAGAGGCGTCCGCCACGCTCGCCTCGTTTTCATCACCGAAGAACTTGACATAGCCGCCCAGGGGAATCGCGGAGATTTTCCACCGGGTGCCGCGTCGGTCGTAAAAACCGACCAGTTCGGGACCGAACCCGATCGAAAACACCAACACCTTGATGCCGCACCAACGCGCCACCAGGAAATGCCCAAGCTCATGGAAAAACACGATAATTGTCAGGGTGAACAGAACCGGGACGACCCAGTTCGTAAAGTTGCCGCCGAGGGCGCCAAGGCTGGACAATAAATTCGATCCCATCAGCAAACCTCATTCCGATTTGAAGTCATCATCGCATTTAGTCGCTTTCTTCAGCTAGCTGTAGGGGTGACCCTTGTGGTCGCCCTGTTGCCAGACGCGGTGCACAAACCTGGTGACCACAAGGGTCGCCCCTACAGCATCCTGGCCAAAGCGAGCGACTAGTGTCCCATCGCGCCGATCTCTCAGATCGTCTTCGCGGCGATCCCCGGCAAGAGGCTTCGCGCCAACGCTCTGGAGCTATGATCAACCGCGATGGCATCGTCCACATCGGCGGGCTCACGCATAATGCCGCGCCCCTTCGCGTTTTCGATGGTGGCCTCGACGAGGGCCGCAATTCCGGCGAATCCGAGCCGGCCGCCGATGAACGCGTGAACGGCGACCTCATTTGCGGCATTCAATACTGTGGGGGCGCCATTTTGCGCCACAAGGGCCTCGCGCGCTAACACGAGCGCCGGAAAGCGCACCGGGTCAGGCGGCTCGAAGGTCAGGGTCGCCATCTGCTTGAAGTCGAGACGGGCGGCTCCTGGCATCCGCTCGGGCCAGGCAAGGCAATTGGCGATCGGAACCCGCATGTCCGGTGGTCCGAGCTGGGCGATCATAGAACCGTCGCGATATTCCACGATCCCGTGAACGATCGATTGCGGATGCACGACGATGTCGATCTGGCCGGAACCGAAACCGAACAGATGATGGGCCTCGATCAGTTCGAGGCCTTTGTTCATCATGGTGGCGGAGTCGATCGTGATCTTTGCGCCCATCGACCAGTTGGGATGCGCCAGCGCCTGCTCCACCGTTGCGGCGCGCATTTCGGCGAGCGAGGCGGTCCGGAAGGGACCACCCGACGCCGTCAATATGATCCGCCTAACGTCGTCGCGCCGGCCTGCGGAGAGCGCCTGAAAGATCGCGTTATGTTCGGAATCGACCGGCAGCACGGTCGCCCCGGTCGCCGCGGCGCGCTGCATGAACAGCGCGCCGGCGCAGACAAGGCACTCCTTGTTGGCGAGCGCAACCGTGGCGCCGCGCTCAACCGCCGTCAGCGTGGGCCGCAAACCCGCCGCTCCGGTGATCGACGCCATCACCCAGTCGGCCGGCCGCTGCGCGGCTTCGACGATCGCCTCCGCGCCGGCGGCGGCCTCGATGCCGCTTCCAGCCAGCGCATCCTCAAGTTCCCCGTAACACTCCGGGTCGGCGACGACGGCGAATTTCGCCCGCAGGTCCCGCGCCAACTTCGCGAGCGCGCCGGCATTGCGCTGGGCCGTGACGGCCTCGACGCGGAAACGGTCGCGCTGCGCGCGCACCAAATCGATCGTGCTGGTGCCGACCGAGCCGGTGGCGCCGAGCAGCGTAATCGACATCTCGCCGGCGCGAAAAGCCGCTTCGGCTCGGGCAAAGGGAACTACCGACATGACTGCCCCCAATCATCACCACAACAACAGCCCGCGCGCCGAGGCATCGAGCCCGCCGCGCATGATCCCAACCAGTGCTGCCACGCCGCTGGCGGCAATGAAACCGTCAAGCCGGTCCATCAGCCCGCCATGGCCGGGAATCACATGGCTCGCGTCCTTCACCCCGAACCGACGCTTGACCGCCGATTCGAACAGATCGCCCGCCTGCGAAGCGATCGACAGCACGAATGCAACGCATGCCACCGGCAGGAGAGCTGTACCGCCGGCGATATAGACCACAGCGATGCCGGCCGCGAGGGCGCCGAGGGCGCCGCCGCAAGCCCCGGACCATGTCTTTTTCGGGCTGATATGCGGGGCAAGCCTGGGGCCGCCGATCGTCCGGCCGACGAAATATCCAAGAATATCGGTGCTCCACACGACCGCGAACAGGAACAGGACGGCGGGAAGGCCGAACTCCGGGTCGCTGCGCAGCACCATCGGTGCGATCAACACGATGCCCGCGTAGGCGACGCCAGCGGCCCCCCACCCGCGACGGCCCGATGCGCATGCTGCCGCGACTGCCACCACGCCGGCCGCAAGCGCCAGGGATGCTGCGTAGATTTGGCCCGCGCCCGCCGCCAGCGCGGCGGCGATGAGCGCCGCGATGCCAGCCACGCGCGCCGCAACGGCGCCACCGGCCACAATTGCGCTCCATTCCCAGAAAACCCCGACTGCGGCTGCGGCCCAGAACAGCGCAAACGGCCAGCCGCCCAACACGCCCGCACCGACCGCGAGCAAGGCCATGACGACGCCGGAAGCGATGCGTTTGCCAAGGTCGCCGGTCGATGCGGACGGCGTTTCGTCTGTCACGGCGTCACGACCCGCTGCAGGCCGCCGAATCGGCGCTCACGCCGCCGGTACTCGGCGATTGCGTTTTCGAGCGTGGTGCGGTTGAAATCCGGCCAATAGGTCGGAACGAACACGAGCTCGCTGTAGGCGGATTGCCACAACAGAAAATTCGACAAGCGCTGTTCGCCGCTGGTACGAATCACCAGATCCGGATCAGGCAGGTCCGGAGCGTCGAGATGACGCGCGACGACGTCCGCAGTGACGTCGCCTGGACGCATGGCGCCGGCAACAACCAATGAGGCGATACGCTCTGCCGCCCGCGCGATTTCCTGGCGAGCGCCGTAATTGAACGCGACAACCAGCAGAAGACTGTCGTTGTGCCGGGTCAGCTCTTCGGCCTCCTCCAGCAGACGTCCGATCTCCGGCTCAAGATTGCGGCGCTCGCCGATGACGCGCACGCGCACATTGTTCTTATGAAGCTCGGCAAGATCGTTGCGGATGAAACGGCGCAGCAGCCCCATGAGATCACGGATTTCGGTCGCCGGCCGTGACCAGTTCTCGGAACTGAACGAATAGACGGTCAGAATCTCGATACCCAGTTCGCCGACCGCCCGCACGGTGCGGCGTAACGCCTCGACGCCGCGGCGATGGCCCTCGCTGCGCGGCAAGCCGCGCTCGGCCGCCCACCGGCCATTGCCGTCCATGATGATGGCCACATGGCGCGGCGGCTCCATGCCGGAATCGGGCGCGGCGGGCTGCGTCACTTTGGGCGAAGCCGAAGCTTCGGGCATCCTCTTTCTCCGACTGTGGCGGTCACACTAAACCGTCATGATCTCTCTTTCCTTGCCCGCAAGGGTCTTATCGACGTCGGCCACGATCTCGTCCGTTGCCTTCTGGACCTCAGCGGACATACGGGTGTGGTCGTCCTCGCTGATCTTGCCGTCTTTTTCGAGCTTCTTGAGCAGATCGAGCGCATCGCGGCGTACGTGACGGACCGCGACCCGCGCCGCTTCGGCATATTTGTGGGCAATCTTGACCATCTCCTTGCGGCGTTCCTGGTTGAGTTCAGGAATGCGCAGCCGCAGGACCTGCCCTTCGGTGGCGGGGTTCAATCCGAGATTGGAATTGATGATCGCCTTCTCGACCGCGTGCACCATCGACTTGTCCCAGACCTGCACACTGAGCAGCCGGGGCTCCGGCACGCTGATGGTAGCGAGCTGGTTGAGCGGCATGTGGGTGCCATAGGCCTCGACCTGCACGGGATCTAGCATGCCGGCGGAGGCGCGGCCGGTCCGCAGCCCGCCGAGCTCCTGCTTGAGCACCTGGATCGCGCCGTGCATGCGGCGCTTGATTTCGTTGAGGTCGTAGTTCGCGGTCGCCATCTCACATCTCCTCAACATCCGGCCAAGAGATGTAGCCGTTTCGGTTTGTCGTACCTGCCCGAGCGCCCGGGCGCTCCTTTGGTAGGTGGGCAAAGCCACCGGGTCCCGCCTTATGCGGGCCCGACGGCAGGCTCCGCGTCCCCACCCCTACAACCGCATCGCCGAAGCCTATTCGCTGACGATCGTCGCCCGGCCGGCTCCGCTCAAGACAGCTTCGATTGCGCCAGGCTCCAATATCGAGAACACAATGATAGGCGTACGGTTTTCGCGAGCAAGAGCAAACGCTGTCGCGTCCATGACTTTGAGTTCCCGCCGAAACGCCTCCTCGTGGGTCAACCGGTCGTAGCGCTTGGCCTTCGGGTCGAGCTTCGGATCGGCCGTATACACCCCATCCACATTGGTGGCCTTGAGGACGGCGTCGCAGCCCATCTCCGCGGCGCGCAGAACCGCCGTGGTGTCGGTGGTGAAAAACGGGTTGCCGGTGCCGCCCGCAAACACGACCACTCGATTGTCGTCAAGATGACGCAGGGCCCGGGCCCGCTCATAGGTCTCGCAAACCTGTGGCATCGTCAAAGCCGACATGGTGCGCGCCGACGCGCCGGCGCGTTCGATCGCGGCCTCAAGCACCAGCGCGTTCATCACGGTCGCGAGCATGCCCATGGCGTCTCCGGTCGGCCGCGACACCCCCTGGGCCGCGACCTGGACGCCGCGCAATACATTGCCGCCGCCGACCACGACTCCGATCGTGACGCCGAGGCTGCGCGCGGCCACGATATCGGCGGCAAAGCGATCGATGGTCGGTTGATGGATGCCGAACGCCTCGGGGCCGCTGAGTGCCTCGCCCGAGAGCTTGACGATCACGCGGCGATATCCCGGCACGGCCCACCTCGATGCGCTGTCTTACCTGCCCGCCATTGCGGCGACCTCACTGCCGAAATCAGTGTCAGGCCGATCAATTCCCTCGCCCAGCTCATAGCGCACGAAACTCGTGACCTTGATGGCGCCGCCGACCTTGCCTTCAGCATCCTTCAGCGCCTTGGCGACGCTCTTGTCGGGATCATGAATATAGGGCTGCTCCAGCAGGCAGACCTCCTTGTAGAAAGTCTTGAGCCCGGACTCGACGATCTTGACGATCGTCGCCTCCGGCTTGCCCTGAGCGCGGAACTTGTCGGCGAGAATATCTTTCTCGCGCGCCACCACCTGAGGATCGAGCCCGCCGGCGTCGACGGCTTGAGGCCTGGATGCGGCAATATGCATCGCCACCTGACGCCCGAGCGCGGTCAGCTCGTCCTTCTGTCCGGGCGACTCGAGCGCCACGATGACGCCGATCTTGCCGAGACCTTCCGACACCGCGTTGTGCACGTAGGTGCCGATCGCGCCGGCCGCGACGGAGACCTGCGCGGCGCGGCGCAGCGACATGTTCTCCCCGATGGTGGCGATCGCCGAATTGATGGCGTCATCGATGGTGAAGTCGCCGACCTTGCCGGCCTTGATCGCTTCCACATCGGTGCCGACATCGAGGGCGACATTGGCAATCATCCGCACGAGGCCCTGGAACTGCTCGTTGCGGGCGACAAAATCGGTTTCCGAATTGACTTCGACCACGACGCCCTTAAGGCCGCCGACCGCGACGCCGATCAGGCCTTCCGCGGCGATGCGCCCGGCCTTCTTGGCGGCCTTGGCGAGCCCTTTCTTGCGCAGCCAGTCGACCGCCGCTTCCATGTCGCCGTCGGTCTCACCAAGCGCAGATTTGCAATCCATCATGCCCGCGCCGGTCTTGTCGCGGAGCTCCTTGACCATTTGAGCGGTTACGTTTGTTTTCGCCATTGCGGTGATCCTGTCTGTCAGCGTCGTTCGCCTCTCGCCCCTCCCGGCTTACGGGGAGGGACAGGGGGAGGGAGACGCGGGACGTTGGCCCAAGTGATCGGCTTCGCCGATCCCTAAGGCCCGCGAAAAAGTATGTTACTCGGCACCAAGTTCCTTGGCCTGGGCGATCCACCCGTCGACGCGGCCCGGCAAGCCCACCTCTTCGCCGACATTGTGAGCGGCGGCAGGGCCGAGGCCTGCGATCTGCCAGTAATGGAAGATTCCTAAGTCGTTAAGCTTCTTTTCAACCGTCGGCGACACCCCGGAAAGCTTCTTAAGATCGTCCGCGACCCCGCGCGGACCGGACAGCGCTTCAAAGCCCGGTCCGTTGGTCTTTTCCGCCGCAACCTCCTCGGCGAGCGGTTCCTCGGCAGCCCCGATATCGATGCCCAACTCGCCCTGGGCGCGGGAAATTCCGTCGATTGCCGCCTTGGCGATGAGGTCGCAATAAAGCGAGATGGCGCGGCCGGCGTCGTCGTTTCCCGGTACCACATAGGTGATGCCGTCCGGATCGCAATTGGTGTCCACCACGGCGGCGACCGGGATGTTGAGGCGGCGCGCTTCCTTGATGGCGATGTCTTCCTTGTTGGTGTCGATCACGAACACGAGGTCCGGAAGCCCGCCCATGTCCTTGATGCCGCCGAGCGCGCGATCGAGCTTGTCGCGTTCGCGGGTCAGCGTCAGGCGCTCCTTTTTGGTGTACCCCTGGGCCTCGCCGGCGCTGAGCAACTCGTCGAGCTTGCGCAGCCGCTTGATCGATTCCGAGATGGTCTTCCAGTTGGTGAGGGTGCCGCCGAGCCAGCGCGAATTGACGTAGTATTGCGCCGACTTCTTGGCGGCCTGCGAGACAGCATCTTGCGCCTGGCGTTTGGTGCCGACGAACAGGATGCGCCCGCCCTTGGCGACGGTGTCGCTCACGGCCGCCAGAGCACGATGCAACAGCGGCACGGTCTGGGCGAGGTCGATGATGTGGATGTTGTTGCGGGCGCCGAAGATGAAGTCCTTCATCTTCGGGTTCCAGCGATGGGATTGATGACCGAAATGTACGCCAGCCTCAAGCAGCTGGCGCATCGAATAATCGGGAAGCGCCATTGGTATTCTCCGGTTGTTCCGCCGCGGACCCGTGAGCCTGAACGGGAATACCGCTGGGCCACCGGACGGCTTTAGAGCCACGATCCGCGTGTGAGATGGCGCGTATATAGCGGCACGCGGGAGGGGATGCAAGGCGAAGGGTGGGGGCGGGGTGCGCCCGCCTCCCCTTAACCCGGGAGGATTTCGGGCAGGAATGGATTGATCAGCTTCACGCCCGTACTTTCGAAATCAGCGGTATTGCGCGTCACTACCGTCAGGTCACTCACCAAGGCGGTCGCCGCGACCTGTTTATCCAGCTCGTTTCCGGGGTTTGGGACCCTCAGGCGACCCCACACCTGCGCCGCATCGGCTTCGAAAGGGAGGATGTTCTCCCCATACTGATCGAGGACCGTCGTCAGCCACGTGTCCAGCCGCTTTGCCTGATCCGCGTCGCCGCGATGGCGGATGAGTTCGACGCCACGACGAAGTTCTCCGACCGAAACCGCGGAAAGATAGACAGGCTCGCCGGAAGCAGCGACGCGATCGAAAAATCTTGCGACTCCCGGATTGGCCCTCTCCTTTTTCCTGGTTTCGCTGACAACGCTGGTGTCAATCAAATACATGCGGCGCATCCCTGCCGGATTGCACGCGCTCGAAATCTGCATCTACGCCGACATCGGGGATTGAGGCCAGAACCTCGGCAAAGCTCCGCTTTCGGGGGTGGACAAGTGCCGCGACAAGGATTTCCCGGTGCTCGGCCTCGGCGCTCCGTCCATGCGCCACCGCGCGCTCCTTGAGGGCCCGCACAATCTCTTCATCGACGCCGCGAACGAGCAGATCAGGCATCTCTCGATCTCCACATTGATAGCAATGATATCGTCATTCTAACGGAACAGTAAAGCCGGATTACCAACGCCTTGAACTTCCAGGCCCTTTGACGCTGGAAAGGGCCTACGGCAGAGGGAAGCAGAGGGGGGAGAGCCTTCTTGGTCATGGCGATTTTACGCGCAGTTGAGCGCCGCACGGCACGGATCTGGGGCTGCGTCCGAAAGGCGGACTTTCACATTTCCCGTGCTCTCGGGCCATGCGCGTGTAGCCAGCTTCAAGCGGCCGGCGGGTTACGCATTCGGCGAGGGCTTCGTCTGCTGCCACGATGAGTCGCTTACCAAGCTTGCTCATGGGTCACCACCACTTCTCCGGCGCAAACCGTCCCGCCGCGGCTTCGATCACCGCGCTGAGCGAAAACAAAGTATCTTCGTCGAACGGCCGGCCGATCAGTTGCAGGCCGAGCGGTAAGCCCTGGGAGTCGAGCCCGGCCGGCACCGAAATGCCCGGCAGGCCCGCCATGTTCACCGTCACGGTGAACACGTCGTTGAGATACATCTCGATCGGATCGGCGCTCTTCTCGCCGATCGCGAACGCGGCCGACGGCGTGGTCGGCGTCAGGACGGCGTTGACGCCGGCATTGAAGCATTCCTCGAAATCGCGCTTGATCAGCGTGCGGACCTTCTGGGCGCGCAGGTAGTAGGCATCGTAATAGCCGGCGGACAGCACATAGGTGCCGATCAGGATGCGCCGGCGCACCTCCTTGCCGAAGCCCGCCGCCCGGGTCTCTTCGTACATATCGACGATGTCGCGGCCGCCCACGCGCAGGCCGTAGCGAACGCCGTCATAGCGCGCGAGATTCGACGACGCCTCCGCGGGCGCCACGATGTAGTAGGTGGCCAGCGCATACTTGGTGTGCGGCAGCGACACCTCGACGACTTCGGCGCCGGCCGCCTTGAGCCAATCGGCGCCTTGGCGCCACAGCGCCTCGATCTCGTCCGGCATCCCCTTGACGCGATATTCCTTCGGAATGCCGATCCTCATGCCCCTGACGGAGCGCGTCAGCGCCGCCTCGTAATCGGGCACCGCCACATTGACCGACGTCGTGTCCTTAGCGTCGTGGCCGGCCATCGAGGCCAGCAGGATGGCGGCGTCGCGCACGGTGCGGGCGAACGGGCCCGCCTGATCGAGCGAGGACGCATACGCCACGATGCCGAAGCGCGAACAGCGCCCATACGTGGGCTTGATGCCGACGATGCCGGTGAGCGCTGCCGGCTGGCGGATCGAGCCGCCGGTGTCGGTGCCGACCGCGCCGAGGCAGAGGCCGGCCGCCACCGCCGCAGAGGAGCCGCCCGACGAGCCGCCCGGAACGAGCTTCACGTCCGAGCCCTTACGGCGCCACGGCGACACCACCGGCCCGAAATACGAAGTCTCGTTCGACGAGCCCATGGCGAACTCGTCGTTGTTGAGCTTGCCCAGCATCACGGCGCCGGCGCGCCACAGGTTGGCGGTGACCGTCGACTCATAGGTCGGCACGAAGGTGTCGAGCATGTGCGAGCACGCTGTGGTGCGCACGCCCTTGGTCGCGAACATGTCCTTGACGCCAAGCGGCACGCCGGCGAGCGGCCCGCCCTCCCCTGTGGCGAGCGCCGCATCGGCGCGCGCGGCCATCTCGTGGGCCTGTTCCGGCGTTTCCAGCACGAAGGCGTTGAGCGCACGGGCCTCCCTGATCGCCGCCAGGTGGGCCTTGGTCAGTTCGACCGCGGAGAACTCGCGCTTGCGCAGAAGATCGCGCGCTTGCGCCAGGGTCAGCGAGGTGAGCTCACTCATTTAAGAGCCCGTCTCCTCGCAGCGGAAACGAGATGGGAGCGCGGGCGTCTCGCCCGCGTCTTTTACCTCTCCCCGCGAGCGGGGAGCGGGAGCAGGACCGCCTGGGAGCACGGGCGTCTCGCCCGCTCCTTCCAACGAACCTAGCGTCAGGGAAGCGGGATAGTTTTCAAGGGCGGGCGGGACGCCCGCGCTCCCAGGAGCCGCCGCTTCCATTTCGGCGAACCACAATGCATCCATTTCGCAGGCGAGGCACATCAGAGAACCTTTCGCTCCGCTGCCGGTCGAGGCTCGTCACAACTGAAGTGGCGAACCTCGCGTACTGCGACCTCGACCGGACGGATGTCGATCGCCCACGGCGTCGTCGCCACCTTCTGGGCCGGACGCCACAGCTTGCCGCCCGCCTTGTTGAAATAGGCCACGTATCGGGCCGGGAATTCCTCGCATTCGTCGCACATCGCCGATTCCTGTTTGATCCTATTCGACCACCTTCGGCACCAGGAAGAAATGGTCTTGGGCGGCCGGCGCATTCTTCAGGATGTCGTCGGCGATGTCACCGTCGGTCACCACGTCCGGCCGCTTCTTCATCGCCATGGGAGTGACGGAAGTCATGGGCGCGACGCCGGAAATATCGACCTCCGACAGTTGCTCGACGAACGCCAGCATGTCGTTGATCTCGCCCTTGAGATGCTCGACCTCGTCCTCCTTGACGGCAATACGCGCAAGATGCGCGATGCGTCGGACGGTTGCGGTATCGACGGACATGCCCATGTTCCCGGAGCTGCGGCTCATCTGGTCGACGTCATTCCGGGACGCCGCTTGCGGCGGGCCCCGGAATCCATACGCCTAGATGGCGGTTATGGATTCCGGGCTCGCGAACTGCGCTCGCGCCCCGGAATGACGGAAACAAATTCGATGGTCAGCCGACAGCCTATAGCAGACGCTGTTTTACCCCCGCAATCAGGCAAATTTTCATGTTGCAATTTCACCTTAACGAGTTCGATGATCTTCTGCCTGGGCCGACGCGCCCGTTGTGACCTCTCTCACCACGGCTGCGCCCCGCTTCATGCGGATAAGAACCGGAGCCCCAATGCTGCCCATTCACCGATTCTGGGCGCCTGTCGACGTCCTGAACTATGAAATCGTCCAGGAACAGGCCTCGGCGCTCGGGCGTCTCGGCCGCGGCCTGGAGGCGGCGCTCAAGGCTCTGCGAGAGTTCGACGCCGCGCATCCACGCTCGGAGGCTTCGCCTGAGGAACGGCAGACGCGGCGGACATTGGTGGCCGCGGCCGGCCATGCGCTGTGGATGTTCGTGGTCCAGCGTGAATCCTGCGGGCTGCGCGACAGCCGCACCGTGATGCGCGACTACAAGGTGCCCGCAGAGGTTCAGGAGCAGATGGGCGTCTTCCCGGCGACGCGAAAGTAGGGTGGGCAAAATCGCTTGCTCGGCGATCGTAAATGTCAGAATGGCTGCAGGCGATTTTGCCCACGCGGTCACACCCCAGAAGTCGGACCGCGTGGGCAACGCGCCCTCACGTTCGCGTATTGTACGGCTACGTTATTCGCGGGCGCGTTGCCCACCCTACCCGCGTTGCGCCGCAAGCGTGCTCAACCCTTGACGAGTGCGCAGCCCCCGTCGGCGAGCGGACGGAACGCCTGGTCGGCCGGGACCGTGGAGATCAGCTTGAAATAATCCCACTCGCCCTTGGATTCCGCAGGCTTCTTGGTCTCGTAGAGGTGAACCGCGTGAATCTTTCGGCCGTCGGCGCGGATCGTGCCGTCGCCAAACAGCGGATCGCTGGTCGGCATTTCCTTCATTTTCGCCACCACGGCCTTGCCGTCGCGGCCGTTCTTGAGAGCCGCGACTGCCTTGAGGTAATGCGCGGTCGCCGCGTAGACGCCGGCCTGCATGTCGTTCGGCATGATCTTGCGCGGATGCTTGTCCTGGAAGCGCTTGGCAAAGGCGCGGCTCGCGTCGTTCTGATCCCAATAGAACGGCATCAGGGCAAGCACGCCCTGGCTTGCGGCGAGGCCGAGCGCCTGCACATTGTTGATCTGAAACACAAAGCCCGGCATTCGCACTTTGCCGACAAGGCCGAACTCGGCTGCCTGCTTAAGCGCGTTGGACAGATCGCCGCCCGCATTGGCGAACGCGATGGTGTCGGCCCCGGAAGCCTGGGCGCGCAGCAGATAGGATGAGAAGTCCGCGTTGCCGATCGGAGCGCGCACCGCGCCCAGGACCTGGCCTCCCAACGCGGTGACCTCGTCCGCCGCATTGCTCTCCAGGTCCTTGCCGAACGCATAGTCGGCCGAAATGAAAAACCACTTCTTGCCGCCACGCGCAAAAATTGCTTTTGCGAAGCCGTGGCCTAGTTCCCAGGTGTCGTAGGTCCAGTGAATCGTGTTCGGGGTGCACGACTTGCCGGTCAGATCCGCGGTTCCGGCGCCTGATCCGACCAGCACCTTGTTGAGATCGCGCGCCAGCACGTTCACCGCAAGCGCAACCGCCGAATTGGGCAGATCGATGATCATGTCGACGCCCTGGACCTCGTACCAGTTGCGGGCGATGGTCGCCCCAATGTCGACTTTGTTCTGGTGGTCCGCCGCGACGACCTCCGCCTTCACGCCGAGCCGACCGGCATAGTCGTCGACCGCGAACTGCGCCGCAATCACCGATCCGATGCCCTGGCTGTCGGCATAGACGGTCGACTGATCGTTCAGAACCCCGATCTTGACCGATGCGGTCTGCGCGAAAGCAAGCGACGGCAGGCATGACAGCAGCAACGCCCCACACAAGCTTCTCGTTGTCATCGTCTCCTCCTGTCTTATTATTGGTATAATAACACATTCGACAGAGGGACGTCGCCGGCAGGGAGGGACATCATGAAATCCGTTTCAATGTTTGCGATCGTGGCGGCTTCGATTGCCGCAGGGATGCCGGCGGCGCACGCGGCCGACATGTCATTCGAGCGCGCCCTGAGCGTTGATCGTGAACCGCAAAACTGGCTCTTGCATCACCAGAACTATCAGGGCCACCGGTTCTCGGCGCTCAAGGAGATCGACACCGGCACAGTCGCCAACCTGCGGCTTGCCTTCACGGTCGGCCTCGGCGGCCTGCAGGCGGGCGGGCGCTATGCCAACGGCAACCTCGAAGCGACGCCGCTGGTCGACGACGGCATCATGTATATTCCGGACGGCTGGGGCGCGGTTTACGCGATCGACGTGCGAAGCGGCCGCAAGGGCGAGATCAAGTGGAAGTTCGATCCCGGCGTCGATCGCGTGTGGGCCGGCGATGTCGCATGCTGTGGCGTCAACAACCGCGGCGTCGCGTTGTGGAAGGACAAGGTGATCTCGGTTGCGCTCGACGGGCGCATCTTCGCGATCAACCGCGCAACCGGCGAACTCGCGT
>WNFC01014692.1_pt1 | contig 26535 bp, 27 predicted proteins | sample 5400541 | NCBI WGS metagenome assembly WNFC01 (sample SAMN13153342, study PRJNA577476) | soil metagenome | isolation source: 120 cm saprolite under Douglas fir tree site 2 hole 2 replicate 1 | place: USA:California | collected 2015-04-18 | reverse complement strand
CGACGGCGTGCGCGGGCTGCGGCTCGGACTCGTCGAGGCGTGGTACCGCGATGCGCCGCATCCCGATGTCGCGCCGGCGATCGATGCCGCGGTCGAGGTGTTGCGCGGTCTCGGCGCGGTCATCGAACCGGTGCGGCTGTCGAGCCTGCGCGACTACACCGACTGCAAGACGACGATCTCGAGCGCCGAATTGTTCGCGATCCACGAACACGATCTGCGCACCCGGCCACAGGATTTCGGCCATATCCTGCGCAACCGCGTGTTGCCCGGCGCGCTGATCCGGGCCGAGGATTATGTCGAGGCGTTGCGCTGGCGCACCGAACTGGCGCGCGAGCAGGCGCAGGCGTTGCAGCATGTCGACGCCTTCGTCACCGCCGCCGCGCTCAACATCGCCGACCGCGCCGACCCCGACATGCCCGACCGGCTGGTCAGCGCGCCCAGCATCACGATGCCGTTCAGCGTCGGCGGATTGCCGGCGATCGCGATCCCCTGCGGCTTCAGCAGAGCCGAGGGTCTGCCGCTGTCGTTGCAGATCGCCGCCGCGCCCTTTGCCGAAGCCGTGGTATTGCGCATCGCCCACGCCTATCAGCAGGCGACCGACTGGCACAAGCGGCACCCGCAACTCGCCCCCACCCTTCCCTCCCCCGCAAGCGGGGGAGGGTTAGGGAGGGGGTAGATCGGAGAGCGACACCCATGCGGTTTGGACTTTTCGGCAGCGCGCAGGCGCGGCGGCCCGTCCCCGGCGCGGAACTGACCGACAGCAGCCAGGGCTTCCGCGAGTGGATCGAAAACAATGTCGAGGCCGAGGCGCTCGGCTTCCACAGCACCTTTGTCGTCGAGCATCACTTCACCGGCTTCGGCCAGGTGTCGGCGAGCCTCAACCTGTTGACCTGGCTCGGCGCCCGCACCTCCACGCTGCGGCTCGGCACCGCCGTTCTGGTATTGCCGTGGCACAACCCGGTGTTGCTCGCCGAGCAGGCCGCGACCCTCGACCTGCTGTCGGGCGGCCGGCTCGATTTCGGGGTCGGCAAGGGCTATCGCTACAATGAATTCGCCGGCTTCTGCGTCGATATGGAAGAGGCCGACGTGCGTTTCGACGAGGCGCTGTCGGTGATCACCCAGGCCTTCGTCAACGACACCCCGTTCAGTCACCGCGGGCATTACTGGCAGTACGACAACATCGTCGTCGAGCCGCCGACCGCGCAGCGGCCGCACCCGCCCTTCTGGATGGGCGCCGGCAGCCAGCGCTCGGTCGCCGAGGTGGCGCGGCGCGGCTACAATTTGTTGCTCGGGCAATACGATCTGGCCGAGGACGTCATCGCCCTTGTCGCCCAGTTCAAGGCCGATGTCGCAGCGCGCGGCCGCGTCTTCGACCCGATGCAGGTCGGCGTCGCCCGCGCCGTGCATATCGCCCGCGACCCCGATCCTCATGGGGGCGACCTCGCCGCGGCCTACGAACGGCGCTACCAGGGCCATATGCGGATTAACCGGCTGTCCGAGCGCCCGGGCGGCGATACCCGCGAGCGCTTTGCCGGCCATGACGAAGCGGCGGTGCGCCAACTCTGCATGCGCGCCGGCGGGGTCGAATATGTGATGATCAATTTCGGCGGCTCGCGCGACAACATCCGCCGCTTCGCGCGCGACATCATGCCGGCCTTCGCCGGCGCGCCGCGCGTCGCCGAGGCGGCGAAGTGAACCCTTTTGCCTCCATTGTGAGGCGTTGAGTGCGGTGAGTGCTTGGTTTCATTTGCTTCGCTGTTCGGATGGTTCGTATTACGGCGGTACAACGCGCGACGGTTTGGAAGCGCGCGTCGGGCAACACCAGGCAGGCACATTTGATGGCTACACAGCCCACCGTCGGCCCGTTACTCTCGTTTTTCAGCAAGAATTTCAGCGAGTGGAAGATGCCATTGCGGCCGAACGTCAAGTCAAAGGGTGGCGCCGCGACAAAAAAGAGGCACTGATCCGGGGAGATTTTGCGCTGTTGCCGACGTTGGCCCGCCGTGGCATGCGCACGAGCACTGCAAAAGCGCCGATGCGTCCTTCGAGACGCGGCCCTTTGGGCCGCTCCTCATGATGAGTAAATCTATGATGGCACGAAAGAAAAACCTCATCCTGAGGAGCCCGCGTAGCGGGCGTCTCGAAGGACGCACGGTCGTGATCCAGCCGGAATGGCGATGGTAGAAACCCTGCCCTTTGGCGCCTGGCGCTCGCCGATCACCTCGGAATTGATCGTCGGCGAGGCGCTGGGCCTGGGCGAGATCCGGGTCGATGGCGGCGACATCTACTGGATCGAGGGCCGGCCGAACGAGGGCGGCCGCAATGTCCTGGTGCGCCGCGCGCCGGACGGGCAGATCGCCGACATCACCCCGGCGCCGTTCAGCGTGCGGACGCGGGTCCACGAATATGGCGGCGGGGCGATGACGGTGCATCGCGGCTTTGTCTATTTCACCAATTTCGCCGATCAGCGGCTCTATCAGCAGGCCGGCGGCATGCCGCCGACACCGCTGACCCCGCCGCCCGATCCCGCGCAGGGCGGCATCCGCTGGCGCTATGCCGACGGGCTGATCGATGCGGCGCGCCGGCGCTGGATCGGCGTGCGCGAGGAACACGGCGAGGACCGGGTCGACAACACGCTGGTCGCGATCGATCTCGCCGCGCCGGGCCCGGGGCAGGTGCTGGCCGAGGGCCATGATTTCTACGCCTCGCCCGCGCTGTCGCCCGATGGCAACCGCCTCGCCTGGCTCAGCTGGAACCACCCGAACATGCCGTGGCTCGGCAACCAGTTGTGGCTGGCCGACATCGCCGAGGACGGGCGGCTCGCGGCGCCGCGCCTGGTAGCCGGCGGCGACAGCGAGTCGATCTTTCAGCCGCAATGGTCGCCCGACGGCGTCCTGTATTTCGTCTCAGACCGCACCGGCTGGTGGAATTTGTACCGCTACGACCCGCAAGGCGATGGCGGCGTGCACCCGCTTTGCCCGCGGGCCGCCGAATTCGGTCAGGCGCAATGGAATTTCGGCCAATCGACCTATGCCTTCCTGTCGGCCGACCAGCTGGTTTGCGCCTATACCGAAGCCGGCCGTGACTGGCTCGCCCGGCTCGACATCGCCGCCCAGCGGCTGACACCGCTCGCGCTCCCCTACAGCGATTTCGGGCAGGTCCGGGCGTTCGGCGACCATATCGTCTGCCGCGCCGGCTCGCCGGCCGATCCGCCGGCCGTCGTGCTGGTCGACCCGGCGAACGGCATGGCCGAGATGCTGCGTCCTTCCGCCAAGGCGGTCGCCGAGGGCGGCCTGCGCGCCTACGTCTCGACGCCGCGGCACCTCGCCTTCCCGACCGAGAACGGGCTGACCGCCTACGCCAACTACTACCCGCCGCACAGCCCGGATCATGCGGCTCCGAGCGGCGAGAAACCGCCTGTCGTCGTCAAATGCCATGGCGGGCCGACCGCCTCGGTCTCCTCGGTGCTCGACCTGCGTATCCAATACTGGACGAGCCGCGGCATCGCCGTGCTCGATGTCGATTACGGCGGCAGCACCGGCTATGGCCGGGCCTATCGCGACCGGCTGAAGGGCGCCTGGGGCGTCGTCGATGTCGACGACTGCGTCAACGCGGTGCGCCACGCGATCGCCGAGGGGCTTGCCGATAGCGAACGCGCGGTCATCACCGGCGGCAGCGCCGGCGGCTATACCGTGCTGGCGGCGCTGGCCTGCCGCGATGTGTTCAAGGGCGGCGCCAGCTATTACGGGGTCAGCGATGTCGCCGCGCTGGCCCGCGATACCCACAAATTCGAGTCGCGCTATCTCGACTGGCTGATCGGCCCCTATCCCGAACGCGCCGATCTCTATCGCGAGCGCTCACCCTTGACCCATGCCGACCGGCTGCGCTGCCCGGTCATCTTCTTCCAGGGCGCCGAGGACCGCGTCGTGCCGCCGAACCAGACCGAGATGATGGTCGAGGCGTTGCGCCGCCAGGGGATCCCGGTCGGCTATCTGCTGTTCGCCGGCGAGCAGCACGGCTTCCGCCGCGCCGAGACGATCAAGCGCGCGCTCGACGCCGAACTCTATTTCTACGCCGCGCTGATCTTCCGCACCCGGCTCGCCTTCTGAGGCGTGCCGTCAGACTGCCCGCCCCGGCGTGGCCCCGGAGGTGGAAGCGGTGCTCCGGCGCAGCAGCCGATCGAGGCTCCATTCGCCGCCGCCCGCCAGCCACAGATACAGGAAGACGAAGCAGAAGAGGATCGCAGCGTTGCCCGCGTTCAGCATCGGAAAGAAGCCCCGCGGCGCATGCGACATGAAGTAGGCGACCGCCATGTCACCGGCGAGGATGAAGGCAACCGGCCGCGTGAACAGGCCGAACACGATCAACAGGCCGCCCACCAATTCGATCGGGCCTTGCAGGCCCGGGACTAGGCTGGAGAGATTGTAAGGCGCGTGGTTCGGCGTTGCCGGGAAGTTGAACAGCTTGTTGAGACCATGTTCGAAGAAGAGCAGCCCCGTCATGATCCGCAGGATGCTCAGCATGCGCGGCTCCCAGGTGAGCCGCAGATTTGTCCAGTCGGCCACGGTCCCCTCCCCTTCCGCTATACTTTTTCTGGCGCCGTTTCACCGGTCGCGCGACGAAAGCTAACGCCATTCGCAACTTGACGGCAATCAACGGTTTGTGAAACGCCGGGAAACGACAGGCCGGGCAGGACGGCCCAGATGACTACCGCCCGCCGTGGGAGAGAATGGTGCGCCCGAGTGGAGTCGAACCACCACTCCTTTCGGAACACGGACCTGAACCGTGCGCGTCTGCCAATTCCGCCACGGGCGCCTGTCGGTTTAGCCGGCGGGACATAAGCCGGCCCTGCCCTGATGTCAACCGGCTCGGACCTGGCGGAGTAGCGAAAGATAGTGGTGCAATTCGCGGGGCTTATCTTCCATAATCACGATGTCGCGTGCAGCGTGGCTGGTTGCGCGTCCGGCTGCCGGCGAGCAAGCGAGCCGGGGCCAACGCACCTTGAAGCTTTCTCGTGCAGCGGGATCTTTGGGGGCCGCGTAATGAATGCTGACTTCTTCCGGCGTTTTGCCCAGCAATGCCGCGATCTGATCGCCCGAGCGCGGTCCGAGCCCGCCAGAGAGCAGCTGCGGATTTGGGCCGCGGAGTTCGACGCGCGGGCCGACGCCTTGGAGCAAGGCCTTTGCGACCAGCCGGATCGGAAGTAGCCCCGCACCGGGGGTAAGCGATGGACGCGCTCGCCAGGATCAAGTCGGAGATGCTGCCCTTTGCCGAGCTGTTGGGCATCGAATTCCTGCATGCCGCGCCCGACCGGATCGTCGCCGAACTCGTCGTGCGCGAGGAGCTGTGCACTCGGCCGGCGGTGTTGCATGGCGGCGCGATCATGGCCTTCGCCGATACGCTCGGCGCCACCGGCACGATCCTCAACCTGCCCGAGGGAGCCGGCACGACGACGATCGAGAGCAAGACCAACTTCATCGCCGCCGCGCCGCTCGGCATGCGCGTCACCGGCGAGGCGACGCCGGTGCATCGCGGCCGGCGGACCATGGTCTGGCAGACCCGGATCACCACCGCCGAGGGCCGCCTCGTCGCGCTGGTGACCCAGACGCAGCTGGTGATCTGATCCGAAGACCGATCATTGGCTTCAGCAATGAATTAGTTGACACAAGCAAGAGATCGGAACACCATCCGCCAGGCGCGAACCGGCGTGGAGTTTGCGGTGGCGGACGGAGCTTTGGCGGAGCGCATCACCGCCGTGCGGAGTTTCAACCGCTCCTACACGCAAAAGATCGGCGTCCTCTCGCGCATCGCGAGCGGCCCACCGCGACCGAACTCTGCCGCGAGCTGGGGCTCGATCCCGGTTATCTGAGTCGGATCCTCGGCGGGTTTCGCCGCCGCGGACTGCTCGTGCGCACCGCCTCGGAAACTGACCGGCGACAAATTCACCTGTCGCTGAGCGACGCCGGACATGCCGCCTTTGCGCCGCTCGATCGGCGCTCGCGCGACGAGATCGGGGCATTGCTCGCCGGCCTACCGGAGCCGGGGCAACGGCGGCTGGTCGCAGCGATGGAAGAGATCGAGTGCCTTCTAGCACCGGCTTCGGCTCCCAAGGTGCCCTATCTGTTGCGCCCGCCGGCGCCGGGCGATATCGGCTGGGTGATCTCGCGCCATGGTGCGCTCTATGCACAGGAATACGGCTTCGACGAGCGTTTCGAGCCGCTGGTCGCCGAGATCGCGGCCAGGTTCATCGCCGAATTCGAGCCGCGCCGCGAGCGCTGCTGGATCGCCGAGCGCAACGGCGAACCGGTCGGTTCAGTGTTCCTTGTCAAGGAGTCCCAGGAAACCGCCAAATTGCGGTTGCTGCTGGTCGAGCCGGCGGCGCGCGGGCTCGGCATCGGCGCGCGGCTGGTCAGCGAAACAGTGCGGTTCGCCCGGCAGAGCGGCTACCAGAAAATCACCCTGTGGACCCAGAGCGTCCTGGTCGCCGCGCGGCACATCTACGAGACAGCGGGCTTTCGCCTGGTCGGTTCCGAACCGCATCACAGCTTCGGCCACGACCTAGTCGGCGAGAATTGGGAATTGGCGCTATAGCGAGGCGACCCGCAGCGCGTCGAGAAGACCGCTGTGCATCAGCTGCGCCGAGCCCTCCCAGAGCATCCGCAGCGCGACGAAAGTGATGATGCCGAGACCGACCCAGGACAGCCAGAACAGGCGATCGAGCAGCCGAGCGACATAGGTCGAGGCGACGCCCATCAGCGCGACCGAGAGCACCAGCCCGACGATCAGGACCACGGGCTGGTCGCGTGCCACCCCGGCAACGGCCAGGACATTGTCGAGCGACATCGACAGATCGGCGATCACGATCTGGGTCATCGCCTGCGTCGTCGTTTTGTCGCGCTTGCGCGTTGGCGGCACCTCTCCACCCGCGACCGGAGCATGGGCGGCGAGCGGCCGCGCGTCGCGGATCTCGCGATACATCTTCCAGGCGACCCACAGCAGCAGCAGACCGCCGGCAAAGGTCATGCCGATGACCGAGTGCAGCAATTCCACCGCGACAAAGGCGAACAGGATGCGCAGCACCGTCGCCGCCACGATGCCGAGGCAGATCACGCGGCGTCGCCGGCGAGCACGACGTCGATGATCACCACCGACAACAGCGCGCTCGCCTGGTTCAGAGTGAACAGCACGCCCGCGACATAAGCATGCAACGGGGCATCGTCGAGACCGACCGGATGACGACATTGACGCTGGCCCGGCGCCGGGCGCAGGTGAGGACCAGCCTCGGCGCCTTTTATGCGGCGAGCTTTCTCGTCGTCGGCATCCAGCTGCCGTTCTGGCCGGTATGGCTGGCCGGCCGCGGCCTCGACGCGCAGGACATCGCATTCCTGTTCGCCGCGGCGATCTGGGCCAAGGTCGTCGCGACCCCGGTGATCGGCGCGCTGGCCGACCGGCTTGGCCGCCCGCGCGCGGTAATGGTGACGCTCGCCGCGATCGCCTGCCTCGGCTATGCCGCGCTGTGGCGGGCCGAGGGCTTCTGGCCATTGTTATGGCTCAACCTGGTCGCCGGCGTGGCCCAGTCGGCGTTGATGCCGCTCGGCGACAGCATCACTCTCGCCGCGGTGCGCGGCGCCCGGCTCGATTACGGCCGCATCCGGGTATGGGGCTCGATCAGCTTCATCATCGCCGCGGTGGGGAGCGGCTGGCTGCTCGGCGGCCCGGCGACCGCCTCGCTCGACAATACCGTACTCGCGCTGGTCCTCGCCGCCTCGCTCGTACTGCTGCTGGCATGTCTCGCGATACCGTCCGCGTCGGCCGGGCCCGTCGCCGGCTCGCGCTGGCGGGCGCTCGGCCATTTCGCCGCCGACCGCCGCTTCTGGCTGTTCGTCGCCAGCGGCGCTGCGTTGCAATCGAGCCATCAGCTCTATTACGGGTTCGGCACGCTGTACTGGCGCGAGCTTGGATTCTCCGACCCGGTGATCGGCATCCTGTGGGCCGAGGGGGTGGTTGCCGAGATCGTGCTGTTCTGGCTCAGCGCGCCGCTCGTGGCGCGGATCGGGCCGCTCGGCCTGATGGCGCTCGGCGGCGTCGCCGGCATCCTGCGCTGGAGCCTGCTCGGCGTGATGCCGGGGCTGGCCGCGGCGGCAGTGCTGCAGGCGCTGCACGGCTGCACTTTCGGCGCCAGCCATCTGGGGGCGATGTATTTCCTGGCGCGCAACGTGCCGCCAAGCGCGGCGGCCAGCGCCCAGTCGCTCTACGCCGCGGTATCGGCCGGACTCGGCAGCGGCCTCGTCATGCTGGCCGCCGGCGCGATCTATACCGCCTATGGCGGACGGGGGTATCTGTTCATGGCGCTGTTGTCGGCGGCCGGGCTCGCCGGCGTCATCGCGCTCGCGCGTGCCACACGCCGGTAAAGTGCGCTAGGGCGCTACTTCCCGCATTTGGGGTATTGCGGGCCGGCCGCCGCGGCCTGCGCCGCCGCAAAGGCGCGGAATTTCGGCGGGTCCAAGGCGCTGGCCTGCTTCAGGAGGTCTGCGGCTTGTTGGCATACCAGGACGCTCAGCACGCCAGCGCGCTTCGATGCCGCCTGGTTGGCGAGCGAGGTGTTCCAGCTGTCGAAGGCCGGTGCGCCGTGGAAATGCGCGATCATCGCCTTCTGATAGGCGAGGATCGGATCCCGGTTGCGCAGCCGGAACTCGGCATAGACCGTGTCCTGACAGGTCGAGCTGACCACCATGACGTCGGTCAAGAACCGAATCGCCTGCTCGGCCTCGATCGCGTTCGGCGAATAGCAAGCGGTCTTCGCCTTGCCGGCTGCCCAGCCCGGCTGCTGCGCCGCCGCCGCACACAGCGCGGCAATCAGGACAAGTCTTTTCATCTTCTCCCCCCAGCAGATTCCCCGCGCCGGGACGATACCCCGATCGGCAATATTTGCAAGAACGGGGGCTCGACCGCGGCACCCATTCGCGTTGCGATAGCTCATGCACCTGTAAAAGAACGCGACCGGTTTGCCGCCGTCATAGCGGTCGCAAGGCGTGTCGTGTCGGCTTGTGCCTCTCTGGTCTTTGTTTGCGGGCCTTTCGACCCCGCGAATCCTGCAACTGGTCAGGATCTTGCGGATGCTTGCCGGGCGGAGCACAGCAGCCGCATAGTCGAGAGATGATCGTGCTGTTCACCGATTTCGGCCTGGAGGGGCCGTATACCGGGCAGGTCGGCGCCGTCCTGCAACAGACCGCGCCCGGCATTCCGATCATTTCGCTGTTCGCCGATCTGCCGGCCGGCCAGCCGAAGCCGGCCGCCTATCTGCTGGCCGCCTACGCCATGTGGTTTCCGGCCGGGACCGTCTTTCTGTGTGTTGTCGATCCGGGGGTCGGCAGCGCCCGGCGCGCGCTCGTCGCCGAAGCCGCTGGCCGGTTCTACGTCGGCCCCGACAACGGGCTGTTCGAGATCGTCCTGCGCCGCGCCGCGCCGGCCGCGCTGTGGGAGATCACCTGGCGCCCTCCGGCATTGTCGGCGAGTTTTCACGGCCGCGACCTGTTCGCCCCGGTCGCGGCAAGGCTGGCCCGCGGCGAGCCCCCCTCGGCGATGGCGACGCCGGCCGCCGTTGCCCCCCAGGCCGCCACCCGCCAAGCCGATTGGCCCGACGATCTCGCCGAGATCGTCTATATCGACCGTTACGGCAACGCGCTGACCGGACTGCGCGGCGACCGAGTGCCGGCAAGCGCCCGCCTTTCGGCCAGCGGCCATCTGCTGGCGCATGCCGAGATGTTTTCCGCGGTGCCGCGCGGCACGGCGTTCTGGTATGTCAATTCGAATGGTCTCGTTGAGATCGCGGTCAATGCCGGGCGAGCCGACCAAATCCTCGGGCTCGGGGTCGGCGCCGCCATCGAGGTGCTGACCTGAGCCCCTCAGGGCGGCGGGATCACTACCTTGACGCCGGGCGGGACACTGATCTGCGGCCGGCGCCGCTGCGTACGATGCAACAGCCACATCCCGCCGGCCACCGCGACGAAGACGCCGAGCATGACGAGGCTGAACGTGCGCGCGAGGTCGCCGAGCACGGCGCGGAAGGCATGGCCGAGGAAATAGCCGGCTCCAACAAAGGCCACCGCCCACAGCCCGGCGGCCAGGAAGTTCAGCCGCAGGAAACGGTCCCAGCGGACCGCGCTCACCCCGAGCGCAAAAGACGAGAAATTGCGCACGCCATAGATGAACCGGAACGACAGGATGAACCCGGCGTCGTAGCGTTCGAGCCAATGCAGCGCCGCGTCGACGCCATGGCGCCAACGCGGGAAACGGTCGAGCAGCCTGACGCCGAACCGTCGGCCGAGCCAGAAATAGCATTGGTCGCCGCTGAAGCTGCCAAGCCACGCCACAACCAGCAGCAAAAGAGGGTCAACCAGCCCCTGGGCCGCGGCGAACCCGGCGAACAGGACCACCGTCTCGCCTTCGAGGAAGGTCCAGATAAAGGCGATCGCATAAAAGCAGGCGCCGTTATGGGCAATGAGCTGGTTGATATCCATCGGCGTCGGTTTTTTTATCCCGTCTCCCTGCACCGGGCCGACCGGCCGCGGCACCGCCCTCGCGGCCGGCAAGCCTGATATGCTAAAATGCCGAGCAATGGCGGTCGAGCGGATTCCCGCTCATCTACCCAAAGAGGTGTGGCGGAGTACCGTCGAGGACAAGGCACAAACCCTTGCAACTGCCTATTGGAGGAAAAGTGGAAGCGCACGAGATCGCCGAGCAGATCCATGAGGGGACCGAGAGCGAGGCTCACGCCGAGCCGTCCCATGACCTGTTCCGCCGGATCACGGCGGTCTATGTCGGCGTCGTGGCGATGCTGCTGGCCATCGCTACACTGGGCGGCGCCGACGCGACAAAGGAAATGCTGAACGCGAATATCCACGCCTCGGACACCTACGCCTTCTACCAGGCCAAATATATCCGCCAGACTGGTTACGAAATCGCTGCCGAAGAAATCGAATTGCTCGCCGCCGGGTCGCCCGGGCTGCCGCAGGCCCAGATCGACAAGACCCAGCAACTGGTCAAGCGCTACCGCGACACGGCGGCGCGCTATGAAAGCGAGCCGGCGACCGGCAACGGCAAGAAGGAACTGCTCGCCAAGGCCAAGGAGTGGGAGGAGCGGCGCGACCACGCGGCGGCGCAGACCCCCAATTTCGAATATGCCGAGGCGTTGTTCCAGATCGCGATCGTGTTGGGCTCGGTCGCCATCGTCGCGGCATCGGCCGCGCTGGTCGGCGTCAGCGGGGTGCTCGCGATCGGCGCCATCCTGCTGACGCTGAACGGCTATCTGCTGTTGGTGCCGCTCGCCGCTCACTGACGCGGAGGACGGTAAGGCTGGCAACCTCCCGCATGAAATGCCACTTGCGGTGTCATTCCGGGGCGCGGGCGGCAGTCCGCGAACCCGGAACCCATGAACACCGGCGTATCAGGGAAGAGTACCCGCGTTCGACGCTCAATTTCGACGGTCCGTGTTCTTGGGTTCCGGGTTCGGCCCTCTGGGCCGCCCCGGAATGACTCTGGGGTAGAGCCAAGCGGGGGAATTTTTGGCCTATTACGTCTATCTCCTTGCCAGCGGTAAGCACGGCACTCTGTATCTTGGGGTGACGAACAATCTCGTCCGGCGGACCTACGAACACAGAACCAAAGCCGTGCCGGGCTTCACCTCAAGATACGGAGTGAATCGACTGGTCTGGTTCGAGTCCTATGGTGACCCCGTATCCGCCATTACACGGGAAAAAGAGATCAAGAAGTGGCGCCGGGATTGGAAAATCGCCCTGATCGAGCGGGATAACCCCGACTGGCGCGACCTGTATGAAGCAATCGCCCGCTGATCATCCGGCGAACTCGGCGAGCAGCGTGTTGAACCGGTCGGCCGCCTCGTATTGCACCCAATGCCCGGCGCCGGGCACGACGGCAAAGCGGGCCGCCCCCGTCGAGCCGGGCGGTGATGTTGGGCAGCGCGCTAGCCAGCGCGTCGGAACGCGAGAACCGGCGGCTGCGCATGCGGGCGCGCGCATGGTTGGTCTGCTGGAGATAGAGGGCCAGTTCGTCGATCTTCGCCGGGTCGGCGATCATCAGCTGGTTCAGATTGTAGCGATGGGTGGCGAATTCCTCGCCCTCGTCCGCCTCCGGCGGGACCCGCCGCAGCGGGGTCGGCGAGCGGACGACACCGAGCCCGTTCGAGCCGACCACGGTAAAGCTCCGCACCCGGTCACCGAGCTGGGCCACGACACTGCCGCCAATGACGCCGCCGAACGAAAACCCGGCGAGGCGGAGTTCCTCGCTCCGCGGCACGATCGCGGCGAGCCCGGCGACGATGATCTGCGCCAGCCCCTCCGCAGTCCACGGCTCGGGCGGCGTCGCCGACTCGCCGAGGCCGGGCAAATCGGCCGCAATCACGCGAAAATGCCGCGATAACGGCAAGACGTTGCGGATCCAGTGGCTCCATGAGCCATAGCCGCCATGCAGCAGCACCAGCGGCGGGCCGCTGCCCCAGCAATGCCACACCATGGTGCCGTCGCCGCACGGCGTCTCGAAACGCTGCGCCTCGGCGGCAATTCCCTCGACCAATGCCCTAGTCGCCTCGCTGATCAAAGCCACGCTGCCCCTCGCGTAAAACCTGCCGCAATCGCTGATACCCGGTTTCGCCGCGTCCGCCTATAGCCGACATCGGCCCAGCGGCCTCGACAATCGGGCGAATTTCACGCAATTCTCGATCGCGGTAGGCGAGCGTGCGCGGCGGCGGCGGAGCATCGACATGGCGCAGATCCTGATCGGTAATTGGTGGGTGCTGGCGTTGCGCGGCGTGTTCGCGATCATCTTCGCCATCATCGCCTTCTTCTGGCCGGGGATCACGGCCACCGCGCTGGTCCTGCTGTTCGGAGCTTATGCTCTGGTCGACGGCATCTTCGCCATCATCGCTGGAGTGCGGGCGGCGCGCCATCACGGCCGCTCGGGCCCGCTCCTGCTCGAAGGCATCCTCGATCTGATCATCGCCGCGATCGTGTTCTTCTGGCCGGTCGAGGCGCTGATCGCGATCGTCTACTTCATCGCGATTTGGGCGGTGATCAGCGGCATCGCGCTGATCGCCGCGGGCATCGCCCTGATCCGCATCAACGGCGAATGGCTACTGGTGCTCAGCGGGATCATCTCGCTGCTGCTCGGGATCATCCTGTTCGTGCAGCCCGGCGCCGGGGTCATCGCCCTCTCCTGGTGGCTCGGCATCTACGCGCTGCTGTTCGGTATCTCGCTGGTCGGCGCCGCCTTCCGGCTGCGCCACTCCGGTCCGATGTAGCAGCCCTGCAGCCGGCGCGCGCCGCCCCGTCTCCCATTGCGGCGTCTCCCACTGCGCCTTTGCGCACCCATATGTGCGGAAGCCGGGCTCCCGCAGCCGGCCCGGCGCGGAGCCGATCATGCCGACACGCCAGCTCGAAGCATTGATGTGGGCCGATGCCTGCCGGGCGATGGAACGGGCCGAGCGCCTGCGCCGCCAGTTCTTTCATCACGCCACCCCCTATTGGGAGGCGCCGGTGGACGTCTTCGAGACCGATGACGCGCTGACCATCCTGATCGCCCTGCCGGGGGTCGAGCTCGAAACCATCACCGTCGCCCTGAGCGCCGGGCTGTTGATCGTCAAGGGCGAGCGGCCGTTGCCGCGCGAGCTGAACAACGCGCGCATCGTGCGGATGGAAATCCCGCACGGCCGCTTCGAACGCCGGATCGAGCTGCCGCCGGTGCCGTTCGAACTGTCGGGCCGGCATCTCGCCAATGGCTGCCTGATGCTGCGCCTGCAAAAGGGATAGCCGCGAATGATCCCCGAAGAACAAGACATGCGCATCGCCGATAGCGGCGCACCGCTGCCGGAGCCGCCGACCGGGCCGCCGAGCGCGACCGCAGCGGCGATGCCCGAGACCGGGCCGGCGATCCCCGAGGATGCGCTGATCCTGATCTCGACACGCAACCTGGTGCTGTTCCCGGGGACGGTGCTGCCGATCACCCTGGGCCGGCAGCGCTCGATCACGGCGGCGCAGACGGCGATCCGGCTCAACCGGCCGGTCGGGCTGGTGTTGCAGCGCGAAGCTGCGACCGAAGACCCGATAGCGCTCGATCTCCATCGCGTCGGCACCGAGGCCAATTTGCTGCGCTATGTGACGAGCCCGGACGGCAGCCACCACGTGATCTGCCAGGGCGAGCGGCGGTTCCGCATCCTCGAGTTCCTCGACGGCTATCCGTTTTTCGTGGCGCGGGTCGAGCGCGTCCCCGAAGTCGAGGCAACCACCACGGAAATCGACGCGCGCCTGCTCAATCTGCGCAACCAGGCGCTCGAAGTCTTGCAGCTGCTGCCGCAGACCCCGGCCGAGCTGGTCAACGCCGTCCAGGGCGTCACTTCCGCCCCCGCTCTGGCCGATCTGATCGCCAGCGTCATGGACATCACCCCGGCCGAGAAGCAGGAGATCCTCGAAACCTTCGATATCGAGCGCCGGCTCGAACGCATTTCCGAGTTCCTGGCCTACCGGCTCGAAGTGCTGCGGCTGTCGCGCCAGATCAGCGACCGCACCAAGGAGACGATCGACGACCGCCAGCGCGAATTTCTGCTGCGCGAGCAGCTGAAGACGATCCAGAAGGAGCTCGGCGAGGGCGAGGACGCCAAGAGCCAGGAGATCGCCGAGCTGCGCCAGAAGATCGAGCAGGCCAAAATGCCGGAGGAGGTCGAGGCGCACGCCAAGAAGGAGCTGTCGCGGCTCGAACGCATGCCGGAGGCGGCCGGCGAGTACTCGATGGCGCGCACCTACCTCGAATGGCTGATCGAATTGCCTTGGGCGGCCGAAGACGAGCCGCCGATCGACGTTGCCGAGGCGCGCCGCATCCTCGACGAGGACCATTACGGCCTGAAGCGGGTCAAGCGGCGCATCCTCGAATACCTGGCGATCCACAAACTCAACCCGGCCGGCCGCAGCCCGATCCTGTGCTTTGTCGGCCCGCCCGGCGTCGGCAAGACCTCGCTCGGCCAGAGCATCGCCCGCGCCACCAAGCGCAAATTCGTCCGGGTCAGCCTCGGCGGCACCCATGACGAGGCCGAGATCCGCGGCCACCGCCGCACCTATATCGGCGCCCTGCCGGGCAACATCCTGCAGGGCATCCGCCGCGCCGGCAGCCGCCAATGCGTGATGATGCTGGACGAGATCGACAAGCTCGGCCGCGGCATCCAGGGCGACCCGTCATCGGCGCTGTTGGAGGTGCTCGACCCCGAGCAGAATTCGACCTTCCGCGACAATTATCTCGGGGTGCCGTTCGACCTGTCGCGGGTTATGTTCATCACCACCGCCAATGTGCTCGACAGCGTCCCCGGCCCGCTGCGCGACCGCATGGAGGTGATCGACCTGCCGGGCTACACCGAGGACGAGAAATTCGAGATCGCCAAACGCTATCTTGTGGCGCGCCAGCTGAGCGCCAACGGGCTGAGGGCCGACCAGGCCGAGTTCAGCGACGAGGCGTTGCACGCGATCATCCGCGACTACACCCGCGAAGCCGGCGTGCGGCAGCTCGAGCGCGAGATCGGCGCGGTCCTGCGCAGCGTCGCGATGAAGATCGCCGAGGGGAGCGCGACCAAGGTCCGCATCACCCCCGAGGACCTGCACGAGATCCTCGGGCCGCGCCGGTTCGAGGGCGAGGTGGCGATGCGTACCAGCATCCCGGGCGTCGCGACCGGGCTCGCCTGGACCCCGGTCGGCGGCGACATCCTGTTCATCGAGGCGACCCGCATCCCGGGCAGGGGCGGGCTGATCCTGACCGGGCAACTTGGCGAGGTCATGAAGGAAAGCGCCCAGGCGGCGTTGTCACTGGTCAAGAGCAAGGCCGAGGGCCTCGGCCTCGATCCCAAGATGTTCGAAAACAGCGACATCCATATCCACGTGCCGGCCGGGGCGATCCCGAAGGACGGGCCGAGCGCCGGGGTCGCGATGTTCACCGCGCTGGTCTCGCTGCTGACCAACCGCACGGTGCGGAACGACACCGCGATGACCGGCGAGATCAGCCTCCGAGGCCTGGTATTGCCGGTCGGCGGCATCAAGGAAAAGGTCGTTGCCGCGGCGCGCGCCGGGCTCGAGATGGTGATCCTGCCGGAACGCAACCGCAAGGATTACGAGGACATCCCGGAGGCGGCGCGCAGCCGGCTGCGCTTCATCTGGGCCGAGCGGGTCGAGGAGGTCGTCGACGCGGCGCTCGAACCCGCCGCGGTGTCGGCATCCGTTCTCGAACCGGCGGCGCAGTGAATAATCCCTCTCCCGCGGTTCGGACCGTTGCGAAATTGGAGAAATCATCAGGGGTAAGGCTGCATTGGCATCATGCGTACTTCGAGACGCGCCCTCTCGGGCGCTCCTCAGTATGAGGTATGCTTTTGATGGCATTGACAAAATATCCTAATCCTGAGGAGGCCGCGGAGCGGCCGTCTCGAAGGACGCAGAACGCCAATTCAGGAATTCCCGGTTTTGCAACGGTCCCGCGGTGCGGGAGAGGGGATTAAACCGCGGTGTCGCTTCCTAACGGCATTCCAGCGCACGGCCTTCGAGCCGGCAGCGCGCGAGGACGGCGTCATCCGGCGCGTAAAGCGTGCCGTCCCAGCCGCTGTCGCTGCGCTCCATGACGAAATAGCCAAAGCGTTCGAGCGCGAGCCCGCGGCGGATCGGCATCCCGTCGACCGCGGCGCCGCTCGGGCTCTCGACCTCGTACAGACTGGCGCCGCCATTGCCGACGATCAGCTGGGCGGGGCGCTCGGGGCCGAATTCGTAGCTGAGGAAATCGTGGAGATGCCCCGACAGCACGAGGTCGAGATTGGCGGGAATATGACCGCGGATCGCCGCCTGCTCGGCAACATCTACCGTGAGGCCGGCGAAGGGCCCGCTGGAGAGCCCCCAGACGGGGCGATGCGTCACCATCCAGGCATGCGGCGGCGCATCCGCCAGCAATGACGAGAGCTGGCCGGCATAGGCCGCGACCTTGTCAGGCGGCGCCAGAAAATCGTCGGCATCGGCGCTATCGAACATCAGCAGAGCGAGCCCACCGGCGGTCAGGCGATAAGGCGCGGTGCGGTCGAGGCAATCGGGACGCGCCGGAGAGGGATCGAGCAGGCGGAACCAGCCGTGCCCGCCACGGGCGCACAATTCGTGATTGCCGCGCACCATGACCCACGGCGCCACGGCGAGGAGCGGCGCGGCCGGGTCGAACACATCCGCCTTCCAGGTCGGCCAATTGTCGCCATAGGGGCTGCCGGCGCAGCCGGCGCGACCGACCGGACAGGCGCTTTCGCGGTAGTAGTAGTCGCCGAGATGGATCACCAGATCGGGCCGCCGCGCAGCGGCGCGTCCGGCGATCGCGGCAAACGGCCAGGCGGTCGGATTGCCGCAATCCTGGATCGCGCGCCCTTCGAGCCGGCAGCCGGTATCGCCGATCACGACGATCCGCCGTACCATTGCCGGCAGCGTCGGCACCCCTGCCCCGCCGACCATGAGCTTGCCGGTGGCGGCCGGCACGCGTGCCTCGCACAGCTGGAGCGGGAATTTGCCGTCGGGGGCGCCGCGCCGCGCCGTCGCGACCGCGGCGTTATCGGCGTTGACCGGCGGACAGGCGGCGCCGGGCGCGACAATCGCCCTGACGGACAGAGCATCGTCGGCGCCGAGCTCGACCCAGGGCCCCGGCCACTCGGCTGCAGCCGCCGCCGTCGTCCCGGCGATCACCAGCCCGGCGAGCCCGGCGGCCAGCCGGGATATCGGCGATCGTGATCTCGTGACCGGTCAGATACGGCGACCCAGCAAGCTCGTGGTCGGCCGCGCGGAATTGGGTGACGAGCCGGTCCTCGTAGAACTTGACCGCCGAGTCCGGCACCTTCTCGGGCATGCGGTTGCCGAGAAAGAAGATGTTCTGCGCGGTCGGCGCCATGTCGCTGGCGCCCTCGGCCATCCATTGAAAGGCCCGCGCCCGCGCCAACGGGGTGTTCGCTCGCAATTTGCCCGTCTTCTCGGCGAGATAGAGCAGGATCGCCCAGGACTGGATCAGGGTCAGCGGCTTGCCGTCCGGACCTTGCGGGTCGATCAGGGTCGGGATGCGGGCGGTCGGGTTGATCTTGAGGTAATCCGGCTTTTTCTGGTCGCCCTGCGCCAGGTTGAGGACATGGATCTTGCAGGTGACGCCGCATTCGTTGATCGCGATCGCGGCGCGCTGACCGTTGCCGGTGCCGGCGGTGTAGAGCTCCATCGCTTCCCTCCTGTGATGTTTGGCGCAAGGGGCCGCATCATAGCGCGGCGAAACGGACAGTGTTGTTACTGAATCGGCTGGATCTTCGCCTTGACCGCGGGCCCTCAGGTCGTCGTCACGACATTGATCAGCGGGTCGCCGCGCACAAACCGGTTGATGTTATCCGCCACCTCGTCCCAGCGGCGCCGGACCATGCCGGCAGTCCAGCCCGAGCAATGCGGCGTCATGATGATATTCGGCAATTCGTGGAACGGGTGACCTGAGCCCCGGCGCTCGGGTTCGGCCGCGTTCGGGTATTGCCACCACACATCGATCGCCGCCCCGCCGATCGTGCCATCGCGCAATGCCACATAAAGCGCGTCCTCGTCGACGATCGCGCCGCGCGCGATGTTGACGAGAAACGCCGAGCGCTTCATGAGCCCGAGCCGACAGGCATCGATCAGCCGCTCGGTCTCCGGGCCAAACGCGGTGCAGATCGCCACGGTGTCGCAGAGCGGCAGCATCTCGTCGAGCGCCGCAAGCGGATAAACCCGCTCGACGCCGTCACCAGACGCATGCGGGCTGCGATTGGCGGCGATCACATGGCAGCCGAACACGGCGGCGCGGCGCGCCACCTCCTGCCCGACCCGGCCAAGCCCGATGATGCCGAGCGTGCTGCCGCGGATCTCGCCGTGCGGCGCACCGCTGTGCACCCAGCTTGGCCGCCACGACGAATGAAACCGGAAATCACTCTCGATCTCGCGAAAGCGGTGATTCCAGACGAGCATCACCATCAGTACGTATTCGGCAATCGCGGTCTCGTGGCCGTAGGCGTTGCAGATCGGAACGCCGCGCGGCAACGCGGCCTGCTCGATCCATTCGATGCCGGTCGCGACCGATTGCACGAGGCGAACCCGCGGCGCCGGCGGGTAATCGGCGCGCCAGATGTTGGTGACCAGAATATCGGTATCGGCCGCCGTCGCGGGCGAGCGCTGCAGCTCCCTCGGATCGGCGATGACATCGACCTGCAGCTCGGGTGTGAGCTCGGCCCTGATGCCGTCCGCGGTATCGGCAGCGACATTGCCGAGAAACAACGCTTTCATGACATCCCCTCCCGCGCGCGATTCAGGTCGTCGCGACGACGTGCAGCAGCGGCTCACCGCGGATGAAGCGGTCGATGTTACGCGCCGCATCGGCACCACGCCGGCGCGCCATTCCCTCGGTCCAGGCCGAGCAGTGCGGCGTCATGACGACGTTTGGCAATTCGTGAAACGGGTGGCGCGATGGGCGGATATCGGGCTCTTCGGCGGTCGGGTAGCGGTACCAAGTGTCGAGCGCCGCGCCGCCGATAATGCCGTCGCGCAACGCCGCGAACAACGCGTCCTCATCGGCGACCGGGCCGCGCCCGACATTGATCAGGAACGCATCGCGTTTCAGCAGCGCGAGGCGGCGCGCGTCCAGTAGTCCGCGGGTCTCCGGCGCCAGACCGACGCATAACACCAGGACGTCGCAGAACGGCAGCATTCGGTCGAGATCGGCGAGCGGAAACGCCTGATCGACGCCGGCGATCGGCCCACGAACGCTGCGGTTGGCGCCGACGACACGGCAGCCGAGGGCGCCGGCGCGGGTGGCTGTTTCCCGCCCGACCTGACCGAGGCCAACGATCCCGACCGTCAAGCCACCCAGTTCGCGATGCAGCGGCCCATTCATGACGCCGCTGTCCCGCCACGATCCGCCGCGGAAGGCAACGGCAATGTCGAAGTAGCGGTGGCACCAAACCAGCATCGCCATGATCACATATTCGGCCATTGCCGCTTCATGGCCGTACGCATTGCAGACCGTGACTCCGGGCGGCAGCGCCGCCGTCTCGACCATGTCGGTCCCGGCGACCGGCAATTGCAGCAGTTTGAGGCGCAGCGCTTCGGGCATTCCCGTGCGCCAAGCCTCGCTGACGATGATGTCGGCCTCGCCGATCCCGGCCGCGACATGCTCCCGATCGCGGCCGTCCACCATGACGCTGGTGTCGACATCGCTTTCGATGACCGGCGCAATCCATTCGAATTGCGAGGCGGCGAACCCGCCGAGGAACAGCAGCTTCATGCCGGCACCGTGTGTTTCGTCAGGAAATCCTCGCGCACCGTGATGCCGAGCCCGGGCCGCTCGGGTATGTCAATCATCCCGTCCTTGACGAGAAAATCCTCCTCGACGAGATCGTGCAATAGCGGGTTGGCGCCCAGCGAATATTCGACGATGAACCCGGCCGGCGAAGCGGCCGCGACATGCAGCCCGGCGGCGAAGGCCGGCGCGCCGGCCCACAGATGCGGCGCCAGCCTCAGGTTGAAGGCGCTCGCCAGGGCCGAAATGCGCATTGCCTCGGTGATGCCGCCGCAGATCGCCAGATCGGGCTGCATGATGTCGACCGCGCCGAGCACCGCGAGGTCGCGGAAATCGTGGCGGGTGAATTCGCTCTCGCCGGCGGCGATCGGGATGTCGGTCATGGCGCGCACCGCGGCAAGGCCCGGCTTATCGTCGGCGGTCACCGGCTCCTCAAACCAGGCGAGGTTGCAATCCTCGACGAGACGGCAGAAGCGCTTGGCCTCGGCCACCGACCAGGTGCCGTGGGCATCGCACATCAGCCCGACCTCCGGCCCGAGCGCCTCGCGAGCCGCCTGCACGCGGCGTGCCGAATGGCGCGGATCGCCGTCGATGATGCCGACCCGCATCTTGACCGCGCCGAACCCGCCGGCCGCGACATAGCCCAGCAGCTGCTCGCCGATCTTGTCCGGCCCGGCCCAGCCGCCGGAGGCGTAAGCCGGCATCGTCGCGGCGCGACGCCCGCCCAGCAGCCGCCATACCGGCACGCCGAGCGACTTGCCGAGAATGTCCCACAGCGCGCAATCGACGCCGCTGATCGCCGAGACGGTGATGCCGCGCCGCCCGAGCATCGGAAAGACGCGCCCCTCGCGCAGCGCGTAATGGGCGCGGCTGCCATTGTAGAGCGTCTCCCACAGTCGGGTGATGTCGCGCGGGTCCTCGCCCTTGAGCAGTGGCGCGAACTCCTCGTTGACCATGCAGGTCAGCGCCTGGTTCTGCGCCATGCCGCCGACCTGCGCCTTGGCCTCGCCCCAGCCGGTCAAGCCGCATTCGGTATCGATCCGCACCAATGTCCCATCGAACGACAAGGTGCGCCCGAAATCGCTGACATGCTGCTTGTCCGGCGGGATCGGGATGTGTACCCAGAACGCCTCAACCGATTTGATTTTCATCTCTGTACGCCAGGGTGGAAGGAGCCGACATTAGGTCGCACCTAGGCGAGCGTGAAGTCAAAAGAGCCGCGTTGGTCTTTACCCCACGTCACAGGAAGCTTAGCTTCGAACCATGGATCGCATCACATTCAACCCCGACCAATGCGGCGGGCGGCCGTGCATCCGCGGTATGCGTATTCGCGTCAAGGATGTGCTCGACCTGCTCGCGGCCGGCGTTAGCGAGGCGGACATCCTTGCCGACTATCCAGACCTTGAGGCTGACGACATCCGTGCCTCTCTCGCCTACGCGGCGGAAGAATCCGATCACCCGGTCCTCGTCGTGGCCAACCGTCAGCTCCCTCACAACCCATGCGGCGCCGGGGCATAGACCAGCCGGCGGCGCGGGGCGCGGATCGCGGCGGGTTTGGCGTAGATCTGCTTGGTCGCCTCGACTAAGAGGACGCCGGCGAAGGTCGGGAACCAGCGCCTTCCGATCCGCTCCCAGGCGAGCGCCGAGCGCAGCATCACCCGGCTCTTGGCTGGCGGGATGAACAGCGCCGCGTCCGAGCCGACCGGGGTGAACTGCTCGTCGCGCAACAATTGCGAGAGCTGCGACATCGTGTAGGGGCGGCCCGAGCCGAACGGCGTGCGGTCGAGCCGCGCCCAGATGCCGCGCCGGTTCGGCACGACGATCAGCAGCCGGCCGCCGCCGGCCAAGACGCGCCAGATCTCCTTAAGCATGGCGCCGACCTCCTCGCTGCTCTCCAGCGCATGGACCAGCAGAACCCGATCGATCGAATAATCGGCGAAGGGCAGCTCGCCCTCTTCGGCGAGGGTCACCATGTTGCGGCCCTCGGGCGGCCAGCGCAGCACCCCGAGCGAGGCCGGCATCAAGGCGAGGGTCCGTTCGGTGTCGGGCGACAAAGCGGACAGGAACGGGGTCGCATAGCCGATGCCGATGAGGCGCATGCCATGAAGATCTGGCCATGCCCGCTGGATCGCGCGGCGGATCATGCGGCGGGCGACCTGGCCGAGCCCGCTGCGGTAGAAATCCCGGAGATCGACGACATCGGAGGCCATCGCCACAGTTTAGCACGCCCGCCGCCGCGCCGCCGAACCCGCCCGCCGGCTCGACCCTTCGCTCCTTGGCGCTCTCTGCGGCGAAGTGTTACTTCTTGCTCGACCAGGGTTTCCGGAGACGGGACATGGATTTCGGCGCGGCGATGTTTTTCACCGATTATTCGATCGCGCCGGCCGAGCTTGGCCGGGCGCTGGAGGCGCGCGGCTTCGAGTCGATGTGGGCGCCCGAGCACTCGCACATCCCGCTGTCGCGCAAGACCCCCTTCCCGTCCGGCGGCGAGTTGCCGAAGCAATATTACGACGCGATGGACCCGTTTGTGACCTTGACCGCGGCGGCGGCCGCGACCCGCACGATCAAGCTCGGCACCGGCGTCTGTCTGGTGATCCAGCGGGACACGATCCAGACCGCGAAGCTCGTCGCCTCGCTCGACCAGGTCTCGGGCGGCCGCTTCCTGTTCGGGATCGGCGGCGGCTGGAACGCCGAAGAGATGGCCGACCACGGCACAGTCTTCGGCACCCGCTTCAAGAAGCTGCGCGAGCAGGTCGAGGCGATGAAGGCGATCTGGACCGGGCCCAAGCCGGAATATCACGGCGAGCTGGTCGACTTCCCGCCGATGATGACCTGGCCCAAGCCGGTGCAGAGGCCGCACCCGCCGGTCATCGTCGGCGGCGCCTTCCCGCACGCCGCGCGCCGCGCGTTGCGTTACGGCGACGGCTGGATCCCGCATTCGCGCCGGCCGCAATATGAGGACGTGACCGACTTCCTGCCGCATTTCCGGCAGATGGCGGCCGAAGCCGGGCGCGACCCGGCCCAGGTGCCGGTCACGGTATGGGGCATTCCTCCCGATCTCGACCGTGTCCGGCGCTATCGCGACCAGGGCGTGGCGCGCGGCGTCGTGCAGTTGGCGGCCGAGAAGGCGGACAAGATATTGCCGATCCTCGACCGCTGGGCCGAACTGATCCGGCGTTTGCCGGCATAACGTTCAAGAAATAGAAACGCTTTAGCGCCGAGGACGCCGAGGATTCGCGGAGGACGCGGGCTATGACCGAAAACGAAATCGGCACCGCGATCATCGGTGCGGCGATTAAGGTACATTCGGTGGTCGGACCAGGTCTTCTGGAGAGCGCCTATGAGGCTTGCCTTGTGTACGAGCTCGAAAAGCAGGCTTTGCGTATTCGTAAGCAGGTCTTGATTCCGATTCGCTATGAGGATCTATCGATCGACAAACGCTATCGTATCGACCTGCTGGTCGAGGATCGGGTCGTGGTCGAACTCAAAGCGATCGAATCTATCCTTCCAGTGCATCGTGGACAGCTGTTGAGCTATCTTCGGCTCGGCGGGTTCAAGCTCGGTTATCTGCTGAATTTCAACGTGGCACATATGCGCGACGGGATCGTCAGATTGGTCAATGGCCTACAACCGTCTGCGCCCTCCACGTAATCTCCGCGCCCTCTGCGTTAAAGCGTTTTGCTAATAGGAGATAGAACATGGATGTCGGCGCTGCGATGTTCTTTACCGATTATTCGATGGGCGCGGGCGAGCTGGCGCAGGCGCTCGAGGCGCGCGGCTTCGAGTCGATGTGGGCGCCCGAACATTCGCACATCCCGACCTCGCGGCGTTCGCCCTTTGCCGCCGGCGGCGACCTGCCGAAGCAGTATTACGACGTGATGGACCCGTTCGTGACGCTGAGCGCGGCGGCGGTCGTTACCAACAGGATCAAGCTCGGCACCGGCGTGTGCCTGATCATCCAGCGCGACCCGATCCAGACCGCGAAGCTGGTCGCCTCGATCGACCAGGTGTCGAACGGGCGCTTTCTGTTCGGGGTCGGCGGCGGCTGGAACGCCGAGGAAATGGAAGACCACGGCACCGTCTTTAAAACCCGCTTCAAGCTGATGCGCGAGCGGGTCGAGGCGATGAAGGCGATCTGGACCGAGGAGGCCGCCGAATACCATGGCGAGCTGGTTGATTTCGCACCGATGGCGGCATGGCCCAAGCCGGTGCAGCGGCCGCACCCGCCGGTCATCGTCGGCGGCGCCTTTCCGCATTCGGCGCGGCGCGCGCTGCGCTACGGCGACGGCTGGATCCCCAACGCCAGCCGTCCGCAATACGAGGACGTGACCGATTTCCTGCCGCATTTCCGCCAGATGGCGGCGGAGATGGGCCGAGACCTCGCCGCCGTGCCAGTGACGGTGTGGGGCGCCGGCGAGGATTACGACCGGCTGCGCCGCTATCAGGATCAGGGGGTTGCCCGCGTCGTCGTCAGCCTGCCGCCGGAACCGGCCGACCAGACGCTGCCGGCGCTCGACCGCTGGGCCGAGCTGATCCGCCGGATCGGGCGCTGAGTTTGCGCCGAAGCCCTAGCGCCGACCCGCGCAATGGCCCGCCGAGCCGGATGATTTGTTTTTAACTAAGTAACGTTTTGTAACTTTATCGCATACCCATGTACTCGGCTGCCCGCCTCCCCGCGGTCCGAGCATTGCGAATTTCAAATCAATCGCTGACCCAGATGCGGCGTTGCGCCGCAGGCGCTCGAGAGGCTGCTCTAGAAGCGCCCAGGAGCTAAGCAAATGGTTAATCCATATGCACCAAAGTACAGGGAAGGCCGGCAGCGGCTTTGGCCCTGAGCGGCGTTGTCGGGACCAATCTAGGGCGGCGGAACCTAAGGGATCCCGCGGCGTCGCGGGCCATTTGGAGCAATCCGATGCCGGCGATTGGTATCCACGCCGGCAGTAGCCCGTATCGAAATGGTTAATTATTTTCTAAGCCGTTCGCTGGGGTTCTTCACGTATTTTTTACATAATTTTGGTTTGCTACCGCGTATCAGAATGTGTCAGTTTCTAGGTCTCGGGTATCAGTTGGTTACATTTCGGGGTGGGGCATGGCGTCAATACCAGGCAGCCAATACGACGTTTATGCGGGCGGCCAGCCGATCAGCTTTAACGACACCGTCGGGGGCGGCTTCCATCTCGAGGTCGTCTATAACGCCACCGGCACGGGCAACGGCAACATGGACCCGGGTTATGACGGGTTGGTCTACGTCTCGAACGACGCCGGCCATACCGTCCTCACCATGGCGCATGGTGCTTTCAAGATCACCGATAGCGGCGGCAACGACCACATTTATCTCGGCGACGGCGCTGAGACGATCGTCGGCGCGACTGGCGACACCCTGACCGGCGGCACCGGCAACAACCAGTTCCTCGACGCCTCGGCTGGCAACCAGACCGTCTATGGCGGCACCGGCGGCAGCGAGACGATCTGGGGTGGCGCAATACCTCGATCACCGGCGGCAGCGGCGGCGACGAGACGATCGCCGGCGCCGTGGGCACGACGATCGTTGGCGGCAGCGGCGGCAACGAATTCATTGACGGCACCAAGGGCGGCCAATCGATCACTGGCGGCGCTGGCAACGAGACGATCTGGGGCGGCATCAACGACACGATCACCGGGGGCAGCGGCAACGAAACGATCGGTGGTGGATACGGCGATACGATCATTGGCGGCAGCGGCAACGAATTCATCGACGGGCATCTAGGTGGCCAGTCGATCACCGGCGGCAACGGCGGCGACGAGACGATCTGGGGCGGCGTGGGCGATACGATCCACGGCGGCAGCGCCGGCAACGAGACCATCGGTGCCAACTTCGGCAACTCGATCACTGGCGGCAACGGCGGCAACGAGTTTATCGATAACTCGTCCGGTGGCAGCACAATCCAAGGCGGCAGCGGCGGCAACGAGACGATCTGGGGCGGCAGCGGCAGCTCCATCACCGGCGGCAACGGTGGCAACGAAACCATCGCTGGCGTGTCCGGCACCACGATCACCGGCGGCAGCGCCGGCAACGAGTTCATCGACGGCAGCGCGGGCGGCGTATCGATCCAGGGCGGTACCGGCGGCGACGAGACGATCTGGGGCGCGGCCACTGACACGATCACCGGCGGCAGCGCCGGCAACGAAACC
>WNFC01002381.1_pt1 | contig 26558 bp, 27 predicted proteins | sample 5400541 | NCBI WGS metagenome assembly WNFC01 (sample SAMN13153342, study PRJNA577476) | soil metagenome | isolation source: 120 cm saprolite under Douglas fir tree site 2 hole 2 replicate 1 | place: USA:California | collected 2015-04-18 | reverse complement strand
ATGCTATCGACCATGGGGACCGTCTATTTTCAGACACGACAGAATCCCGGAATCCTCTACGCCGTCAACGGTATCTTGATGGGACTGATCGTCATCACGCCACTGGCCGGGTTCGTGAGTCCGGGCAGCGCCATCATCCTCGGCGTGCTGGCGGGACCTCTCTTTGTCACGGGTGAGCGGGTTTTTGGCCGATCTGGTTGGTACACGGATCCGGTTGGCCTATTGCCTGGCCACCTCCTCGGTGGTGTCTTCGGCGTGGTGATGATCGCCTTCTTCGCGCAGACGGCGTTCGCGACGGGCTCGGGATTTCCGAGCCTACCGAACGGCTTGTTCTTCGGAGGCGGCGGGGCCGCCTTCAAGCATGAAGGCGATGGCTGGGTCAGTAGGATTCGAACTCAGTACAATAACAAAGCGCGCAGGCCAGATATGACGAGCGCGGAAGTCCGCCAGCGTTTTCTCAACTTCTTCAAAGAGCGGGACCACAAGGTGTTACCGAGCTCCCCTTTGATCCCGTTCGGCGATCCTACACTGCTGTTCACCAGCGCCGGGATGGTCCCCTTCAAGCCGTATTTCCTCGGCCAGGCCACGCCGCCATTCCCGCGAGTGACCACCTGCCAGAAGGTCTTCCGCACCGTCGACATCGACGTTGTCGGCAGCGACGGGCACCATCTGACGTTCTTTGAGATGCTCGGCAACTTCTCCTTCGGCGATTACTTCAAGGAGAAAGCGATCCCATACGCTTACGAGTTCCTGACAAAAGAACTGCGCATCGACAAGGAGCGTCTCTGGGCCGGGATTCATAACGGCGACGACGAGAGCTTCGAAATCTGGAAGAAGACCGGGGTTCCCGAAGAGCGCATCCGGCGTTTTGGCGACGAGTACAACTTCTGGGCGGCCGGCCCGACCGGGCCATGCGGTCCGGACTCCGAGATCCACTACGACTGGGGTGAGGAGTACAGCTGCGGGCGTCCTGACTGTGGGCCGAACTGTGAGCACTGCGACCGCTTTCTGGAGATCTGGAACCTGGTCTTCATGCAGTGGAATCGCGACGAGACCGGGACGCGAACCCCGCTGGAGCGCAAAGGGATCGATACCGGAATGGGCCTCGAGCGCATCACGGCGGTGGTCAACCGCTATCGAAAAGGCGTCTTCGAGACCGATGCTTTCCAGCCGCTGATCCGGCACTTTTCGGAAGAAGCCGGCAAACCCTACGGGAATAATTCCGACAGCGATGCCTCACTGCGGGTCCTCGCCGATCACGCGAGAGGCAGCGCGATGCTCTTGGCCGACGGCGTGGCGCCAGCCAATGACGGGCGCGGCTACGTGCTTCGTCGTCTCATCCGGCGAGGCATGGTGCACGCTCGCCGGCTCGGGTCGGCCGTCCACCTCTCGTCAGGGGTGCCCATCGTGGCCCAGATGCTCGGGGACGTTTACCCCGAGGTCCGCAAGCAGGCGGACCGGATCGCCGAAGCGGTCCGGTCGGAGGAGGAGCGCTTTGGGGTCGCCCTGCGCCAGGGCATGGAGCGGTTGCAACCTTTACTCGAGCGCGGAACTCTTAACCCCGAAGAAGTGTTCTACCTCCATGACACGCTCGGCTTCCCGATCGAACTCACGGCGGAGCTTGCAAAAGAGAAAGGCGTGAGCGTCGACCTGGAGGCTGTGGCCGCCCTGATGCAGAGCCAGCGTGACCGGAGCCGGGTTGCAACCGGCGGCTTCACCGCCCCGATGGCCAGGAGCGCCAGCCGGTTCATCGGCTACGACCGGCTGGAAAGCGACGCCACGGTCACGGACGTTTTCCCGGTGGCCGGCCAGCCGGGGCAAGCCGATGTTTTCCTCGACGAGACGCCCTTTTACGCCGAGCGCGGTGGACAGGCGGCCGACACCGGGGTGCTGAGCTGGAACCGAGAAGCGGCACGGGTGATCGACGTCCAGCCCCAGGGTGAGGCGATCCGGCATCGCGTCGAGGTGGCACCTGACCGGCTGAAGGCCGGCGATCGGGTCCATGCAGCGGTGAATGCCCCGCGGCGCCAGGCGGTGGCACGACACCACTCGGCCACGCATCTCTTGCATCGCGCGCTCCGCGATGTCCTCGGCGAGGAGGCGGTCCAGGCGGGTTCCTCCGTGCAACCCGACTACGCGACCTTTGATTTCCGATTCCCGCGTGCCTTGACCGCGGACGAGGTCGATCGGGTCTCTCGCCTGCTGAACGAGAAGATCCGGGCCGACCTGGTGCGCCGCGTCGAGGAGCTCCCACTCGACCAGGCAATCAAAACCGGGGCGGTCGCGCTCTTCGACGAAAAGTACGGCGATCTGGTCCGAGTGGTCTCGTTCGGCGACTGGGCGCGTGAGCTCTGTGGCGGGACGCACGTCGAGCGGAGCGGCGAGATCGGCCTGGCACTGATCTCCAACGACCGCAGCATCGGCGCTGGCGTCCGTCGCATCGAAATGCGAGCCGGCGCCGCGGCCGAGCAACAGGTGCGCGATAACGAGCGAGTGCTCCGCGAACTTGGCGATGCGCTACGGACGTCGCCATCGGAACTCCCCGCCCGGGTTGCGGCACTGCAGGCGGAGGTCAAGCGTCTCGAGAAAGAGGCAGCGACCCTTCGCCAAAAGCTTGCCGCCGGCGGCGGTGCCCAGATCGAAGAAGCGGACGTCAACGGCGTCCGGTTGATGCTGCAGCACGTCGACGAAGGCGAGAAAGACCTGCTGCTTTTCGCCGACAACGCGCTCGACCGAGCCAACGGCAACGGCGTCGCCATCGTCGTCGGCGGTCGCAACTTCGCTGTGAAAGTCGCGAATCCTCTCTCCAGTCGACTACCCGTGAATGACCTGGTCCAGGCGTTCCGCCAGGTCGTAGGAGGGAAGGGCGGGGGCAAAGGCCAGGTGGGTGCGGGTGGCGGCATCGATCCCGCCCGCGTGGGCGACGGTTTCAAGTCGCTGCAGGACTATGTGCGGGCCCATCTAAAAGAAAGCACATGATCAAGATCAAGGACCGCATCAAGCGATTGCGCCGCGGCGCCGATTACGAGAACTACTACACGGCGCTCGACATCGGCACCGAATACATCAAGGCACTCGTCGTCAAGCGCGAGGGACGCAACGGCGTGGTCCTGGGCGCCTCGCGCCAGCGGCAGGAAATCACCGACATGCAGGGTGGCGTGCCCTCCAACATCCAGGGAATCATCGACAGCTGCGACCGCGCGATGTCGGCAGCGGAGGATATGTGCGACACGATCCCGGGTCAGGCCGTCATCGGCATCGCCGGCGAGCAGGTCAAGGGCTGGAGCACGACGGTGACGATTCCACGAGCCGACCCGAACCTCAAGATCAACGAGGTCGAGCTGCTCCAGACCCTCCAGCTGGTCCAGAAGCGAGCCATGCGCGAAGCGCAGCACGCGATGAGCCTCGAGCTCGGGGTCCCGGACGTGAACGTCAAGGTGATCAACTCGGCGATCACCGGCGTCCGCATCGACGGATACGTAGTGAATGACCCTTCGGGTTTCCAGGGTCGCACGATGGTGATCACGGTCTTCAACACCTTCGCCCCGCTGACGCACGTCGGCGCCCTGCAGACGATTGCGTCGGAGTTGGACCTCGAGCTGATCGCCACCGTCGCCGAGCCGTACGCTATGGCACGCTGCGCCGCGACCGACGAGATCTACGACTTTGGCGGCATCTTTATCGACATTGGCGGCGGCACCACCGACATTGCCCTGATCCGCAACGGCGGCGTCGAAGGCACTCGCATGTTCCCCATCGGCGGCCGGGTCTTCACCAAGAAGCTGGCATCCCGCTTCGGCATTTCCTTCGCCGATGCGGAGGCGGTCAAGCTCCGTCACTCGAAAGGGGAGCTGCCGGTCGAGCATGCGGAGAAAGTCACGGCCGTGCTGGCCCGGGATGCCGAGGTCCTGGTCGAAGGGGTCGCAATTACCCTGCAGGAGATGTCAAAAGGGGACCGGCTTCCCACCGCCATCTACCTGGCGGGCGGCGGCAGCGCGCTGCCGGAGGTCCGAAACCAGCTGCAGGTCTTTCGCTGGGAGGACAAACTACCGTTCGCTCGGACACCCACAGTGAACGTCCTCCGGCCGGTCGATATCCGCGGGATCTATGATTCCACCGGGCTGCTGCTAGATGGGCAGGACATCACGCCGATGGGGCTGGCCTACCACGCCATCCAGCAGCAATCCGAGGAGCAAGCGCCCCTGTTCGGACTGATGCGCAAGGTCCTCAAGGCGATGAAAGTCTGACCGGCGCTCGAGAAAACCTGACACCGTAACAACTCGACAATCGGTGACGTTTCCGGTATGAAAGACGGCGACGTGTTAAAACTGTGAAGACTCTGGCCAAACTGCTGTACGTCGAAGCCGACGAGGAGATCACCGACCTCGTCGATCGCCTGCGCGATCTGAGCCTCGAGGACGAGGTCACGTTCGTCGTCCCGGAGCGCGCTCGCGCCCTGCAGAGCGCCATGAGCTTCCGGCTCTTGAAGCGCTATGCCGACAGCTACGGCAAGCGCGTGAACCTGGTCAGCGGCGATCCCCGTCTTCAGGCGATGGCCCTGGAGGCCGGCTTTATGGCCTTCCCAAGCCTGGCTGCCTACGACGGCGGGACCGAAGTCCACCAGCCAGGCGCGGTCGCCGAGTCCCATCCCGTGGCCGCGGCGACGCTCGCACCGGCGGCGCCGGCTGCCCCAGCGACCACCGTCCAGGCGGCATCCCCGGCCGGCGGCGGGCCACGCGGGGTGGCGACGCTGAACCGCCCGCGCGAGGCGTCCGTCATGTCTGGAACACCCCGTAAAACCCCGCCGCCGCCCTCGCACCCGGCGGCATCCGGCCCGCCGCTCCGGGTCTATCGGCCGTACCTGATCGCCGCGGGCATCCTGCTAGTCCTCGCGCTCATCGCCGGCATCATTTACATTCCGACTGCCACCGCCACCCTGATGGTGTCAGGCACACCGATCAAGCAGGATGTCACGCTGCTCGGCGTAACCGGCGCCGCTTCGGGCTCCGGAAACCAGTTCGCTACCCAGGCGTTCCATGCGGAGGACTCCCAGACGTTCCCCGGCGTGCCAACAGGTCAGAAGCAGGTCGACGCTGTCAAGGCAACCGGCCAGGTTGTGTTCACGATGTATTGCTCGGGGTTTTTCTGCCCAAGCGGCAGCATTTCAGTAGGCTCTGGGACGGACGTAAGCACCGCGGATGGGAAACACTACGTCACGCAGAAGTCGGTGAAAATCCCAGCGCCACGGGGCTCGGCGTCCGTTGCGGTAACCGCCGTGCAAGGCGGTGCCGGAGCAAATACGGACCGCCATACGATCCGAAACATCACCGACAACCAGAATGACAATCTGAGTGTCGACAACACGGATGCCATCAGCAATGGCGCGGATGCGCGGACGGCAACCATCATTCAGGACTCGGACATCAACAGCATCAAAGACGCGTATTCAAGAGATGCCATTCCCAAGGTGACCGACCAGTTGAACAGCAAGGCGCAGAGCCTGAAGTTGATCCTGGTGGGCCAAGGTGTTCAGGCGACCGTGACATCGGATCACAAGGCCGGCGAGGAAGTTACCGGCTTCACGGTCACCGTCAAAGTGGCCGGAGATGGAGTGGCTTTCGACGAAAAGGTGATCAAACAAATGCTGAAAGGCGCGCTGGAGCGAAAGATCTCGCAGGGATCGCAACTCACGGCCAACGTGACAACCAGTTACGACGCCATCGATGCCAAGGCCGACGGTCACATCACGCTCAACGGCCATGCCTCCGGCTTCTACACGCCGGTGTTCTTGCAGAACGCTATCAGGGGATACTTGAAAGGGATGAGCCCAGCAAAGGCCGGTGTTCTTGCAGAACGCTATCAGGGGATACTTGAAAGGGATGAGCCCAGCAAAGGCCCACGCGTTCCTGCAGTCGCTGCCGAACGTCGTCGACGCCCGCGTGACGCAGTCGCCATACGGCCTTCCCTGGCTACCGCTGTTCAGCTCGCGCATCACGCTCAAGATCCAGGAGGTCTCCAGCAACCCGACGACGCCTTGAGGATCCTGGCGATCGATCCGGGCACGGTCCGGCTCGGCCTGGCGCTCAGTGATCCATCGGGGACGATTGCCCAGCCGCTGAGCGTGCTCACGCGCCGCTCGGAGCCCGAGGACCTGAAGGCGCTGGCGGATCTGGTCGAGCGCCACGAGATCGGCATGATTGTGATCGGCCTGCCGCGTCTGATGGACGGCCGCCTCGACGCCGCGGCTCACCAGGCACAGGCGTTTGGTTCGCAAGTCGCGCGCGCAACCGGGCGGCCGGTAGCATACTGGGACGAACGGCTGACGAGCGTGGCCGCCGAACGCTACCTGATCGAACAGGGCAAACGGCGGAGCAAACGGCGGCAAGAGATCGATCGAATGGCCGCGACGTTATTGTTGCAGGGGTACCTGGACTACCGGGCTGGTCGGGCACCAGGAGGCTGAATGCCAGAGATTCCGGAAGCAAACGGTGAGGTTCAAACTATCGAGCTGGTCAATGAAAAGACTGGCGAAGAGGAAACCTATCTTGTCCATGACGTCGTCGAGATCGAAGGTGAAACCTACTACGTGCTCCAGGCCGAGGTCGACGAGGACCGCGTGCTTATCCTTCGGCGTGAGGGCGAGTCGCTGGTCACGCTCGACGATGAAGAACACGACCGGGTGGTCGAACAGCTCGAGGAATTCGAAGAAGAAGACGAGGTCGATGAAGACGGCGGCCCTGAGCGCTGACTGACCCGAAGCGTTCGCCGATGACCACTAAGGTGCCCCGCAAGCGCAGCCGCGCCCTCGGCTGCGTCCAATGGTTCGTCGTGATGCTTTTCCTGCTGCCGGCCGCGCTGGGCGTCCCGGCGGTGATCGGGTACAACTGGGTGGACCATCAGCTGCACCAACCCGCGAACCCCGGGAATTCCAAGGTGCGCTTCGTGGTCCCGCCCGGGGCTACCTTCCACGAAGTGGCCGACACCCTGCACCACACCGGCCTGATCGATTCGGTGACCGTCTTTGACCTTTACGCCCGGTACAAGCACCTCGACACCAACGTCCAGGCGGGCGCCTACGAGCTCAGCCGCAACCTCAACATGATCCAGATCCTGACCGCCCTGCAGACCGCCATCCCCGAGGAAATCTTTGTCCGAATTCCTGAGGGGTACACGATCAAGAAGACGGCGGCCATGCTCGACGCGGGCGGCGTGATCAAGGGCAGCGACTACACGGCGCTGGCCGTGCAGGGAAAGTTCAACTACGACTTCCTCAAGGACCTGCCGCCAGGCGCGTCATTGGAAGGCTTTCTCTTTCCCGATACCTACCTGGTGCCCCGGTCCGGAACGGCCAACGACCTGATCACCCTCCAGCTCGACAACTTCAAGCGTCAGTGGACCGACACCCGCCAGGCTCAAGCCGCCACGCGGAAGCTCAACCCCCTCCAGGTGGTCACGATCGCCTCGCTGATCGAGCGGGAGGCCCGGTTCCAGGAGGACCGGCCGCTGGTGGCCAGCGTCATCTACAACCGGCTGGCAGCCGGCTGGCTGCTCCAGATCGATGCCACCGTCCTCTATGCCAAGGGGGTCTGGCAGTCCTCGGTCAGCCTCGACGACCGCAAGATCAACTCGCCGTACAACACCTATTTACATACCGGCCTTCCCCCTGGACCTATCGCGAACCCTGGCATCAAGGCTATTGATGCGGCGCTCCAACCGGCGGACACCGGCTACTTCTTCTACCTCTCCGATCCCCAGGGTCACAACCATTACGCTAAGACCACAGAAGAGTTCGCCCGCCTCCTCAAGCAATACGGTCTCCAGTAAGGCTGCATCGCGGCTGCTCCTGCTCGGCGAGGACGATGCCGAGCTCGCCATCAGCCTCTACAGCGCAGGCTTCACCGCGGCCGGCATCAACGCCAGCTGCGAGGCCCAAACCGTGGCGCCGGCCAACCTTCCGGACGCGATTGTGCGGATGCGAGCTGATTCGGCTGTGGTTGGGGCTGCCGTGACCATGCCGCACACGGTCGCGGTGGCGCGGCTGCTCGACGGCCTGGGCCCGGAGGCGAGTGTCGTCAAAGCCGTCAACACGATCAGCCACCGGTCCGGCGCGCTGGTCGGCTGGAACACCGATCGCCCCGCCTTCGGCCTGGCGCTCGAGGACGCCGGATTCCCGATCAAAGGGAAGGACGCGCTGGTCCTGGGCGCCGGCGGTGCGGCCCGGGCCGCAGTCGACGCGCTGCGCGCTGAGGCTACCAAGATCTGGGTCGCGAGTCGTGACCTCGAGGAGGCACGCGCCCTCTGCCGCGACCTGGAGGTCAGCAGCGGCGGCCCCGCGCCGCTCGGCTCGCTCTCCCTGCTGGTGCGGAAGGTCGACCTGGTCGTCAATGCCACCCCGGTCGGCAGCGACGGCGAGGCGGTGCCCTTTCCGGTTGAATGGATTACGCCCGCCCAGTTCGTCTTCGACCTGATCTACCGGCCGCTGGTGACGCCGCTGGTCCAGGGGGCGCGAGATCAGGGAGCGCGAGCGATCAACGGGCTGACCATGCTGCTCTTCCAGGGGCTGGCCGCCTTCGAGATCTGGACCGGCCAGCCAGCACCCGAAGCCGCCATGCGGGCCGCGCTCGAGCGCGCCGTGGTCGGGCGCCTGGGCTCGTGAGCCACCTGCTCTTCGCCCTGGGCTGGGCGATCCTCGGTGGGGCCGTCGGCGTGGGCCTCAGCTACCTCACCCGCCGCCTCGCTCGCTTCGAGGAAATCGAGTTCAACCAGTCTCAGCTCGACATGCTCGTGATGCCAGGGCTGGCAGCCCTGTTCTACTTTCTTTTCGCGCTCCAGTTGGGCGCGCAGCGGGTCCTCTTCATCGACTCGGTTTTCATCGCCATCCTGGTGCAGGTGCTGGCATTCGACCTGAAGACTCGTTACATCCTCGACCTGGTCATGTTCCCCAGTTGGGTGATCGCCTTCGCGCTCGCCTTCGTGACGCCGTGGACCGCCGCCCTCACCTGGCCCTGGCCCGATTGGCGGACCGCCCCGGTGGCCGCCGCGCTCGCGGGGGCCGTGTTTTTGCTGCTGTACTTCGGCGGCCAGTTCGTGTTTGGCGCCGAGGCGTTCGGCTTCGGTGACGTCAAGCTCGCCGTCTTCATCGGGATGGCGACCGGGCTCTCGAACCTGCGGGTGGCCCACGCGCTGCTGTACGGCGTATTTCTCGGCGGGTTTGTGGCGATAATTCTGCTCATCACCCGAATCCGCAAGATGAAAGAGGCTGTGCCCTACGGGCCGTTCCTTGCCCTGGGGACGTTGCTGGTCCTCTACTCGCAAGCGCCATGAACGCCCGCGACCTGCTCCCCGGCGAGCGCATCCTGGTCAGCTCCAGCCGCCATTGGGTGGTGCTCCTGCGCCCGATCGCCACGACCATCCTCGCCGCGATCGTTTTGCTGGTGGTTTTCACCCTGCTGCCGCTCGCCGGCGAGCTGCGCCTGTTCTTGATGCTGGGTGTGGCCCTGGCCGGCATCCTCATCATCAACCTTTATTACTGGGGCTGGCGGGCGCACGAGTACGTTCTGACCGACCAGCGCGTCATCATCAATGAAGGCATCGTTTCCAAGTTCTCGCGCTCGATCGCGATCGACCGGATCCAGGACCTGACCACCTTTCAGGGGCTCTGGGGGCGGACCTGGGGCTTCGGCGACATCGAGCTGGAGTCTGCCGGCCGCGAGGGGGCTGAGATGCTGAGCACGGTGCCGCGTCCGCAGCAACTTCGGAATGCCATCTTTGCCCAAATCGAAGCACGGCGCCGGCCGGGCGGGTTGGGAACCCCCTAGGGTTCGCCAGCCGAATTACGGGTAAAATCCACCGGGCATGGTCAACCCCAGTGATTTCAAGAACGGCATGACGATCGAGTGGGAGGGGGAGCTCTGGAGCGTCGTCGAGTTCCAGCAGGGGCAGAATGCCCGAGGCGACACCTTCTTTCGCACCAAGCTCCGCAATGTCCGCAGTGGTGCGATCATCGATCAGAAGTTCCGCGACAAGGACCGCTTCGCGCGCGCCCGCATCGAGAAGGTTCCCATGCAGTACCTTTACAGCGACGGTGACAGCCACTTCTTCATGGACCTGTCGAGCTACGATCAGCTCCCCCTCAGCGACGACCAGCTAGGCGATGCCATGAAGTATCTGAAAGAGAGCACCTCACTCGACGTGCTGATGTACGATGGCCAGCCGCTTGGGGTCGAGCTGCCCACCACGGTCGATCTGAAAGTCACAGAAACAGCACCCGGCTACAAGGGCGACACGGCATCAGGCGGGGGCAAGCCGGCAACCGTCGAGACTGGGCTCACGCTCAACGTACCCTTCTTCGTCAACGAGGGCGATGTGATCCGCGTCGACACTCGCACCGGCGCCTACGTGGAGCGGGTCTAAGTGCCTGACCGTCCACTCGGCTCGGTAAAGGTGGCCAATGAAGTCATAGCCCACATTGCCTCGCTGACCGCCTGCCAGGTGCAGGGCATCGTCGGCATGTATCCGGCCAAAGCTCGAGACGGCCATCGGGTGTTGCCGGCCGGCAGCTCGCACAAGGGTGTCCGGGTCGACCTGGGCAATGAATCGCTGAACCTCGAGCTGTTCGTGATCGTCGATCACTCCGCCCACGTCCCGACGGTGGCGGCGGAGGTGCAACGACAGGTGGCCGACGCCATCGACAAGATGCTCGGTCTCGAGGTGCGAGAGGTCAACGTGTTTGTCGGGGACGTGAGGTTCCCGGAGGACTCGTAGCGATGGGACGCCGTCACCTGGCTCGCGAGCTCGCGCTCAAAGTCTTGTTCGAGCTCGAGGGCGACGGGGGCGACGCCGAACGATCGCTGACGTACCACGTCGCCGAGTCGCGTGCCGATGCCCCGGTGGCGGAGTTTGCGCGGGTGCTGGTCGAGGGCGTGCGCGATCATCAAGCCGAGATTGACGGGCTGCTGGCCGAGGCCTCGAGCAACTGGGGTTTGGACCAGATGGCAAAGGTCGAGCGGACGCTGCTGCGGATCGCGACCTTTGAGATCCGTTACCTGCCGAGCGTCCCGATGAAGGCCGCGATCAACGAATCGATCGAGCTGGCCAAGACGTTCGGAGGCCCGGACTCCGGCAAGTTCGTGAACGGCATCCTGGGGCGGATCGCCGCCGACGCCGAGATTCGCCGGCCGTCCGCCGACCAGGCGGCCAACAGGGAGGCCTCATGAGTTCCCCCCCGACCCTCCCCCAAAGGGGGACGGAAATTGCCGACATCGCAGCGATGGATTACGAGACGGCGGCCGCCGAACTCGAGCGCACGGTGGCGTTGCTCGGCAAAGAACAGGAGGATCTCGCGGAGTCGGTGCGCACCTTCGAGCGCGGCCTGGCGCTGGCGCGGCGATGCGCCCGGCTTCTCGACGACGCCGAGCGACGACTGAATGAACTGGCGCCGGCCGTCGAGCGCACGGCCGGCCCGTGACCTTGCTCCAAAACCCGTACTTCATCGTGCCGCTGATCGCGTGGGCGATTGCCCAGGCGAGCAAAGTGATCATCGATTCCGTCATGCTGCACCGGCTCAGCGTGCGGCGACTAGCCACCGCCGGTGGGATGCCGAGCTCACACAGCGCCCTGGTCGTTTCGCTCACCACCATCATCGGCCGGCTGCAGGGCGTCGGGTCGCCACTGTTTGCCGTGTGTCTGATCTTCGCCACGGTCGTGATGTACGACGCCACCGGCGTCCGGCGGGCGGCCGGCCAGCAGGCGATCATCATCAACCGCCTGCTCGACGACCTATTCATTGCCCACCGCGGCATTCACCAGGAACGGCTGCGCGAGCTCCTTGGCCACACCCCGATCGAAGTCATTGCGGGCGCGGTGTTGGGGATCGTGATCGGGCTCGGGCTGTGGCGATGATGCTGGCGCAGCGTCGGCGCCTCGACCAGGCGCTGGTGGAGCGCGGCCTGGTCGCCTCGCGGGAGCGCGCCCAGGCGATGGTTCGCGCCGGTCTGGTCCGGGTCGCGGGCGTCACCATGGGCGAGCCCGACCAGATGGTGACGGCCGAACAGGCGATCGAGGTGGCCGGAACCACGACCTACGTCAGCCGGGGCGGAGAGAAGCTGGCGGCGGCACTCGATGCCTTCGCGATCGATCCCAGCGGCCGGACCGCCCTGGATGTCGGGGCGTCGACTGGCGGCTTCACCGATGTCCTCCTCCAGCGCGGGGCGGCGCGGGTGATCGCGGTTGACGTCGGTTATGGCCAGCTGGCCTGGAGCCTGCGCCAGGATCCACGCGTCACCGTCATGGAGCGGGTCAACATCCGGCACCTGGAGCAGTTGCCGCTGCCGGCCGACCTGGCGGTCATCGACGTTTCCTTCATTTCCTTGCGGCTGGTGCTGCCGCGTGTTCGGGAGCTGCTCAGCCCGCCGGGCGAGGTCGTCGCCCTGGTCAAGCCGCAGTTCGAGGTCGGCAAAGGCGCAGTGGGGAAGGGGGGCGTCGTGCGCGACCCGGAGCAGCATCGCTCGGTCGTCACTGGCTTGAGCCAGTTCGCGGCCGAGATCGGCTACACCGTCGCCGGCGAGATCCCCTCGCCGATCGTGGGCGCCAAAGGGAACCGCGAGTTTTTGCTTTATTTGAAGCGCCATGGCTGACGCCGTCGGTATCGTCTGCCACCCGCGAATCGACATCGGCGGCCCGCCGGTGATGGGCGCGCGCCGGCAGCTGGAGGCGCGTGGGTTTCGCGTCTGGACGTACTGCGCCACCGCGGAAGAACGTCCGGGTGCGCTGGCCGGCGACCTCAACGGCACGCGGTTGATCGTGAGCGTCGGAGGCGATGGCACCTTGCTGTGGACGGCGCAGCAGGCGGCGGCCGCGCGCATCCCGGTCCTGGGCGTGAACGCCGGCCGTCTCGGGTTCCTCACGCAGGTCCAGCTGGGCGACGAAGGAAAGGCGCTCGACCGTTGGGCCGCGGGCGACTTCAGGCTGCAGCGCCGGGCGCTGCTCGAGACGCGGGTCGGCCAGCGCGTCTTCCACGCCCTCAACGACGTGGTCGTGCACAAAGGGGTCGAGATCAACCTGATCCGGATCGAGATCCTGGTGGATGATCTGCCCGCGGGACAGTTCGACGCCGACGGTGTCATCGTCTCGACGCCGACCGGCTCGACGGGTTACGCGTTGTCCCTGGGCGGGCCGATCGTCCATCCTGACGTGCGAGCGATCGTGTTCATGCCGCTGAACCCGCATAGCCTCTTCAACCGGCCCATCGGCTTGCCCGAGCAGGCCCGCATCACGCTTCGGTTGCCCAATGCGTCGGCCATCCTGACCTGCGATGGGCAGCAGAATGCCGACCTCGGTCCCGGTGCGGAAGTCCAGATCGCCGCCCCCGGCCTCGCGGTCGAGCTGGTGCAGTTCGACGGCGGTCCCAACTTCTTCGAGCTGCTCCGGCGGAAACTCCGCTGGGGCCTGCCCCTCGTCGATGGGGACGAATGACCGGGTCCGCCCTGCATCGTGTCGGCCAGTTCTGGCGCCACGCATCGGCGCGCGTTAGCGAGCCGGAGAAGGACGGAGCGGCGCAAGTGCTAGGGCCGGCACTCTGGCCGCTGTTTGTTGGGTTGCCGGTAAATGACCAGCGGCACGGACTCGACGTGCTTGAAACCACGATGCGCCTCGAGGGCGAGCCGGATCGGCTGCTCCAACAGGCGGCATTGCTGCACGACGTGGGCAAGGCCGGCGCCGAGTTCTCCGTCCTGGACCGCAGCCTGACCGTCTTCCTGCGCGCTGCCTCACCGCGGCTGTGGCGGATGTTGCTTCGGGCGCGCCCCGACTTCGCGCGCCGGCATGAGGTCTACGTCGATCACGCCCGCATCGGCGCCGAGCGCCTGCGAGCCGCAGGTGCCCCCGAGCTCGCCGCCGTCGTGGCGGAACACCATGCCCCCGAGCCGATGTCGGAGGTCACCCGACGCCTGCAGCGCGCGGATGGCCGAAATTGAGTCGAGAGGTCGCGGCCGAGCTCGAGCGTGACCCCGTCTACCTGGTCCGCACAGCCGCCTTCGACGGACCGATCGAGTTGCTGCTGACGCTGGCGCAACGCGCGGAGGTCGACCTCGGGGCCATTCCGCTGGCAAGCCTGACCGACGATTATCTTCGGGCGATCGACCAGGAGCGCCCGCCCCTCGATCGGCTGGCGGCGTTCCTCGTCATCGGAGCCCGGCTGGTCCAGCTCAAGGCCGCCGCCTTGATGCCGGAAGCGCAGGTGGGGGAGGAGGAGGACCTCCAGGCGTGGGAAGACGCCATCAAGGGGCGCCTCGAAGAGTACAAGCGGTTCAAGGCACTCGCCGAGTCCTTGATGCGGCGCCATGCCAGCGGGCGGTTCACCTTCGCCGGCTTGCTCGAGCCGGACGTGATCCCGCAAGCCCGGGTGCAGGTGAGCCTTGATGCGCTGGCGAGCGCCTTCCAGCAGGTGCTCGACCGCTTGCCGCCGCCAGGGCCGGTTACGGTGGAGATGGAGCAGGTTTCGCTCGCCGACAAGCTCGAGGAGCTGCGTCAGATGCTGGTTCATCAGCCGCAAATGAACTTCACGGCCGTTTTCCGGCATTCGCGCACTCGGCTGGAGGCAGTCGTGACCTTTCTGGCGCTTCTCGAGCTGATTAGAATCGGTGAGGCGCGCGTGGCCCAGGCCTCCGCTTTCGGCGAGATCAGCGTGCACAGGCAGGAGAAGAACGACCAAGCATGAGCTCAATGGTTGAGAGCACGACCCAGGTGCGTGACACGGCCGGACTTATGGCTGCGCTCGAGGCGGTGCTCTTTACCTTGAACCGTCCAGTCACCGTGCTCGAGCTCCAAGACATCCTCCAGTCGACGCTGCCGGACATCGACGCAGCGGCCGTGAGCCTCGGCCAGGCACTGTCCGGTCGCGGACTGTTTCTCCAGCGCCACCAGGATCAGCTCCAGCTGGTGACCGATCCGGGGCAAGCCGACGTCGTTCGCCGAGTCTTGCGCCCCGAGTACCCGTCGCGACTCTCGCCTGCGGCCTATGAGACGCTCGCCATCATCGCCTACCGCCAGCCCCTCACTCGGGCGCGGATCGAAGAGGTTCGTGGCGTCAACTGTGAGGCGGTGCTGGAGAGTCTCGAAGAAAAGGGACTGATCGAAGAAACTGGCCGGCTCGATGCGCCGGGCACCCCGCGCCTTTTCGGCACCACGATGAAGTTTCTACAGATCCTGGGGCTCAGCAGCCTGGACGAGCTGCCACCGCCACCGCAATCCGCCTCAACCAGTTCCTAGCGCGCGCCGGCGTTGCGGCCCGGCGGAAGGCCGACACCTTGATCGCCTCGGGAACGGTTTCGGTGAACGGCATCCCGGCGGTCGCGGGTCAGCGCGTCACGCCGGGCGTGGATACGGTCACCGTTGACGGCCGACCGGTCGAGCCCGCCCTTGAATGGACCTACCTGATGATGAACAAACCGGTGGGCGTGCTGACCAGCGTCGGCGACGATCGTGGCCGAGCGAGCGTCACCGATCGCCTACCGGGAGAGGCGCCGCGCGTTTTCCCGGTCGGCCGACTGGACCTCGACAGCCGCGGATTAGTGTTGCTGACCGACGACGGCGAGCTGGCTGGGCGGCTGATGCACCCGCGTTACCATGTCGAAAAGGAATACCGGGTCGTGATCGTGGGCCGTCCGGCTGAGGATGCCTTCCGGCGGCTTTCCGAGGGGATGGTTGTGAGAGGGGACCGGTTTGCGCCGGCCGAGGCTCGGGTCCTCGACAGCAGCACGAGTGAGACTCGGCTGTCGATGGTCCTGCGCGAAGGTCGCAAGCGCGAGGTGCGGCGGCTCTGGCAAGCGCTGGGCCATCGGGTGCTTGACCTGGAGCGGGTTCGCATCGATGGACTCGAATTGGGCGAGCTCGATGAGGGTACGGTCCGGCCACTGCGCGCCGATGAAGTTGCGCGGCTCAGGGCCGCGACCGGTCTGACTTGATCGTCGCGATCGACGGTCCGGCCGGATCCGGGAAGACCACCATCGGGCGGCTGGTCGCGGCAGCCATGCGGTTCGCGCTGGTCGACACCGGGCTTTTCTACCGCGCGGTCACGGTCGAGGCTCGGCGCCGCGGCATCGGTATCGATGATGTCGCCGGCCTCACCCAGATGCTCGGGCAGCTGCGCATCGAGGTCAACACCTCGCCATCGAACGAGCGGTCCCATCCGCTGCTGGCGATCGATGGGCGGGACGTCAGCCGCGAGGCGCAGGATCCAACGATCGCGGCGGACCTCTCACGCATCTCGCAGATACCCGAGATCCGCCGCGCGCTCGTCGAGCCGCAGCGTCGTGCCGCCCGAGGCGACGCCGTGGTGCTGGGGCGCGACATCGGAACGGTGATCTTTCCGGACGCTGACGTGAAATTCTTCTTCACCGCACCCGCCGCCGAGCGAGTGGCGCGGCGGCGCCGCGAGCTGGACCAGGCGCGCGGCAGCGCAACCCCGGATGCGGTGCTCGAACAGGAAATCGACGCTCGGGACCGGGCCGACCAGGAGCGACAAATCGCGCCGTTGCGGCCGGCAACCGATGCTATAATCGTCGCGACTGAGGGTAAGTCGGTCGGTCAAGTCTTCGATGAGGTGATGGCCCGGCTGCCCAAGCACTGATCTTGAGCTATTCCTTCCTCACTGGTCTTGCACGGCTCCTCACCCGCCTACTTCTGGGCTCTAAGTTCCACCTCGGCGGTGCGTCAAACCTGCCCCGCTCCGGTGCCCTCCTGATCGTGTCGAATCACGTGGGCGCCGTCGATCCCGCCATCATCGGGGGCTGGACCCCGCGGCCGGTCTGGTTCATGGCCAAGGCCGAGCTGTTCCAAGGCGCATGGGCCTGGCTGATGCGCGGCTACCATGCCTTTCCGGTGGTCCGTCATTCTCCAGACCGGACGGCGCTGCGCCGGGCCTTCGATTTACTCAAGCAAGGGTCGGCCGTCGTGCTGTTCCCGGAGGGCCACCGTTCAGAGAACGCGCGCTTGCTGCGCGCCGAGCCGGGCGCCGGCTTCATCGCCCGGCGCTCGGGGGCACCCCTGGTCCCGATCGCCATCACTGGGACGGAGCACGTGCTCGGGCGGGAGCATAGGTTTCCGCGGCCCGCAGACGTGTCGATGACCTTCGGCGAACCATTCCACTTACCTGAGCGGAATCAGGACGGCAGCCCGATGGATCATCAGCAGAGCGCCGATTACCTGATGGCAAAGATCGCGGCGCTGCTGCCGTTGGAGTACCAGGGGGAATACACGACGGCGCCGATGTCAAAACAGGCGCAAGCATGAGGCTCCAAATTTGAAGAAGATCTACGTCCTCGACACCAACGTCCTATTGCACGATCCGAATGCGATCTTCTCCTTCGAGGACAACGAGATCGTGATCCCGCTGACCGTGATCGAGGAGATCGACGGCCAGAAGCGCCGGCAGGATGAGGTCGGCCGTCACGCCCGCCTGATCGCCCACCTTTTCGACGACCTTCGCGCCACGGGCAAGCTCTCTGAGGGCGTGGCGCTCAAGTACGGGGGCACGCTGCGCGTTGTCCTGACGCACGAGGGCACCGAACACCTGCCGCACGACCTCGACCCGCACAAGGCCGACAACCAGGTGATCGCGCTTACGCTTCAGCTCAAAGCCGAGAGCAACGGCACACCGGTGATCCTCGTGAGCAAGGACATCAATGTGCGAGTCAAGGCCGACGCGCTCAATCTGCAGGCGCAGGACTATGAAACCGACAAGATGGTGCTCAACGAGGAGGACCTCTACGACGGCATGACGACGCTCACGGTGTCGCCGGACGACATCGATAGCTTCACCAAGACCAACCTCTACCAGCCGGCGAACGGCCATCTATTCTTCAACCAGTTCGTCCACTTCAAGTCGCAGAACGGCACCAAGTCGAGCGCCCTGGGTCGCTACGACGCCACGGCCGGCCAGATCGTGGCGTTAGGGCCGATCAAGAAAGAGATCTGGGGGATCCAGCCAAAAAATCTCGGCCAGCGGTTCGCCTTCGACATCCTGCTCGATGACCGGATCCCGTTCGTCACCCTCACCGGGCAGGCGGGCACCGGCAAGACACTCCTGGCGCTGGCGGCCGGCCTGAGCAAGGTCCTGGACCAGCATCGGTATCGCCGCTTGCTCGTGACGCGGCCCGTCATCCCGATGGGCAAGGACGTGGGCTATCTGCCGGGTGACAAGGACGAAAAGCTACGACCCTGGATGCAGCCGATCTACGACAACCTCGAATACCTGATGGGCTGCATCTACAAAGAGCAGTTGGCGGCCGACATGATCCGTCACATCCAGGACAAGGGTATCTTCGAGGCCGAGGCCCTCACCTACATCCGGGGACGGAGCATCCCGCAACAGTTCATCATCGTCGACGAGGCGCAGAATCTCACCCCGCACGAGGTCAAGACCATCGTGTCACGCGCCGGGGAGGGAACCAAGATCGTCCTGACCGGCGACCCCAACCAGATCGATCATCCTTACCTCGACTTCCGCAGCAACGGGCTGTGCTACGCAATCGAGAAATTCAAGAACAATCCGTTGGCGGGGCACGTCACCTTGACAAAGGGGCAGAGGTCCGAGCTGGCGGAACTGGCCGCGAAACTTCTATAGCCGCGTTTCGGCCCGTAGCCGGGCTGAATCTGCTGAGGTAAGTTAAGGCCAGTGGATCGTACCCTCGTGGCCCTTGATCTCGAGACCACTGGCTTATCGCCGCGATTGGACCGGATGATCGAGGTCGGCGCCGTCCGCTTTCGCGGCGATGAGGTCCTGGCGACGTTCCAATCGCTGGTTCGACCGGAGGTCGCGATCCCGCGGGCGGTCCAGGAGCTGACCGGCATCCGGGATGCCGACGTAGCGGCGGCGCCGCGGCCGGAGCAGGTCCTGGCGCAGCTGATCGATTTCGTGGGCGACAGCGGCGTGGTCGCGCACAGCGGCAACTTCGACCTGTCGTTCCTGGTCGATGGCGATAGCAAGGGGGGCTACGAGCTCTTCGACACGCTCGACCTCGCCCGCGTCATGCTGCCGATGGCACCCAGCCACAGCCTGCCGCACCTCTCGCGCCAGCTCGGCCTGACGCATACGCATCCGCACCGTGCGCTCTCCGACGCCGATGCGGCGCGACAGCTGTTCCGCTACCTCTGGCGCCATGCCCGGGGCTTTCCCGCCGACCTTCTCGGACGGATGCTCGAGCTGGCCGAGGGTTGGCCACATCCGCTGCACCACTTTCTCCGCGACGCACACGCCGGCGGTTCGAGCGGCGTCGAGAGCCTACCGCGCAAGCCGCCGGTGCCCGCCAGGACGACCAACGGGAGCGCGCCCTCCACCGATCCGCGAGCGATTTCTGCCCTGCTCGGACCGGATGGTCCGATGGCGGGGCTGCTCGATGACTACGAGCTGCGCGAATCGCAGTTACAGATGTCGCTCGCCGTCGCGCAACTCTACGCGCGAGGCGGCCGCCTGCTGGTGGAGGCTGGACCGGGCACCGGAAAATCGCTCGCCTACCTGGTACCGGCGGTTCACCACGCGGTCGCGAGTGGTGAACGGGTGGTGATTGCCACCAATACGATCACCCTGCAGGAGCAGCTGTTCTCCAAGGACATCCCGTTCATGCGCAGCTGGCTGCCGTTCGACTTCAAAGCCTCGCTGCTCAAGGGGCGAGCCAACTATGTGAGTTTGCGCCGCTGGAACCGGTACCTCAACGCGCCCAGCCGGCGTGCTGACGGAACCTGGTTTGACGAGGAGCTGACGTTCAAGTTGCGGATGCTCGTCTGGCTGGCGCAGACCCACAACGGAGACCGCGCCGAGATCAAGCTCAACGGGTTCGAGGAGCTCTTCTGGTTGCGGGCGGCCTCCACGCCCGACGACTGCCTGGCGGCCCACTGCGAGAACTACAAGAGCCAGCGATGCTTCTACTGGAACAGCCGTCGTGCGGCGCAGGACGCGGATGTGATCGTGACCAACCACGCGCTGCTGCTGGCCGATGCGCTGGCCGGCGGTTCGGTACTACCGCCGCACGAGCACCTGGTGGTGGACGAGGCACACCAGCTCGAAGAAACGGCGGTTGACGCCTTGACGCTTCGGGTGGGCGAGGAGGAGTTGCTGGAGAGCATCGACGGCACCCTCACCTGGTTTCGTGCCGCGGTCGGCCCGCCCGACGAGGCGCTCCGGACGACGACGGCGGATTGTCGCCAGGCGGTGACCGATTTCTTTCGCGAGGCCCGTGGGATCATCCGGGCCCGGCAGCCGGAGGTGCCGCTGCGGCCGGGGCGCGACGATCCGGTCATCCTGGACGCGATCAGCCGCAGCCTCCCCGACGTCGCGCAGCTGGCGGCGCTCGCGAGCGCGCTCGGCGCACAGGCCACCGCGCTGCGCGTCGCACTCGATGACGCCGGGGCGCGGTTGCCATTGGAAGCCAGCCCCTACGCGGAGCGCGAGCTGGATCTGTTCAAGTCGCAGCTGCACGGCCGCGCCGACCTTGTTGTCCAGGCACTGCTGCAGCCTCGCCCCGACCGGCTCTACTGGGTCGGGACGGAACGTCGCTCGGGGCGGCCGGTGCTGCAAGCGGCGCCAACCGCCGCCGGCCGGGAGCTCCAGGCACGGGCGTTCCAGGGCAAGGAGACGGTGGTCTTCACCTCGGCGACACTGGCGGTAGCCGACTCCTTTGCCTACTTCAAACGCGGCGTCGGCCTCGAGGCCCTCGCAACCCATGAGATGGTGCTCGGCTCGCCTTTCGACTATCTCTCGCAGGCGCTGCTCTGTCTGCCGACCGACCTGCGGGAGCTTACCGACCCGGCGTTCCTCGACCAGGTCACGGATGTGGTCGGCGAGATCGCCGAGGCGATCGGCGGGCGAACGCTGGTGCTCTTTACCTCGCATCAACAACTCCGCGATGTGGCCGACCGGTTGCGGACGCGCACCGCGCGCAACGGTCTCACCGTCCTGGCGCAGAACCTCGATGGGACGCGACGGCAGCTGCTGGCGCAGTTCCAGGAACGCCCGCGTAGCATTCTCCTTGGCAGCAGCAGCTTCTGGGAAGGGATCGACGTGCCTGGAGACGCGCTGTCATGTGTCGTGATCGTGCGCCTGCCATTCCGGGTTCCGAGCGACCCGCTGCAGCTGGCGCGAAGCGCGTCGCTCGCCGATCCCTTCGGTCAGCTGGCGCTGCCCGAGGCCGTGCTGCGGCTGAAGCAGGGCTTCGGCCGGTTGATCCGCCGGCAGACCGATCGTGGCGCCGTCGTCCTGATGGACCACCGGATCGCGAATCGCACCTACGGCGCAGCCTTCCTCGACGCCCTGCCGCGCGCCGCCGTGCACCTCGGGTCATCGACGGAAATGGCCCCGGCCATCGTTCAGTGGCTGGCGCGGGGCGGCGGAGTCCGCCTGCCAGCGCCGGTTACGGCATGACGGACGGCCGCCTCTCGGTCGCGCTGGCGCAAATCGACCCGGCCCTTGGAGACCGTGGACGCAACCTCGAGCGGCACCGCGAGTGGGTCAAGCGAGCCGCCGACGCCGGCGCCAGACTGCTGGTCTTTCCCGAGCTCAGCCTGACGGGCTATTTCCTCAAGGACCTGGTGCCGGAAAGCGCGATCCAGCTCGACAGCAAAGAGATGCGCGACCTGGCCGCGCTCTCGTCCGAGCTCGACATCGTTTTGGGCACCGTGATCGAGTCGCCCGACCACCGCTACTTCAACGCCAGCCTGTACTTCAGCCAGGGCGAGCTCGTGCATATGCACCGCAAGGTCTACCTGCCCACGTACGGCATGTTCGACGAGCAACGATACTTCGCACCGGGCGATCGCTTTCGCAGTTTCGCGACGCCGTTCGGACGGGCCGGGATGCTGGTGTGCGAAGACATCTGGCATCTCTCCAGTGCCTACATCCTCAGCCTGGAAGGCGTGGACATGATCATCTGCCCTTCGTCCAGCCCCGGCCGCGGCATTACGACCGACGAGCGATTGGGAACGGCGGAGTCATACCGGCTCGTCTGCCGAACCTACGCCCAGTTCCTGACGACCTTCTTCCTCTACTGCAATCGCGTCGGCTTCGAGGATGGCGCCAACTTCTGGGGCGGCTCGATGGTGATCGGCCCCAATGGCGACATCATCGCCCAGCACGAGGACCCCGAGGAGGCCCTGGTGCTCGCCACTATCGACCTCGCCGATGTCCGCCGCGAGCGACTGGCCAATCCGCTGCTGCGAGACGAGCGCATCGAGCTGACCATCAACGAGCTCCGCCGGGTCTGGCATGAGCGCACCCGCAAGCCTTTCTGACCCGGTCTTCCCGCCGCTTCAGATCAACCCGGAGTTGGTCAAAGGGATCCTGGTCGGCTTCATCCAGAACGAAGTCCGCAAAGTCGGCTTCGAGCGCGTCGTGCTGAACCTGAGTGGCGGAGTCGACTCCAGCCTTGTCGCCTTCCTCGCGACCGAGGCCCTGGGGCGTGACAACGTGATGGCGCTGATCCTGCCCTACAAAAACAGCGATCCGAAAAGCCGGTTGGATGCGCTGGAGGTAGTTGCCCAGCTCGGAATTCGTCATTTCGAGATCGACATAACCGCGCAAGTCGATGCGTACTTCGCGCGCTTCCCCGAGGCCGACCAGGTGCGGCGCGGCAACAAGATGGCCCGCGAGCGGATGACGATCGCCTACGACCACTCCCTGGCCTGGCGAGCGCTCGTCATCGGGACCAGCAACAAGACCGAGTTGCTGCTCGGCTATGGCACGATCTACGGGGACATGGCGAGCGCGATCAATCCGATCGGCGACCTGTACAAGACGCAGGTCTGGCAGCTGGCCGACGCGGTCGGCGTGCCGACTGCCATCGTGCAGAAGGCCCCGTCGGCGGATCTCTGGACGGGGCAGTCCGACGAGACGGAGCTCGGTTTTCAGTACCGGATGATTGACCAGCTGCTCTATTACCTGGTCGAGCGCCGGTACTCGGTCGAGGAGCTGAAGCGGCAGGGCTTCGACGATACGTTCATCAGCGAGATCATGCGTCGGGTCCGTGAGAACCAGTACAAACGTCGCCTCCCGGTGATCGCGAAGCTTTCCTCGCGCACGATCGACCGCGATTTTCGCTATCCCCGCGATTGGGGACGCTAAAGGCGGATTCCGGCTAGCGTTGGGAACGCTCTACCTGGTCGCCACGCCGATCGGCAACCTGGACGACATCACGCTGCGCGCCCTGCACGTGTTGGAGTCGGTGCCGCTGATCGCGGCGGAAGATACCCGCCACACCGTGAAATTGCTGACCCACTTTGGCCTGCGCAAGCCGCTGGTCAGCCTGCACGCCAAGAACGAGGCGCGTCAGCTGCAATCAATTCTCGGCCGCCTGCAGCAGCACGACCTGGCATTGGTCTCTGATGCCGGAACCCCGGCCCTTTCTGACCCGGGGGTCCGCCTGGTGAGCGCCGCCGTCGCCAGCGGGCATCGGGTCGTGCCGATCCCGGGACCCTCCGCGGTGCTGGCGGCGCTGGTGAGCTCAGGTCTTCCCACCAACCAGTTCACCTTTCTCGGCTTTTTGCCGCGCAAGCGTGGCGAGCTGGAGCGCGCGTTGCGAGACGCGGCGGAGGCGAAACGGACCTTCGTCTTCTTCGAATCGCCTCATCGCATCCTCAAGACATTGGATATAATGGCGTCCGCCCTCGGCCCCCGCTCGCTGGTCGTGGCGCGGGAGATCACCAAGCTCCACGAAGAGTTCTTACGTGGGACACCGGCGACGATCCTCGAGCACTTCACAAAGGTCCCGCCCCGCGGCGAGCTGACGGTCGTTGTTGCCGGCAGCGATTGGAAACCGCGAGATGAGTAAGTTCTACGTCACGACCGCCATCGTCTATCCCAACGCGGCGCCACACCTTGGCTTCATCTACGAGCTGGTGGGCACCGACGTCCTGGCGCGTCACCACCGGATGATCGGCGACGACATCTTCTTTCTGACCGGCACCGACGAGCATTCGCAGAACGTCCGGCGCCGCGCCGAGGAAGAAGGGGTCTCGACCGAGGCGTTCACGGCCAGGATGGCCCAGCTGTATCGTGACATCGAGGCCCGCTTCAGCATCGCCTACGACCGCTTCATCCGCACCGAAGACGAGGACCACGTGCGCGGCGTCCAGGCCTTCATCACGAAAATGCAGGAGAAGGGTGACATCTATAAGGGCCACTACGAAGGTTGGTACTGCATCTCCTGTGAAGCCTTCAAGTCGGAGGCCGATTTGAAGGATGGCTACTGCCTGATCCACCCGACCCTCAAGGCCCAGTGGCTGAAGGAGGAGAACTACTTCTTCAGGCTGTCGAGCTACCAGGACCGCCTGCAGCAACACATCGACAAGCACCCCGACTTCATCCAGCCGGAAACGCGCCGGAACGAGGTCATGGGATGGTTGCGCGCCGGCCTGCAGGACTTCAGCATCTCGCGCTCGACGATCAAGTGGGGCATTCCCTTCCCGGGCGACCCCAAGCACGTCGTCTATGTCTGGGGCGACGCGCTGGTGAACTACGTCACCGGAGTCGGCTACGGCACCGACGAGGCGATGTTCAAGCGCTGGTGGCCCGCCGACCTGCATGTGATCGGAAAGGACATCACGCGTTTCCATTGCCTCTACTGGCCGGCGATGTTGATGTCGGCGGGGGTGGCGGTGCCCAAGCGGGTGTATGCGCACGGCTTCATCACGGTGCGCGGCGAGAAGATGAGCAAGAGTGTGGGCAACATCATCGATCCGCTCGAGGCCGCCGATCGCTTCGGTGCCGATGCGGTCCGTTACCTGTTGGTGCGCGAGTTCCCCTTCGATCGGGACGGCGACATCAGCTGGGAAACGATGGTCGATCGCTTCAATGCCGACCTGGCCAACGACCTGGGCAACTTCGTCTACCGCACCCTATCCATGCTCCAACGCTACTTCGACGGCAAGGTGCCGGCCCCCGACGGCGACGAGGCGCCGCCGGACAAGCAGCTGCGCGCTGCGCTCGAGCGGGCCGTTAAAGGCCAGGAGAAGCATCTGAAGGCCCTGGACTTCCCGGGTGCGCTCGCGCTGACCTGGGAAGCGATCAACCGCGGCAACAAATACATCGAGGAGACAGCGCCCTGGGTGCTGGCCAAACAGTCCGATCAGCGCAAGCGGTTGCAGACCGTCATGTACAACCTGGTCGAGGCGATCCGGCTGACCAGTTATCTGATCGCACCCTTTCTGCCCGAAACCGCCGGCAAGGTCGCCGCCCAGGTCAAGGCGGACCTGAAGACGCCGTGGGCCACGGCTCGGGAGTGGGGGAGACTGGCGCCGCGCACCCAGACCTCGCTGGGCGGCGTCTTGTTTCCTCGGATCGAGAAGCCGGAGCCGGTCGCCTGATCGATTCGCACGCCCACCTCCTGTATCTGCGCGAGGCGCTGACGCCCGAGCAGGCGCTCGACGATGCGCGGAGCGCGGGGGTGGAGGCCGTGATCAATATCGGCGACGATGCCTCCGACAACCGGCGCGGGCTGGACCTGACGGAGCGCCTTGCTGGCCTGCGGACGACCATCGGCCGGCATCCACACTCCGCGGGTGAGGCTATTACCAGCAATGAGCGCCGCGAGCTGCGAGAAATGGCCAGTCATCCACACGTCGTCGCGGTAGGCGAGATCGGCCTCGACTACCACTTCACCGAGTATCACAAGGTGCCGAAACGCGAACAGCAACAGGTCTTCCGGCAGATGCTTGGCCTGGCGCAGGAGGTCGGCAAGCCGGTGGTGCTGCATACGCGCGACGCATTCCCTGACCTGCTCGCGATCCTCGACGAATTTCCCGGCACCAGCGGCGTCTTTCATTGCTTCAGCGGTATCATCCCGCTGGACCACATGCTGGTGGAGACGGATTCGCCCTTCCTTCCGCCGCAGAGCCGTCGCGGGCAACCGAACGCGCCGCGCTACATCGTCGAGACGGTCGAACGGATCGCGGCCCTACGCGGCACCACCGCCGCCGAGATTGCGAAGGCAACCGCGCAGAACACCATCGCCTTGTTTGCGTTGAACCACGCCGGCTAAAAAGCGCGCACTCGACCTCGCCGACCCATCCGTCATTCGCGGGGTGGCGCGCCGCTTCGGCATTCGTTTCCTGCGGCGCTGGGGACAGAATTTCCTGGCGGATCGCCCGCAGCTCGAACGGCTCGTCGATGCGCTGGAGCTGTCGGCGGAGGATCGCGTTGTCGAAGTGGGGCCTGGCCTCGGCGCATTGACCGTTGAGCTCGCGAAGCGCGCGCGTGCCGTGGTCGGGGTGGAGATCGATCCCGCTGCCGTCAAGGCGCTGGCGCTCAGCCTGCGCGGTCGGTCGAATGTCCGGGTCATCGAAGCCAACATCCTGCGGACCGCGGTCGGCGAACTGCTCCCCGCACCCTATCGGGTGATCGGCAACATTCCCTATAACCTGACCGGGGCTCTCTTCGTCCACCTTCTCGAACAGCCGACCCCACCGGCCCGAATCGACCTGGTGGTCCAGCTGGAAGTGGCCGAGCGGCTGGTAGCCCCGCCTGGCAACTGGAGCATGGCGACCCTGGGGGTTCGGGTCTATGGCACACCGGA
>WNFC01007262.1_pt1 | contig 26561 bp, 28 predicted proteins | sample 5400541 | NCBI WGS metagenome assembly WNFC01 (sample SAMN13153342, study PRJNA577476) | soil metagenome | isolation source: 120 cm saprolite under Douglas fir tree site 2 hole 2 replicate 1 | place: USA:California | collected 2015-04-18 | reverse complement strand
GGTCAGGGTAACTTGGCCTTAAAGCAGGGTTAGGGCTTAGATGAATCTATCAGGCAGGAAGAATTGCTCTTCTCCATTTTCAATCGATCGCTCACATAAACGCCCTTTCTCTTCTTGCTACCGCCATGCCGCCATCTGCATCAAAGCAAAAGCGTCTAGCTGAGAAGGCAGCAAAGCAGGCTGCCAAAGCCACTGCTAACCCTATTGACTCATCTGTCACTTCATCCACCCCACCAGGTTCAACAAATGGTGGGAGCTCACTCAATACCCCCTTGACCAGTTTGTCGGCTGCTACTAGTCAGGACGATCTCACGTCGATGGCAAAGCTACAAATCGCCACGGACAGGTAATCGTTCCTCAAGTCTGATAACGTGGTATGTCTTTCTCAATACTATTTTTTTAACAAGGAGCACGGCAGGGGTTTTGGTATCAGACCCGAAGGGGCGCGACATCAAGATCGACGCATACACACTATCCTTTCATGGCAGATTACTGGTCGAGGGCGCAGAGGTTGCCCTTAACTATGGCCAGAGATATGGTCTTCTTGGAGAAAATGGTTCAGGAAAGGTGTGTTCAGGTCATCCACCTTAGGGATAACCGTCTGACACACCGCCAGTCGACATTCCTGCAGTCCATCGCCGAACAAGATATCCCTCTCCCACCTCATATAGATATATATCTTGTCCGTGGAGAGGCCGAGCCCTCCGACGTGAACGCGCTGGACTTCATCGTTGCCTCAGCGAAGGCGAAGGTGGCGAGACTCGAAGCTCGCATCGAAGAGATGTCGATGGCCGATAACGTGGACGAGCTTGCCTTAGATGCCGCTTACGAGGAGCTAGAAGAGATGGACCCCAGTACATTCGAGGCTAAGGCTGGGAGTATATTGCATGGTCTCGGATTCTCTCAGGCGATGATGAAGAAGCCAACCAAGGACATGTCAGGAGGCTGGCGGATGCGCGTTTCTCTAGCCCGTGCCTTATTCATCAAGCCCCACCTACTCCTCCTCGATGAGCCAACCAACCATTTAGATTTAGGTGCCGTCGTCTGGCTGGAAGCATACTTGTCGACCTACAATCACATCCTGGTTATCACGTCGCATTCGCAAGATTTCATGGACAGTGTCTGCACGAATATCATGGATCTGACACACAAGAAAAAAATGGTTTACTACACTGGTAATTACACAACATATGTACGGACGAAAAAGGAGAATGAGGTAAACCAAATGAAGGCGTATCAAAAACAACAGGATGAAATTGCTCATATTAAGAAGTGCGGCGTACTTCATACCGACTGTCCCATGCTAATATGTTCGACGCAGGTTCATTGCCTCAGCTGGGACGTACGCTAATCTCGTCAAACAAGCCAAATCCAAGCAGAAAATTATTGACAAAATGGAAGCTGCTGGCCTCATCGAAAAAGTCGAAACACCAAAGCCCCTCAATTTCCGTTTCGAGAACATCCGAAGATTACCACCTCCGATCTTGGCATTCGACGAGGTTGCCTTTTCGTACTCGGGAAAGAAGGCGGATTATCTCTATGAGAAGCTCTCCTTTGGTATCGAGTAGGTGTCCTGTTGATGTCGTGCTACTTGGGGCTCATTCATGGGTACGTAGCATGGATTCACGCATTGCTATTCTAGGAGCCAACGGCGCTGGAAAGTCGACGCTTCTCAACCTTATCACCAGCACCCTACAGCCAGTCGAAGGCACGATATCTAAGCATGCCAACCTCAAACTCTCCAAATATTCCCAGCACTCTGCCGATCAACTACCGTATGACCGCTCCTCCCTTGAATATTTCCAGCAGCTTTTCGCTGAGAGGTTCCCGGAGAAGGATATTCAGGTACGTTGTCTTCCCTGCGTCTTACTCTTCGCCAGTGACACCTTCCCAGGCGTGGCGCGCACAGCTTGGCAGATTTGGTCTTTCAGGCTCCCATCAGACATCGCCTATCGCCCATCTCTCGGACGGTCTGCGCAACCGGTATGTCTAATGAATCCCGTGACGTTCGAGGCATGCTTATCGACGGCTGCTTAGTGTTGTATTCTCCCAACTTGCGATGGAGCACCCTCACATCCTTCTTCTTGGTGAGGAGTTTTTAGGTTGTATCGGAGATCCCAATCCTTATCTTCCTTCCCTTCTAGACGAGCCCACCAATCACTTGGATATGGCGTCGATTGATGCCCTCGCCCGGGCCATTAAAGACTTCGAAGGCGGCGTAGTAATTGTCTCGCACGATTTTCGCCTTATCTCTCAGGTCGCAGAGGAACTTTGGGAGGTCGCAGACCACAAGATTAAAAACCTCACAAAAGAAGATATCTCTATCGTCGACTATAAACAGAATCTTGTGCGGCAGTCTATGGCTGCCATTGAAAAGGCAAAGCTCATCAGCAAGTCTGCGTCGAGAACCAAGACCTAGGTAACCTCAGCAACCTACCCGCATACGTACATGTATCGTTTAGTTCGCATCTGCTTCTATTGGCAATGCAGTCGTTTACATTGTATCAGCAAACTAGATTGTCGTGCATCGTGAATTTCCTTGTGCCTCTTTCTGTCTATTATCATGGTCATTTCATTCATTTGGTCCCGAGGTGAATCAGCCTAGCCTGGTGCGGCACTCCCAAGTGTATGCAACGATGAACTACACAATGTCTATCTTCGCCTCACGCTTGCAGTGGCATCATGACGTTCTTAATGCGTCTTGAGATCATAATTCATGGACACCTTCGAGTCTCGGTTACCTGGTAGTGCCAACGTGACTGGTGTCACATGCGCAAATCACAGCCCAGGTTCCAAATTCCAAACATATAATTTGACCACGCTGATCAGAATATGTCATTTAAGAAGCTGTTCTATGGCATGTAGCATGGCAGCGGACTTAATGGCGATGTAAGATGTGTTGTGTCAATTACGCGATTCGGTTGCTCAGACCACCACCGTGACCCGCATGACGGTGGGTTGGTAGAAAGAGATGCCAACGGAGGTGCTCCTGTGTCAACGAACATAATATTTTTACACCGGTCTGCATGGTGTGGCAGACTACATCAGTTATATAATTACAGGTAGCTCGTTTGGCTACGAATCAAATCACGCGACCTGTTGCAAATGTGCGACGGAAGGTCAGGAATTGAAACTACTACACCGTTGAGGGGCCCGAGAAGAAATAGAACTCTGTGGATAGTGTCTTTGTGAGTGTCTATATTATGCTGCTTCTTCCCCATCAGCCACGTCACTCGTCCAGCTGGATATCTCGCTCTCCAGAATGGAGGCAGAGTCATAATCACCTTCATCAGAGCCTATGTCACTCGACACCTGCGAGGAGAGCGAGAATATCTCTGAGTCCCCTCCGACAGGAGGAAGGCGGGCGGTACCAGTGCGTGTTTCCTCGGCAACTCCGGGGGAGGACGATCGTACTCCTCCACTTGAAATTTCGCTGAGTAGATGATACAGACCTGCATCAACGAAGGGGGAGCCAGGAGGCGAGAAGGATGGGGAGGAAAGGAACTCGATGCTCAAATTCGAAGAGAGCGTCGGGGAGATGGTACCGTGAATTCCATGAGGTGAAAGGGTGAGATGTTGATTGCTCGGAAGCATATCTGATGGACTAAACAAACCCGTGTCCGGAACTGAGGGTCTATTATTTTCCGGGTCGCCGGACGCCATCGGTATAGGCGTAAGGAAATTGCCAGGCTCGATGATTGCCGTTATCTCGGTGATGTGTGGTATCTCGACGAGGACAGGGGTTTGAGAGTCTATGGATTCCCGTACGTCAAGAGGACGCGGAGTACCATCGGATCTCGGTGCATCGCTTTGCAGTACGGCTTGGATGGAGGTCGATGGGTGGGTTCCAGCGGTGACGGGAGTCGGGGAAGATGCAACAACACGTTCGGAGAGTCGATCCTCGGGTTTCACGGCGGGGATTTCATCTGATGTATTCGAGTCGTCTAAAGAGATAAGGGGCCGCGTTGAATTTGAGCCTAAAATGCACGCAGACTGCAATCACATCGTGAGCAAAGCAAAGCGACGCTTTTCGGGACTGAATGACTCACATTTCCCACAGGGCGATCCGGCGGCTTCTGAGACTGGCCGACACGCCGTTGGCGGATGCCCGCATTATCTCCGTCTGCTTCTATGCCGCTCTTGAGTGATTCGCTTGAAATTAGATGCTGTAGGTCGATGTACGGTGTATCCTTAGGTTCAACTGATCGCTTTAACTCTTTCTTCTTGCCTTGGGTACCTCGGTGAGGAGACGACGAGGGTCCGCCATCCCCTTCAGAAGGGAATGGTGACGATGACGATGCATTATGTAGGTGGGGCCTAGCTTTTCGACGTTTACGGGAAGCGATATCCTCCTTCCAGGCAGAGACCTTCGGACGTAAATGAGGATCGTACACGAACTGATGGCCTTACGGTAAGTTGTGTGGGATACGAAGTGTTCAAAAGGCACAGACCTCCTTGAAGACTATGACCGCGGCTACAGCAGTGATGGCCACAGCAACGTAGATAACAGGCCCTGGCATTTCAGGAAGTAAGGTGGAGGATGGCAGGATAAAGGGTGTACGTGTAGAAGTACGATGGCTGTGACTGGTACTACTCGTATTTGGTACCTCCCGGGTCACGGGCCGGCACATGTTGCAGAAGTATTATCGGTATCGGTATCATGTATGCACAAAAACAGTGTTCGTTCGTAGTCCGAGCCCGAGTCCGACGTACTGGGAAGGAACGGAAATAACGAGTAACGAGTAAGGGTTCTGAGGATAGTAGCAAGCTATTAAAAAATTATCCGTTTGGTCCGTGGTGGTGCGATAGCAACGTGTTTGCAATGAGACAAGTCAAGATGCCGTGAGTAATTCATACAAATGCAGGAGGGCAAGTCTTCATGACTCGGACAAAATCTTGTCGATCGACTCATTTAAAAACGCCCTTTTCGACGTGAGATCTGCTCTCGGGAAGCGGGCCATGATCGCCTCACGAGCAGTCCTGGAGTTCACATTCTCTTGTAAGCCAAACGACGCATCAGCAGGGGACTGACTGATCACTCACTTCTTCGTGACAGTCATCAAGTCTTGCGTACTCAGGTAGTTCCGCAATGCCTGGAATAACTCCTCGTCGCTCGGATCAGGATTCTGGCTCGGTCCCGCGAACGGATTAACAGAAGTCGCGAGGGAGAATGTCGACAAGGGCCGTTGGTTCATTCCAGCCGACGGAGGGAGTGTACCCACCGCGGATGGAGATGGCGACAAACCACCAACTACGGGGCCACTGAACATGTTCAATCCAGGCATCATAGCGCCTGGTGGTACTCCTGCCATAGGCGGCATGCCGTAGATACTTCCTGTGTTCTGGAACGGCAAGGCGGTTATGGACATATGGCCTCCATATTCCGATCCAGCAGGTGAACCGTTGAAGCCGCCTCCAAGAGGCATGTGAGGCAGTTGAGGTATACCGCCGTACCTCGACGCCGAAGTTTGACCAACATTTTGGGAATCATTGCTATGGGAAGGCTGGTTGCGGAAATTGGGGATCGACATGGCATTTGTGTCGCGGTAGTAGTCGCCCGATTGCGACGCTTGCTGATAACTGCGTGGCGAATCTCTACCAGACTGTACACGTGATCGTGATGGAGGCTTGCTCAACCCAGTGCGATAACTCTCTTCTGAATGACGCGAGCCAGTTTCCCAAGCTTCTGCTTCGTACTCTGAAACGTAGCGTAAGACAGCTGAGTTCTCCAAGGATGAAATACCATACCGCTGAATTTCTTGAGAGGAATCATGGACTCATCGAATTTTTCCTCCTCATTAATCATCACCTTCTTGCTGGACCCTTCGCCGATGACTAGACGCGTATTACCCCATCCAAATTCATCCATACACCAGAAGGAATATACGGGCAACAAGAAGCTGTAGATTGGATACCTATCGTGGAACGTGAGCACCAATATTCTCATGTTGTCCTTGAGCTGAAGTACATACGATATGAGATAGACAACCATCCAGCCAACCAGCATGAATTCTCGTCTGATAATGAAGACAAGGGCCTCAAAAACACAGTTAGCCGGAGAAGTGCAATTTCGATACAATCTTACCTGTAGTCCATATACAGCCGCAATCATTAGAACCGAAATGAGTGGGAACGCAGAGTGTCCGCTAGAAACGACGACGACGAGGTAGACCAACTACGGGAGTTTGGTAAGCAGCGACGCCACAGGAATTAATTAGCGACCTACGTATACAACAGTTGCAGGAAGGATCTAAGAGGACCATGATGAATACGTGACCAATGACACCCAGGGAGTAACCCACCAATGTGCCCAACAAGTCAAGAAAGACGAAGAACCGCATCGAGAAACAACAAAACCCGAACAATTCAGGTAGCAAAACCAGCTCGCACAAATTATGCACAGTCGAATTAATCCAACGACGGCGCTGAGAAAGAAGCACACGCCAGGACTCTGGGGCGACAGTGTGCGCACGTGCGTCCGGTGTAAATTTTGTCTTGAATGTTGGGAAATGCTTCATGAGCAGAGTCGTTAGGAAACGATCTTCACCTAGAGACAGCAGATTCTTCTTGTGGAGGGTGTCGACGTTCGGTTCCGAGTACTCGTCGATGATCCGGTTGGAAATGATGATCGGGCGACCTTTGTCAGCTGTTCGAATACGATACATAGAAAAGCATCCGGGTAAGCAGGTGACGGAACCAAACAGGCTTTCGAATGCCTTGGATAAGTTGTGGGAGATATAATACTCATAAACCTTCGTGCAGGTAGCAGGTGAGAGGTTGAAATTCGTGCAGACATTAAAATAAATACCTGAATCATGGTCCACCAAGAATCTTCTTCATTCTTGAGACGCGTCTCACCACAGATCCCAATAATACTCGAATCATCTGCAGCGGAAGCCACGAGACGGTTGAGAGATTCTGGGGTGACTGTCTGATGTGACAAATATCAGTCTGGGTCCTTACGGTACAACAAGGTTAGATTACCGTATCTGCGTCAATAGTGAAGATGTATTCATAGAAGGCGGGGTCAATGCCGATGACGTTGCGCATTTGGTGATAGATTTCCAATTCCAAAGGTGACATAGGACTGTCAAAATGAACGCGGTTGAGATAGTGCATGAGCAGTATTTGACTATCACGCTTTCCACGATTGCCAGGCTTAGATCGTTCAGTCGGTTTTCCGACCTTCACCACAACCATGTAACTGACGTCTCATCAGAAGATAGTGAAGAGGTTGAATATAAAGGACATACGGTACGACATGACCCTCAAATTCGTAGAGACCGGAATAGACTTTGCCATAGTTAATCTGTCGGGAACCCTCACCAACTGACTTGAATAATAATGGCTCGGGGTCGAGTTTGGGATCCACACCGAGGATATCTAACACGATACGAGGGGTCGTCCTGTCGTTGCCACTTCCGATGATGTTGCCGTCACAAATAAGGAACAGTAGCTTCCTCTTATCATCATAGTGGAGACCCGCGAGGGAATCAATGGTTCGGCGTAAAGAATCCTCGCCCTCAGTGTAACACGGAACTTGACAAAGAACGAACTTATCGAGCATCTCGGGATTTCGTTTCCCACTCAGCTGGAGCGCAGCCAGGACTGCACTCGGTTATGAATCAGTCTGCAACCAGATGAGGGGCGTGAAAGCTCACATTTCACGACAACGGAAGCGACTAATATACTAGATGCCACAAGAAGGATATAATTTTGCACTTGACACCGTGCCTCCTTGCGGAAGTCCTTCTCTCCGATATAAAACATGTTCTTCAAACATTGTATGTTTTGCTCAGCCGTTGTTGCGCCTAAATTGGCCACAGCGGCATTCAGCTCTTGCGTGATGTCCTGACCCGCCTGTTGCTGGAAGATATTGGTGATAGCGCTGTTTAAGAACGTGTAAGGGCCGGTGTTGCCCTCGTTGGCGTTGATGGTGAAAAAATAATCCGTCAAGTCATAGAGAGAGTTGTCCCAGAGCGCCCATGTCCTGTGCAACACTGTGAGCGGTGCAGCGCATATTTTCACCTATACTAACCTCGGGTTTGTCTGATCGTTCGCACCGGATTTGATCGCTTTGCTAGCGTAAACTAGGGGGCCCTTGCGGTACTGCTTGATCGTAGGAAGAAATCGCGCAGTGTACCAATCCTTAGCGTCAAGCTTTGTGCTTTGCGCGCTCTGCTGGGAACCAGAGGTGTGCAGAGCGGTGGGAATCACAGGGCTGAAGTTCTGATACTGGAATATGAGAGTCGCGTCGGTCACAAGAGAGGGACAACCGAGAACAAGTGGTGGCGGGAAATAGTCTGTCAGATCTTGGCCAGCTAAGGCGTCTAATGTATCCTTGGCATTGCTGGGTTCGCCTGATATATCGCTATGCTGCCGCTGGATGAAATTTGTGACATCATAGACTTGACCCTGAATGGTTACCCAGTAGTCATTCGTGCCAGTGTGCTGGGCGACCTCTGTGAGTGACCACGCCTTGTTGAAGTCGGGACAAAGGAGGCGTCCAAACTCCACAATATAAAATATAATGATGGCATTCATGAGAAAGATCAGGAAGAAGATTGTGACCTTTTCTCGCCACGCAAGGCGGATGTCAGGACGCTTCATACGCCCAATTATCGAGAGGCAGAAACTAGGTATCCACCACGTAGTCGCCCAGACGACGTACAACCAGAATCGGCGAGAACGACTTGAGGGAACTTCTTCAATAGCATTCGGAGCATCTTTGACAACCAACCCTACTTCCTTGGAGTGGTCTGAAGAGCCCGGTGCCTCTTTCCTATCATAATCGGATCCCCATCCACTTTCGTCTTCCCGGTACGGGGGGGCAGATAGGCCAGGCGTCGAAAGGCCACCTTGTCCGTAGCTGACGTTAGGATCGCGATATTGGGTTCCATTGGTGGTAACTCGAGTGAGTAAAAGGTTATCGTCGCTCTGGCCATAGGCAGCGTTCTGAGGGGGGAAACCCGGATCCTGATGAGTATATTCGGTGGTATCGTCAGGATAGTTACTCTCGTCGTCAATCTCTTGTGGGAGCTTCCGCAATTCCTTCTCTGTCGAGCGGATTTCATCTTCTGCAGCCTTCCAAGCGCCGTATGACAGCCAGATCATCCTATGGCCGAGAGCGAAATCGATGCCCTCCCTCCAACCGTTGGCCAGGCTATATTGTTGAATTTTTTCCTTCGTAGACCCAGGGGCTGTCGGGACATAGCGCTCACAGAACCCGTCTTGTTCCAAGTCGACGACATATTCGGTCTTCCGACGCACGATGACATTTGGCAGCAGCAGAGAACGGATCTGCGTCTTGACACGGCGCTTGTCAAATGAATTAGGTGAGCCCGAATCGTTTGGCCGAATACACGAAACCGTCCACAAGCGCATGCGGTCCAAATTCTCGATAACCTCGGACAACGTGAAATTAAGTTGGGTAGTTATAGGGTATACCTTCGAGGGATCGAGATGTGGATGTTCTTCCCCTGTCTCGGCCCGGCCGAGTGATACAACTGGGGTAGGGTGACGAAGTGGCTTCGACGAGACCTGTGCTTGTACAATTATGCTCTCGTCTTTGCTGTGCTTCTCTGCGGCCAGACTTGGCCCAGCAAAAAGTTTCGAGATGAACGGGTCACTCGAGTTACGAAGAAGGGTAACGAGGGCCGAGTCCAAAATGTCGGTATCCTTTTCAACGAACCCCGTGGCGTCATATGAACAATTCCCTGCGTAGTGATTGATCCCGAACGAGTTGCGGTCCGTAGATCCGGCGACGCCAGGATTGGCAACAAAAGATCCATGAACCCCAAAACGGGAGACCAGGTCTTGCAATAGATCCTCGTCCTTCTTGTCGCCGCTCTTTCCAGACTTGTACGATGAACAAGCCTTGGAAAGGACACCGAGAATTCCACCTGGTTTCTTGTGAGCTCGTTCGGAGAGCTGCGTGCCGCGGAGCAGCTCCACGCAGGCGGAATTATCGATCGTCGTGGTATTTGGCAATGGGACCCCATCCCCCACTATATGACCGTTGTAGCCCACAGGGTCCTCGAAAATGGCACGGACCGCGTAAGAATGCAGGAGCTCGTCTGCGAAATTGATACAAAATTCGTCGAAGCCATTTTGCCCATACGGGTGGACGAGTGGAGCACTGCCTGTGAACATCATGGATCCACTGGACGACGGCCCGCGGGATTGAAAACCCGGCTGATCCAACAAAACGATTTGTGAATGAGGTGGTGGATCCTGCGGATTCGGGGAAACCCTGTGGTTTGCGGTCTCCACGACAAATGCAAAAAGGATTGCGTAGAGATCCCTCGCGAAATGATCCCTTTGTAAGGAACTTTGATGTGCGTTCATAAGGACAGTATAAAGTTCCTTGCGAACATAGCTCGTCTTGTTCGTCAAGGTTTGGGCAAGGTCATCCGAAGCGACGCCAAGAAGCCTCGAGATGTGCTCGAGGACAGACATATTTGTGACATAAGCGGGAACGTCACGGGCATCACCTTCCGCGAATTGAAGGTTACTAAGAAGGAGGATGGCGACGAGCAGGCTGAAAATGGAAGCCATGTGCTTCGGTTTGAAACCCAAAGTTTTCATGTCTTCCCGCAACTGGTCCATGGCAATGGAGTCATCGCTGAATGGCCCAGATGGCAGGCGGTAGGTCCCGGAAGAAGCCAGAAGGGCGTAGTCGGACGGGTCCTCTAGAACAAAGAAATCTCGTTCTGCGGGGGTTGCGCCAGCGAGGAACTGATAGAAAACGTGGTACGTCCGCTCCTCGTGGCTAAGGCGGTTCAATCGGGACTTGTCGAGACCATATGTAAGGGCTTTGGCGCCGCTGATGCGTCCACGGTTATTGAAATGGAGCTCAAAAAACCGTCCATGGCGAGAAGCATTTGGATTCATGAGCGTTTTGGCATTGCCGAAGGAATCTATTAGCGACGTAAAGGCCTTGACAAGCTCAGCAAGCTTTGTCTCCCGCTTGGAATGAGCCGAGAGTCGCAGAACTTGCTTGATGACCAAGTCTCTAGTGAATGACTTGCCAGACCCTGTGATACCACTATGTCGCCGTTAAAAGAAGTTGCAAAAATTAGTGACATTCGTCACTTACCGACATATAATGGCTTGGGATTCGCCCCTCCTTCTCATTAGGAGATAAACCCTGGCAGCCAGATCATAGGGGTGAGGGGGTAAAGGAGGCTGGGAAGAAATGGAGGGTGGGGAAGTGTCTTTATAACATCGCTCTTCGTATTCTTTGGCACTATTGTCATTTGCATTCGCCAGTAACTTGAAAGGGTTCACCACAACGAGATTGGAGGTGTTGATCCTGGAATAAGGGCGGTCAACACGGAAAGATGCTTGGAGGACTTGAAGGACGGCTTCGTCGGTCGGGTGGACGGTGGCAGTGGTTGACGATGAGACAAGGTCAACGAGGTCACCTGAACCAAGTGCAGGTGATGAAAAAGAGGCGGAAGCCATGATGAATGGAAAAGAAAAGAGAGGAAAGGGTCGGCACTCGAGGTTTGATGGGGGCCCGGGGGTGAGGTGTGGTGCGGTGCTACGCTACGCGACACACGTCGGTATGATGGGTTGTGAGTTCGCTCTGTAACGAGCCCTCCGCCGGCCCGGCTTGCTCATCGCCACAAGCTTTTTTACCCACGGCCAAACTCTGATTACTAAAATTAAACAAACGCACACAAACACTACGGGTATCACGTTTCCGCCGCCGCGTTGTCCGTCTCACGCTGCACGGCCTCAGTCCACCCTTCCTCGAACAAGTCGCCATGCTCGGTAGGGGAAGCGATAGAAGCAGCCAATTTAGACCGTCCTTTACCCTGGAGATCCGATCTCCATGCATCGACTATCTCGGGGATTTTACTGGAATATGGCATTAGAAGAGTGTCGGGACTGTATGTCATCAAATACCTTGGGGCATATGTTCGCGCGAATAGCGCGGCCTCCGGTATACGCTGCGTTTTGGCGAGCAGATCCACACACCCCTTGGCATCCCCAAGCTGAAAAAGACTTGCGAAAGCAAGGTTATTCTGTCCCTTTCTCTCTGTCGATGGATGCATGACAAGACTTCTTGGAGAAATAAGAACTTTGGCACACCTGCTTGGATTGCCAGCTGCCGCAACCCGGCTTGATCGCCAGTAGAGAGTAGAAGCAGCATGAGCGCATTGAGATCGCCGGCCTTATCGAAGCATTCCCGGGCCAAGTCGAACCTCCAAACCGCCAGAGCGCGGTCACCAACAGCTTTCCATTTGGTCTCCGCCTCAGCCTCGGGGACAGCACGTACAATCTCAAGGGCCGAATCCAGATCGTCAAGCTGTAACGCCAAGTCGAATTTATGGTCGGGATCGTTAGTGACTTTGAATGCTAACTCCTTCAGATCTGTAGAGAGGATCAGACGGCCGTAGTCGACACCATGGTGCCATTGCATACCTTTGCCCTCCAAGAATCTGGCGACCTTGTTGCGTTGTTCTTTCGGCACAGTGGGCAAGATTTGCTCAGCAGTGGACATGTCACCTCTCAATACTGCGGTCTGATATTCAATCATGCTCAGTGCCAGAGAGTAGCCCGAGACATTCATGTCTTTATCCATCACATAGACTCGACTCTGTGCCGGAATATAGCCAAGAAGAAACATAGACCTAAAACTCACGAATATCAGCGTGCGCTTACAATGAACTGGCTTGGCATACCGGTCAAAACTGGTAACAGAGTAAGATTCAGTGCCAATGAAGTAGTTTAATCGGTTGGCCGCATTGGTGTAGATGAGGCAATCGCCAATCCATTGCGCCGTTTTAATCCTGGTAGGGGTAAGAAAATGTCCAACGCGAAATAGATATCGACGTTACTTCTCGGGCACTTCGGTCACGATCTCAAAAGCTTCCTCAACTCCTTCATCCCCCAGATCTGCGCCAGCCTCGATCTTTGCTGTATAGGCGTCACGGTCGAATCGAAGGATATAGAACGATTCTTCCGAGGCGATAGCAACCAATGTCCCGGTGAGGGACCAGAAGACCTGTCACGGCGAGATAAGCTAGAGTAAGACGAGCGTGTCGAAATTGACGTCGACGCACGTTCTTTGCCTCTACATCAATGCGTCTCACGATCTCACCCGTCTCCCAATCCCAGAAGACGACAAAAGTGCTACCCCGACCACCTAGAAGAGCCCCTCCGTGCAGCCCATCAATAATCCAAGACCCAAGGCCCTTCATGGCCGGCCCAGAACGTTCCTTGAAGTTCTTGAAAACATGAATTTGAAGCTTGCCTTCAAGAACCGCATAGGTATTAGAGTCGCCAGCCCAAGCGAATGAGTTGCCCGTGCCGAAAGCCTTGTTTCGCCATGCAAGGGCAGTGTAGATGATATACTCTCCATCGCCGACAACCGTGACAAACCGACCATTCGGGGAGTGATTGAGCGATGTAGGGAATATTTCTGTTGAGCCGAGCTCTTTTACGGAAAGAGGGATACGAGAGCCTTCGATAAAGGTATCATCGGTCACCGTCTGAAGGTTCGCGGATAAAACTTCGTTGTTGCGAATATAGATGAATTTTCCCGAAGGGTCCATCGAGAAGGTAGGCTCATCGCGACCTAACTAAAAGGTACTTGGGACGGTTATGATAGCAGAAGGTCAGTGGGACGCACCTTAAGAACAACGGAACCTTCATCAAATCCTACTGCAACTTCGTTTCCTTCCTTGCGGATAGCAACACACCAAACGCGCTCCAGACCGTAGTTCAGAGTGTTCTCTAAGCGATATGTCCCGCTGTTCCAAATCTTGATTGTGCCGTCCTCACTACCGCTGATGATAATAGGAAGGTTGGGATGAAATATGGCAAAAGACACGTTGTTGGTGTGGCTCTCCATCGTTTGTACGCAGCTTTTGCTTAGATAGTCCCAGACTTTGACCGTCTTGTCGTCACCCGTCGTCACAAGATAGGGCTTATCTGCGCCTGGGTAGAACTCTACATAGTTGACGCCCTTTTCGTGAGCCTCCATCGTGAAATTTGGAACCGGAGAACCGATGGCCCATAATTTTACCGTGCGATCAAGACATGAAGAAGCGAAAGTGTTCGGGTCCTTGGGATTGACCGCAATATTCATGATGTAGTGCGTGTGGCCTTCATAAGTCTATGTATGGGTCAATGTCTAGCCTTGTTCCAAAAAAAGAGGTTCACCTGGATGCACTTCCACTGTTTTTCCCAATCCCAAGCTTTGATTGTCATGTCGTCACTCCCACTCAAGACGATGTTTGCGGTAGGATGCACAGTGATGCATCGTATATAGTCGGGATGGGCCTCGAATGCTGTGACCTTCTCGTGGGTGTTGTAATTGAAGACGCGTAGCTGAAAGTCGTCGGAACCTGCGACGAACCAGCTCTTGCGAGCGATGAATCGACAGCACCGCACTGGGACCTCCGCGACTTCGAATGTTTTTACCAGGGCACCTGTCTCGTGGTTATATATGTTAACAGAGCCGTTATAGAGACCAGCTAAAAGCCATGGTTCTGTGGGATGAAAATCGACCGCCTTGACGCGGTCGGATCTGTTGAATACTTTACGCTAAAGTCGTGGCGTTTAAAAAAGGTCGAGAAGACAGAGATATACACACATTAACTTCTAAGAGCATCGCGTCATAGAACTTTTGATTATGAGCAAATGACTTGTATCCTGGGTGGAATGACTAATGGAGGAAAAGGTACAAGGGGCGTCATTGTAATTAGACTGGCGTACGGTAAGGTGCCCAACCCACTTGCCAGTTAGAGTTGGATAACCACAGACCCCCACCTCTCCTCTTTCCCCCAGCTGAAAACACAACAAGTCCACGTCCCTAGTGTCCCTCAAACCCCCCACGTCCCAACCCTCCTCCTTAACTAGTTAGACCATTCATTGTGATCAAGGGATCCAACAGCCACGTGGTTTTCACGTTCACCCTGCCATGCCAATCACACATGCTCGAGCATTCATAATGTTCATAGGCCGCGGCTAGGCCCGACCGAACCATGAAACGTTTCAAACTCTTCGTCGATATTGTGTTCAACTGATTATCAAAAGTCAATGTGTTATGTTCTGCGACAATGAGCTTTCAATTCCGTTCAATTCTACGCTATCGCAGTCGTATGCGAGGGCGCGAACGATGCGCCTGACCATGGGGTGGTGTCCCCAGGCTGTGCATCGTGTCACACCTTCACCTGTACGAAAGCACGTCTTTCAACACGTGTATACCTCGCGAATCGCTCATATCCCTCTCCCGTAGCCGGAGATATTGGGATGCACCATCCAATGGCATGTATTTACCAAAGTAGCGGCTATTCCGTCGTTGTCACGTTGGACGCCTTGCGAATAGAAACATGCTGTCGCAGTGCTGGCCTCGATCAATGATGCCGCCAGGCAGCCTCACATGCAACCTCTGAGGGGTCATGATAAAAGCCCTTTCCCGAAGATTGATCCCATACCCGCTTTCCATCCTCTCATCGCATTTACTATGATGAGGCGATCATCAACTGCTCTCACCGGCGGATTTGCGAGGCCAGGAACGCCCTCCCGGTCATCGACCGAATCTCTCAGGCTCGATGCTAACACCCCTGGCCCAGAGATTGTCATGCCAAGTCCCGTAGCTGAGTCCCCAGCCCGTGAAGCTGCCGAATCTATGCCGGAACCAACAGGCCCGTCGAAACTATCAGGCCCTTCTATCACTGCTTCAGGACCTACTCCCGAACCTCCTGCCACTGTTTCATCGGAGCAGCCACTGGAGGTCTCCTCTAAGGGGACACCAACCCCCATCGTACAACCTACGTCCGAACCTGCTCCTGCAGCAGAAGCTACACCCGCCCCGAGATCGGATGCCGTCCCTATGTCAATTCCGGACTCCTCCTCGATTGCTATCCCAGCAAAATCGGTTGACCACACGTCCTACGTCTCACACTCTCCAGAATCCATCAGTCGTGCTGCATCTGAGCACGCTACGGACGAGGGCCCGCCTGTTCGGCGGTCCGAAGACTCCGGGAGCACTCGATCGCATGGACAGGTTATTCCAACCCACGAACGACAGCTAGCGACAGAGATCGTTGCAGTGCCTTCGGGCAGTGATCCCCTCGTGACCGAAAGATCGTCGCAGCTTGAACAGGAGGTACTTGTGGCTCCTAATGCCATGCCTGCTCGTCCCAATCCAGCGTCCACCGACCAAGTTTTAACCCCTCCTATAAAAGCGGATAATGTAAGTAGCCTAGTAGCGTCAATACGACAGTTCCACGGCAGAATAACCCACCCGCCTTTGATCAGGCATCTGTGGATAAATCTTCGGTGGCCGGTCTCGTGTTGAAGAGTAGGACGCGAGGTTCTACTGTTTCTTCTCAGGTACGACCACGCACGCCGCCTATCCCAAGCGGCCGAGTTTCCAGGAGGCCGAGCGTATCCTCTTTGATGACATCGGCTGCGGCATTATCCGGCCATCCGGTCCAAGCTGCTTCTACAGAATCCCGTCAGGAGGGTGTCGTTGCGCTCCCTGCCAATACCAGGTGTGTCCGTTGCTACACAAAGATGATGCTTAGACATGACACCGCTTTATAAGGGCAATGGAAGACCCATTTGCCAATCCATTCGAGAACGTGCGCTCTGGCCCGCCACCTCGCCCTGCAGAGCAACCCGCCATATCAATGCTCGAGTAAGTGAAGTTTTTTGTACTGTGACTCCCAATGTGACAGTGTTACCAGACAAGCTTCGATCGGGCCTAGTTCCAGGAATGTCTGGGCTACCCATCCAAACGATGTTCCCCTCCCACCCGCCAGTGAGGTTGTGTACTCCATGTAGGTCACTCCTGTAGCAACGAAACCCAGCTCATTTGAATTGTATACTTCAAGGCCCATTCAGACCGCGCCATCAAACGTTAGTGCTGAGGGCAAAAGCAGCATATTTTCACCTAGAGAACCCATCGAATATGACACAGAGTACGTAACCCATATCCTACAAATAGGACCATTCTCATTATCCGTAGCGAGCTACGCCCACTCCTTCGACCATCTACAACATCCCTCAAAACCCCCCCTAATTACGGACAGATGGAACCAGCGCAATCTGTCTCGATCTTTGTCCCGCAGACTGAGGGTCCTTTGTGGCCGGCACCAATGCGCCGATTCGCAAGTCTGGGGTGGCAAGAATTTTTATTGCCAGATGGTGCTCGTTACTTCTCGAACGCTACGCTTCACACTGTCACAGATGTCGATTTGTGCAATACCGAAAGGCTAGATGCGATCACGATATTCCTTGAAGGACGCAACACAGAGGTTCTCCCCCCGCCAGAGTGGGAATTATGGCTTCGTGCTGCGAGTGGTCCAACGACAACATTTATCCCACTCAAAGCCTGGGTGCACCACAAGGCTCGGATGGTGTTATTCGAACGTCCTTCATTAGATCCGGGGGAAATTATTAACAAAGGCGTAGATAGTAAGTTACTGAGAGTCACCTGCCTCGATGCTACCATTGATGTTTCGACAGAGATAGACATGGAATACCAATACTGGTCATTTATGGTGTCCCATCCCGCTCATGCGCCTCTGCCATCGGAATCTGTCTCCGAGGCCATCGATGTCCTGACGTGGTCTTATACTGGTCTGTTACTTAATTTGCTCATCTTGCATTGCCATTTATCCACCTCCCGTTAGACCGGCTGCTACCGTCGCCTCACCCTTCCCTGCCCCCATTCAGCCAAGAAGAATGCCAGGAGCTTTTAACACTACTTCGTTCTTTTGGCCGTGAGCATCCTCATAATATTTTTTGGCTTCTTGACATACATCCCACCCCTAGATGTGTCCCCCCAGACCGTGTCAATTGTTCGTACACGTGTCGTATCTAAAGTACTTGTTCGCGTTGGTAAGTTTGGCCCCCACGCGAGTTTCCTGGTCTTCTCAAATGCGTTTTGTTTAGCTGCATGGAAACAAGGTCGTCGCTGGGACGGTTCGACATATCAAGGGCCACGAAGAAATAACAATGGAACTCGCGCTCCACTCCTCCGTACGGCGGGGGATTTCATCATTTCTTTCGTCTGTCTTGGCCTCCCCTATCTTTTCCTGGAACGATCACATCATCAAAGATTCGACACAGAGGGCGGCACACGCAGTACTGCAGGCCCTATGCTTGTCGTCGGTGCACTTGCTTGCTTGATCGTGAGTTAGAGATTCCTGAATATGTGACACCGTTTTGATAGAATCGCTCCCCAGGCTGCGATTATCCTCAGTGCCTCAGTGACGTTCATTACACTCCCTGGCATCGATGATATTTCACGCGTTGCTGGCTTCCTCGCCATTCTTCTCTCCGCGTCTAGTCTTATTTCAGCTGTGATCGCGTTGTTCAGATACAAGTCAGATATAGAGAACCCGATTGCGTACCCCCGCGGAGAAGGACTAGTTCTTCTTTCGGTATGTGTCGTCGGTGAATGCTTTCTCTCATAGCTGACTGGACTTTGAACTTGCAGCGACGAAGCGTTCTCCTATCCCTCCCCCTAGTCTTTTTGCTCTACGCAATTGCTGCATTCATTACGGGGATTTAGCTTGCATACTCTTGACTTCGCAAATGTTGACTCACTGATACTTATGTCGCGTGTAGTGCTGTATAATCTATGTCATACCGAATCTAGGCAGTCGTTCCCGGCCCGATTAGACCGCTGCACGTTGTCCCCGCGGCTCATGTTCTCCGTGTCTTGGCCTGCAACAGCACCACTATCTCCGCGAGATGCTCACATTATTAACGCCGTGCTAACCGTCGGATACGTTCTCCCACTCTACTTCACAAAGTACACCCGCCTCTCTTTCGCAAAGATCTCACAAAACGATGGGACTCGCCCAAAGGGCCCATCAGAACGGTGGCGGGATGACCCGGCAGTCATTAAAGCACGACTGTTGTCTGTTTCCGTCAGCACGGTAGCGTCGTTGTGCTTGATGCACTATATCTTAGCTGCAGTCCAAAGCAACCCGCTCAAAGTAAGCAAGCGTCGCTTTCCAGGCACATGTGGCTCGCTCATACATTTTCATAGACTGGGTGGGATACAACGGCCGTCCATCTTGGCTTCACTTTACGCAAATTCGATCTCCCTGCCCACTTCGTAACACCAGCTCTATTCCTTGGCCCCCTGTATGGCCGTTACCTAGGTCAGGCTCTGCCTTTCATGGCATATTGGACATTCGCCAATAATGGGCCCTTGTTCAGCTGGGTCAGCATTCGGAATTACGTCGTCGTAAGTGCTAGTCCCCTAAATGCTCACAAAGCTTCCAACTGTGAATGGGAATGTTCAGGGGCCCATATCCGAAGAACTGGTTTGGCGTTCATGCCTAGTCTGTGCCTACCGCCTTGCTGGTGCCTCAAACACATTCCTGGTATTCTTCACGCCAGTGTCATTCGGATGTGGTGCGTCCCTCTCATATTAACGCGGAGTTATAAATTGAGCATATGCCAGCCCATTTGCACCACGTATGGGAGATCTACAATATGCATGGCCGCACCGCCCAAGCATTGCGGCGTGCTATATTCTCGATACGTAAGGAGTCCCCAAATCGTTAACGCATCCACCCTGAATCAACCTGATAGTCTTCCAATTCACTTATACCACGCTCTTTGGATTCCACTCCGTCTTCTTATTCCTTCGGACAAACTCGTTGCTGCCTTCGATATCCTCCCACATATTCTGCAACGTTATGGGTTTTCCGCGGCTTCACCATGAGCTGCACTGTTACCCACATCGTCGAAGACGTACGCCAAACCTATAATTCTTTCACAAATTGGGCTAATCTATCCGTGATCTAGAAATTATGTTCGCGTATTGTATTGGCAACGTTCTTTATATATACGGAATGAGAGCGTGGATTTGAGGCCTTTCTGGTTAATGGACGTCCAACCTGCAATAGAGAAAGTCATCCATGCTCTTCATATTGGTCCTGTTGCGGTGAGATAGAACTGGGGTATTGGGAATTACTTGGATGTAGTTATATATTTTGCCAACATGAAGTGTGAAACTATTGCAGTTGCAAACTGACCCATATGCCCGGGCCGCCCCTGAGTCACCCTCTCTTGGCTCGTCACTCACTGGCACTGATCACCTCGAGCCCAAAGTTAAATGGCGCCTTCGAAGAAACGTAAGCGCACTGTTGGAGGCGACAGTCATGATGATGACGACGACGACGGGACACATGGCTTGCGCCAGATACTTCCTGTTGCAAATCTCCCCATACACTTCGATGGTGAACCGGTGGACGGTATGCAATACCTATTCACCGTGAGGTATGTTCTATCTACCACGTTTGCGAGCAGTTCGAGGATGAGATGGCATCCGCAGGCGAGACGCACGGAGACTACCCGACATCAAGAGCGTCGACAATCCTTACGCTCTCAGCCCTCCGCAGCCTGCTCAATCCGCTGACCAACTACTAGCCAACGGATCCACCAAACATGTAGAGGCGTTCTCGTCGCTCCCAAGCGAAGAATGGCGTAGCGAATTTGAACGCCACTTTCGTAACTTGCGCGGTGTGCGTTTTGGCGTTGTTTCTTTCAAACTTGCTTGCTCATCTCCAGTAGAACATATCCCAGCCCACCGTTCGCCCCCGACAAGTAGGACCGTTGCAGAAGATGATTCCCGATAAAAAAAATAGGGATGCCTGGTGGGCCTTCCTTGAGGGTGCTCCAGAGTCCGTGTGGGATCCCTCGCGATCAATGAAGCACGGGAAACAACGCCGCGGGGAGGGGCATGGAGGTGTGTTTACGCAGTATTTAGGGCTGATTATTCCTCCTAATGAAACCCCAGCAACCCAATGGTCGCCTTCTGTCACCCCACCTGATGACGATACCCCACGGAAGCCAAGAGAACTTTTGCCAACACAACTGTTCCAAATAGACCACGTATGTCTCTTCCTTCTCTCCAACATAGCTTTAATTCAACATCAATCCAGCGTTTCTCTCTTCATCTTGTCATGTACTTTACGTACTGGTTCAACTTGTATCTTAAATCCCTGAATTCCGACGCTACCAACAACGACAATAATACCGCCGCGACCTACATACCCACGGATATACACATGCGATGGATCTTTGCGCTCCTCACTCGCATTGACCTGTTCTGCTCTGCGGATGACATGAGCTGTCTACGCGATCTCGCGAGAGCATGCCTTGCACTAATCGCAGTTATCCGCCGTGGAAAAGCGGGGTCACCATCACTGTCCACCTCCACCCACGATGAGCTAGGGAATATGACGACGGAAACCGAGACCAGCGGGACAGAAACACACGTGGCTCCCGTAAATTCTGAGGGAGACTCCAAAACGTTGCGCGAATGCTCTATGTGGATGGTATTCTGTGCTGTAACATGCATCTGGGGACAGCGGGATTTGTGGAATGATGCCGAGGAGGCGTTGTGTCAACGTCACTGTCATTAATTTCCTTGTCCATAAATACATTTCACCCCACACCGGGCCACTAGCCTAGTTACATCGCACCAAGTAGACTTGATGGTATTGAAACCTGATACAGTAGTGATGAGAAACGGTCAAGGGTTACATGACGCATATGACATCGGATTAGGCATCAACACTCCCCGCAATGTGAACATCGTGAGTAGTGTCATGCAAGGAAAGAATGGTGAAAAGGGAGGTGATATTGATAATGATCATAATGAACCAATGATGAATTGGAGGGATTGAAGTGAGATGACCAGGAGTTTGCCAAGGGGACTGAAGACGGCTTCATGGGGTTTGCCAGTACCTGCGAGAGTCCTGAGGAATTGTCGACAGGTTTGTGGGATGTGCCAGTATCCGTAAGGTTCCCGATGTGTATAGAGTCAACACGAGATGAATGATATTGGAAGCCATGGGGCCACACTCAGAGAGGTGGGAATAGCTCAGGCATGACAAAGAGTATTGGGGGCCATGCGACGTGAATGGTCCAGGAATGAGATAGAAAGACGACGAGTATCAGAAGCAAGGGGGGCCACACTCAGAGAGGTGGGAAAAGCCCAGGCATAACGAAGAGTATTGGAAGCCATGCGACCGCGACGTGAATGGTCCAGGCATACTAAGAGACAAAAAGATGACGAGTATCAGAAGCCATGAGGGCCACACTCAGAACTTGGAGAGGTGGGAATAACCCAGGCATGATACGAGAAGACATTGTGCCCGAACATTGGCAGATAAAGAGGGGAGGTGAGTGTCGTTCAAGGCCCAGCGGACGAGGATGCGGCGGGCCAGGGAGTCATGACTAGTACACAGAACACAGGGCCCAGGGCCCATTACCGAATACGAGAGGAAGGGACAGAAATGACTGGTTATTTGTACAGGAAAGTGACGCCCTTTATACCTGAGTTGGAATACATAAGGACTTTGGTAAAAAAAAACACGTGCTATTGTCATGGCCAAAGGGTCACTATGACGCATACAATTACATAGTACGATGCATATGACATCGCGTTGGGCATCGACAGATAGTTCATCGAACGCTCATCGATCATCTCCCACTTAGCGCTTGGCCTTAGTAAATAGCGGCTAGGCCAATTAATACTACCGGGAATAATGCACTTTCCAACCGAAAAATCGGATTGCGATGGGTCATGTTGAGCGACCCTTCGCAAAGTGGCTTCGGGGATTGAATGACAATAATTCCATTCCATACCAGGTCTATACCGCCCTATACATGTTGACTACACATAGGAGAAAGCTATACATATAATCTTGCTATGTAATACACCTCAAACCGAAGCGCTTCGTTATAAAGCTAACCTCGCGAGGCTGAGAGCCCTGCAATGGCAGATTATGCGAACTGCTGATGATTGAGTGTCTGTGGATGAGGGATCTCGACGGGGAGTTGCGGTACTGGGGGAACGGGCAAGTCCGCGCGTTCGTCAACCACAGAAGACGCAGGGTCGTCGTGCGCTGGACACAAAACGTCAGGGCCGCGACATTATCAAAAGGTAGCAACCTTACCCAGGGCATGGAGGTGGTCGAAATGCCGTGCTTTCTCCAATACCAAACTATCTCGTGGGCGGTGGGCTTGTTTGGGGTATCCATTATCCCTCCGTGGACTAGAATTGGCAGTCTTATGGGAATTCGACCGAGCTATCGGCTTTCCATGACGGGTGGGAGAGGGATGTGTATTCAATGTAATGTGGGAAGAAGTCGGCTGATCTATTGGCTGACTACGTGCTTCGGAAGGGTGTGTGGACAACCCACTATGTCGAGCCTCTGCATTTTGGGAAAATATACGCAGCGACAGTCGTTGCGACGTAGGGAGTGGGGGAACCGGGGGTAGAGAGCTGGGAGGTAATGAGGCAGCTTGTGGTACGGCCGGGTACGCGATAACTGACTTTGAGCGGGTCCGACCTCGTGCTTGCATTCCTACCAGCGGCTCATCTATAGTCTGTTCGAGAGATCCGTTCACTGGGGCATCTGGCCCGAAAACTTCTTCATGGAGTTCCCTATGTGTTTTTCTTACCCTCCTGAAGAAAGAAGCATGGCTTGAGGCGGAAATTCGCTCGCTAATGGGGGTTGAATGTTGTGCTGGCGTTAGATTCCCGTGCGCTTGCATAACAGGGGGAAAAATCTCGATGTGAGGATATATCGGAGGGTCTACAAAGTCTATCATATGTCGTAGTATTAAATGAAATGGTGGTAGAACTCACACAGGCTGAGCATTGGGTATTGTGCGAACAGCATAGTCGGGAGAGGTACCCGTTGATCTTCCTTCTTGGGGGAACCTGTACGATAGATATCAAAGTACGGATATACTGCGGGGTCTTTAAAGTATGAGATGAAAGGATAGCAAGAAAAAGTAGTTCGCCTACATATGTCAAAGTGGGGATAGGCCGATTGTAGCGAACGGGTAACTCGGGAGCTTGCGACCCCATTTTCTCCGGCCGAAACGTGACCAGGGTAGATCTCGAACCACGGATAGATGACGGGATCTATTAGAGTAAGTTCGAATGCATAACGTCCTAAAAGCCTCGGCGAGACGTACATATTCGTAAGCGTGGATATTGTGCCATCAGATCTGTTTTCTGAATGCTACCTGTCTCCTCGGCGAAGACAGGAGGGTAGAGGTCCAATTCAGGGTAGACAGCAGGATCTATCGGTCAACTGGAGTCAGCTCGTCCGCATAATCAAGTTATAATGAGTTCTAACAGAGTCTTATTCTCGGGTAAACTTGACGGTGGAGAACAATGCCAGTCGCTTTCGAAGGTCCAGCGACTGCTGGGTAGATGTCGAATGCGGGGTACAAGAAAGCGTCTGGAGCTAACAGTCTAGTTAAATACGGGCGCGAGGACAAGAGGTGCGCATACACCCACTCAAATTAACCGATTGACTTTGGCGACTGTCGGAAGACGTGGCTGTTAGGATGGTGAAACCATTAGATTTAGAATCGACAGGTGTCCACGTGTCGGCTCACCACTATCCGGAGTCTGATCTACCTCAGTAAGGGAAGGAACTGTTTTTGGAGGATAAGGAATGACAAAGGGATATTGCGGTGGATCTACGTGGAATGATCAGTGATCAGTATCTCTAAGTCACAAGGACGCACATAGTTCTATCGCAGGATAGCTAAGTGGTAGGCGGACTAGTAGCGAAGTAGGCAATGTAGGCTGCACTACCGGTGGATAAATATACGTAAGACGCCTTGGATAGCCGGCGGGATCTGCCAGAGGTGCCTTATGTTAGGACCCAACACGCAAATGCAAAAAAAAACCTTACACAGATCAAAATAAGGATATTGAGTACCCAGCTGTAGAATAATAGGGGAATCGTGCATTACAGGAGGCTCGACCTCCTGCTTCATGCCCAAGCTCACGTGATGGGGAGGATATATAGATAAGTGTGGATAGACCGGAGGGTCTACACATAGTTTAGACACGGAAGTGCAGAGGCAGATGCAGGTAACAGGCTTACAAATTATCAAGTTTGGATAACTGCTCTCTAGATGAACAGAGGTGGCTTCGAGGAGAGACTGAACGTCGCCGACGTCACCACGATGCCCATTAAGCAATAGGTAATTGGATGTGTCTATAGAACGACTCAGAAGCGAGCTCACAGAAACATGAAATGGGCACCCACTCAAAGACGTAACTGAACGCCATGCAAATGGGTGAAGCCCATCAGGTTCAGCTGATTCCTCTGTGACATGAAACCGTTCAGGGAAGATCTTGAAATGAAGACATGTAGCGTTATCTGTCATATGTTTTGTAATTAATCACTGAGAGACATCAGGTAGCATTTCCTCACATGTCTCGACCACAAGGTCGTGGTTGGGGAATTGTGACGGCAGTGCGTTAGATGCAATTTCTGCCAAGAAAAAGGGCCAGACAAACGTCCATGTTGAGCGAATTGGAGCGGAGAAACTTGGGAAGACATGACTGCTTGGATGAAGTCCGACTATGCCTGACGTCCCACTCATATCGTTTTTTGGAATAGGTGAATCTCCATCTGTAAGAATTGACGTAGTATACGGCCAGATAATTGGCATGCGCATGCTAAGATTAGGTGGGGGGAGGCACGATATCATAGAAATGGGTGAGTGACGTAGTTCTTCTCGTAACGATGCAACTGCGGTTGGCGTGGGTGGGCAATCCTCCAATACGCGCAGCCCAAGGTCAGGCGAGGGAAGGCGGAACTCTACGGACGCGGGAGAATACAAAAGTTCTTCCGGTCCCCATGACGTAGCTGTGGACGGTGTGGGAGGGCAATCCTCAATTACGCGTTGGCCGATGTCGGGTGAAGGAAGGCGGAACTTCACGGACGCGGGGGAGTACAATAGCTCTTCTGGTCCCCATGACGTAGCCGTGGATGGTGTAGGTGGGCAATCCTCGATTACGCGTTGGCCGATGTCGGGCGAGGGAAGGCGAAATAGCACTGAGATTGGGGAGTTGTCGAGCATCTTTGCACCCCAAGAGGTTGCTGTCGATGGGCTGAGGAGGACAGAGCCTTCGAGGCGGCGGTCGAGATGTACAGATTGGACATGGGACCTCGAAACGGGTGACACAAGTGACTCGTAGTCAGGAGGGCCCACGGAAGACGCAGACCACGCGAAATCGTTTAGGTCAATGCCATCCACACCATCTGTGTCAGCCAAAATATCGATGTCGCTGAGCTGAATGTCGTTTGGAATAGGTATGGGGTCAAGGCTAGTCTGACCTGTCGGGGTGGGGGCAACGGATGAGTTCGCCCTCCATGACTCGACACGCTTTTCGAGGGCAATTTTAGCTGTTTTTGGTTCGTCTTCTTGTAGAACCGTAGCCAAAGAGGTCGACAGGGCATGAACGGCACCATTTCCTGCGATCGCATTTGCCGAGCTTGATGTGAAGGAGAGTGTCTCGAGTTTGTCAACAAGCGAGAGTTTTTTGATGTGGTGATTCCGTGTGTCAATCTGCAACCCTGGAAAGACTTCCGGGCGTTCATCGCCACGTTCGTCAAAGGAATTTTTGCTATCTTCGCGCCAGTGAGATAGGGATGGCGGCACTGATACCGGGACGTCTGCTGCATGTCTACGGTCGGAGGTCAACCATGAATCGAGCCACCGGGCCTTCCGCCGATCAATATCGAACT
>WNFC01001221.1_pt1 | contig 26571 bp, 20 predicted proteins | sample 5400541 | NCBI WGS metagenome assembly WNFC01 (sample SAMN13153342, study PRJNA577476) | soil metagenome | isolation source: 120 cm saprolite under Douglas fir tree site 2 hole 2 replicate 1 | place: USA:California | collected 2015-04-18 | reverse complement strand
GTTCTTGTTAAGTGTCCATCCATCAGGAAGATGGTTGGTAGGGGCGGTGGGGATCGAAACAACCCACGCTTGGCATTTCAACGACTTACGAAGTAGGGCTCGGACTGAAAAAGAAGGACTTGGTAGTCCTTGGAACCCTTATTGCCGCCTCAATGCCGCCTTTTTTCCCATGATGCTGCGAACAACTCTGCGATTCGCTTCGCGTACTGCTTTCGGTATTGCTTGCGTGTAGATGTTCATGGTCGTTCGGATGTCCGCATGCCTCAACAAAGCCTGCTGAACTTTCACATCCACTTCGTGCTCGCGCAACAAGCACGAGTACGTGTGCCGAAACGTATGCCATCCAACACGCCCGATGCCGGCTGCTATGCCAGCGGGAACCAAATGATTCTCCCGAATCTTACTCGGCCAATACGGATTTCCTGTCTCCGGGTTGGCGAAGATCCATTCCGAATCAATGGCCTTCGTTCTTTCTCGATGTTGCCGAAGGATGGTCGCGAGATCCCGATCCATGGGAAGCGGCTTTGCGGAACCTTCTGTCTTTGTGTCTTCCACATTACCCTCCACCCAGGACCGAGCGATTGAGATATTGAAACCGTCCCAATCGACATCGCTCCATTTCAGTCCCACGACTTCACTCACTCGTGGACCCAAGAACAGAGCGACGAGCGTCATGGTCCGGTACGGTTCCTTCAGTCTCTCAAGCAAGAGATTGAACTCTTTGATGGTCAAAATCCGTGGAAGCTTCGTTCGTTTCGAAGAACCTTTCACGCGAACGAGACTCATTGGATTTCGATCAATCGGAATCAATTCCCACCGCATGGCCCAATTGAAGAGCAGATGCATCATTTCACGGATGTGGCCTTTGCTCTTGCCTGCCAGCTTTAGATCTCTGATCCAGAGCTCGACTGCAAGTGGCTTCACCTCGGCGATTGGACTGTCTCTCCACTTCGGCTTGATGTGACAGTTGATCCAGCTCAAGTACCGGGAGCGCGTCACTTCCCGTTCGGGTAGCGCTTCCCGGATGTACCGATCTACGACCGCAACGAACGAAGTCTGGTCAGCCGATTGAGGGTCGTTGATGATGAGCCTTCGACTCTCGGTAGCCTTCCAAGCTTCGACCTCCGACATTTTCTCCACTGTTCCAAGTATCACGGAATGCGAACCACTACGATCTCGATACTCCCAGACCCAGACATGCGGACCAGTCTTGCGAACTTTCTGGCGCACATACCCGAACTGGTACCTCTTGCGCTCAAACATTGGCATTCTCCTTTATGTTTGAGCCTCAAGGGTGGCGTGCCGAGTGTAGTTCCATTCGCATCCAACAGTCCAGTTCACTCACGTAGAAATACCAACGTCCAAAACGGAAATGCCCTGGCACCTTGCCCACCCGCGCCATGCGCTTGACAGTCCTCGGGTGAACTCTCACAAAGTCCGCTGCTTCCTCGCACGTCAAAGGGCGTTCGACAGTTGGTCGTTTGTCGTCCCCAAGCCGCTCTGACTTGGTCGTCCCGCTTTCCCCTTCCCCTGTGGCCCCTTTGCCTGGTTCTGCGAGAGATAACTCGAAAGTTTCTTTAAATGGAGGCGCCAGTTCATGCGTGCTCTTGTCGGGCCGCTCAGTTGCAGACAACGGATCGGATTGTAGAACCGAAGCATTCATTGCAAGGCGCGGGGCATGCTGTCGTGAGGACGCTGTATTCTCGCGCACACCGAATTGGGTTGGACGGGACTTCATGTTTGCTACGCGGTCTTTGTGAGAGCCTCTCCTTGGATCTGTTCTTGATTCTGATCGTTGGCGTGTTGGCCTAGCCAGACTTTGAACTCGCCATCGCGTTTAAATAAGACTTTCAGAGCCTCGGTAATGACGTAAGACGGAGTGGAGTCGATGAATTTTGCGTATTGATCGAGCTGGGTTTTCACCGACTCCTCGACGCGAGCCTGAATCGTTACCGCCTTCGGTTGTTTGGGTGGTGCCTTAATGATCGCCATGTTTTGTTCCGTTCCTCCTCTGTGGTTTGGTCATACATGTTGTCTTACAAATGCGCTCGTTCCCTTCTCCTGCGCGGCCAAAACACGAGCTGCGTCTTCCAGCAACAAGAGGCGGGAGTGACCCCCGAAGCCCGAAGGGACCGGGGCCGCGATTTTGCGGCACGGTGGGGTCGCTCCCGCCCGATTCGGTGCATTTTGTGCGGTGACTTTCACAGGGGCAGTGGTTGCAAATCTCCGACTATCAATTCCGTGGGCTGAGCTCTGGGTGAAGAAAATGGAGAAGAAGAAGCTGAAGCGTGTAATTCTTGCTGTCTTCACTTTAACCACCTTCTTCCTTCACGTTTTTCGTACAAAATCTTGAGAGGCACGCGGGCAACGCACCCGTGAAGTTTTCTGTGTTGGGCTGGAGCGACCCACGACTCACTTGGGCACGGAATCGTGTGCAAAAGTGGGGTCGCTCCAGCCCAACACGGTGTTTTGTCCGCGTCCAAATTGATCGTCGCGCCATGCGCAACCGCATGTTCCTTGGGCACTTGCTCGATCGCCAAGGTGACCGCGAGGGTGACGGGTAGGGTGATCTGTGTCTTTCATGTACCCGTCACCTTCCCGCGTTGCAAATAGCGATCGAGGCTCTTTGAAATAGTCATGTCCCACACCATTAAGAGGCTTCGAAAATGAAAAAGCTCAATAAGAATGTTAGCCGCCTAACCTACGAGAAACCGTAGCGAACCGCTTCATCGTAAGAAGTTCACCGGGGCCCTCTACTTACTAGGGAACATCCAGTCGGAAAAAAGTAAGAAGAAACTTTAATCCCTAGGGGCGGCCGAGTTGCCAGGGAAATCCCGGCCACAGCCCCCTATTTATTTAAGGAACATCGAAACGGGAAAAAGTAAGAAAGAATTTTGAACTTTCTTGAGCGGCCCGAGCCGGGTAGGTATTTCGGCCGCAATCTCCCTACTTATATAAGGAACATCGAGAAGGGAAAAAGGGAGAAAAAATCTTAGTACCAGTACATTTTTCTGGGAGTCGCCCGGAAGAGCGCGACCACAGAGCGATTACAAGGATAGGAGCTTAGGGCCCCCCTTACCGGTTCGGTGACGCGTCTGTCGGGGCGTACATAGATCGCATCCAAAGTTAGAATGATGGCGAGGGCGGAGGCTTAGCCAACTTTTTGGCGGCGTGCGAAAACTAATTGCGATTAAGAGAAATTAATACTGATTTCAGGTATCCAGCTTACTCGAAGCATAACCTCAGTTCTCGCACTTTCGATGCTGCACCGGTCCCCATGGACCGGCCGCCAAGCTCTTGCGGAACAGGATAGGAACGCGCCAATCGGAGGAAAATGTCCGCGAAATTAGAGACTCCAAGATGGTGACCCGGCGCTGCTTGATCAGGCTCAGCGGTGTGTCCACGGTCCTCGCGGCGCTTCCGCCCGGTCTCGCGAAGGCTCTCATCAGCAAATTGCTCGCTCTGGAGACTCTGCGCGATGTCCGCGAGCTCCGGCCCGTGCTTCAAAGGAGCTAGCCCAAGCGATGCTGGTCCCGGCCGCCACCCCGCCTGAAACAATTTCACCTCCGCGCGAAAGGCCTTTTTATATGGGCCTCTCGTTCCAAGTGCTGGTCGGTGTTGCCATTGCCATAATCCTCGGCTATGTCAGCCCCACTAGAGCGGTCGCCATGAAGCCGCTTGGCGACGTCTTTATCCGTTTGATCACCATGATCATCACCTTGGTCATCTTCTGTACCTTGGTCACGGGAATCGCCGGCATGGAGGACATGAAGAAAGTCGGCCGTGTCGGCGGCAAGGCCCTGCTGTATTTCGAAGTCGTATCTACACTCGCGCTGCTTATCGGACTCGTCGTGGGTAATGTGGTGCATCCAGGTAGCGGTCTGAATGTCGATCCCGCCACGCTGGATCCCAAAGCCGTCGCCGAATATGCCGGCCAGGCCAAAGCGCAGAGTGTTACGGAGTTTCTCGTCCACATCATTCCGAACACTGTTGTAGATGCGTTCACGCGGGGAGACATCTTGCAAGTGTTGTTTGTCAGTCTTCTGTTCGGCTTCGCTTTATCGCTCGCCGGCCCGCGCTGCAAACCGCTCCTCGACCTCTTGGAAGCCCTGAGCCGCGTCGTCTTCGGCGTGGTCGCCATCTTGATGCGCTTTGCCCCCATCGGAGCTTTTGGCGCCATGGCCTTCACCATTGGCAAATACGGTCTGGCTTCCTTGGGTCCTCTCGTCAAACTGATGGCCACGCTCTACATTACATCGATACTCTTCGTCATCCTCGTGCTGGGGGGCATCGCTCGCGTCGCAGGCTTCGGAATCCTGCGTTTCCTCTGGTTTCTACGCGAAGAAATTCTCCTCGTCCTGGCCACGAGTTCCTCGGAGCCCGCGTTGCCCTCGCTCATGGCCAAGCTCGAAAAGCTCGGCTGCTCCAAAGCCCTCGTTGGCCTGGTTGTACCCACGGGTTACACCTTCAATGCCGACGGCACAAGCCTCTACATGACTCTTGCCGCCTTATTCGTGGCTCAGGCAACCCACACGCATCTAACATTAACCCAGCAGTTCACGATCCTGGGCGTCGCGCTACTCACCTCCAAAGGCGCGAGCGGTGTGCAAGGAGCCGCCTTTATCGCGCTCGTCGCCACTATGATGGTGATCCCAACCATACCGGTTGCCGGAATGGCGTTGATTCTCGGCATCGATCGTTTCCTCAGCATGTGCCGTGCTGCGGTCAACATGACCGGCAATGCGGTTGCCACCCTCGTCGTGGCCCGGTGGGAAAACGAGCTAGACAGCGACACTCTGCAAAAGAAACTGGCGGGGGAAGAAAGTGAAGCGCGCTAAACACCACCCGGTGAGCGGTGACGATCCACTACGGGGATCTGGGAAACTGGCCATCGTTCTGACAGAGATTCCCGAACGCCAGTGCACCAGCACTTAGCTCTCAACTCCAACAGGTGAATTGTGATAAAAGTGCGTTCTTGAGAAAATAAGTGCAGACTTACTCTTTCTATGAAAAAACCTTCGTGAAAGCGAAACGGGAGTTGTTACTCACGATGTGTTGTCATCCCTTGGCGATCTTCGCGCAGATGCCGACCGTTATTCCGCTGGCTTCCGAGCCTCATCATCATCTTGCACTGCACAACGAATACGTGAACGTGTACGAGGTCGAAGTCGCACCGCACGATTCCGTACAATTGCACCGGCATGAATTTGACGCGATTAGCATCATGATGAGCAATTCGGAAGTCGTTGTCCGGGCTCCCGGAAAACCGGACGCACGACAGAAACTCTCCGAGGGTCAAGTGCGGCTTCAGTCCAGCGGCTATGTGCATTCTACGTCGATCGAGGGCGACACCCTCTCCCGGAACGTCACCGTAGAGCTTCTTTTCCGTCAGCAAGGAGGACACAATCTCTGCGTCAAGGTGATCGCCACTCAGGGGCTGAACTGTGCCAGTGAACAGGCATCACCGCCGAGCTCGACGCACACGGAACAACCCCAATATGAAACCGACCAGACGTCTGTGACTCTTATTGGGGTGCTGCCCCACCAGAACGTCAGCTTAGGCAACACTAGCGGTTCGGAATTGATCGTGTCGCTCGACGATGCGTTAGTCGCGACTGCAGGCGAAACGGGCCCGGCTAAGCCAATGCGTCCCGGCGATTTTAAGTGGATTGCGATTGGCCAGGCGGCATCCGTATTCAAGAACAACAGCGACAAGGAAGCACGGCTGATTTCGTTTCGATTGAAACCTCAAGGGCCTGTGGAAGCAACGACAGCACCGACAAAGTGACCGCTCCTACTTGCTCACTTGCAGCGCGATAGCCGCCCCGAGATCCTTGGTCGTCGAGGTACCGCCAACGTCCGGAGTACGCACTTTCGATTGCGCTAGAATCTCCGCGATCGCGTTTTCGACGGCATTCGCGGCGTCTGGAACGCCCAGATGTCTTAGCATGATCGCGCCAGACCAAATCTGCCCGATCGGATTCGCGATTCCCTTTCCGGCGATGTCAGGGGCCGAGCCATGAACGGGCTCAAACATGGATGGAAATTCCTTTTCGGGATTGAGATTCGCGGAAGGTGCGATGCCGATTGATCCCACGACAGCGGGGCCCAGATCGGAAAGAATGTCGCCGAAAAGATTGGAGCCCACGACAACATCAAACCAATCCGGGTGCCGCACAAAATGTGCGGTCAGGATATCGATGTGAAACTGGTCCGTGCGGATTTCCGGGAACTTGGCCGCCATCGCGTGAAAGCACTCATCCCAGAAGGGCATGGTGTGAATGATGCCGTTTGATTTTGTCGCGGAGGTGAGATGCTTGTTTCTCTTGCGAGCCAATTCGAACGCGAATTGCAGCACGCGGTTCACTCCCCGTCGTGTGAAAACCGTCTGCTGTACAGCCATCTCCTCATCGGTTCCCTCATAAAGACGCCCGCCAATGTTTGAATATTCCCCCTCGTTGTTCTCACGGACGATGCAGAAATCAATCTGGCCGGGTTTCCAGTTCTTCAGCGGAGTTTCAATCCCTTCAAAAAGTCGCACGGGCCGCAAGTTTACGTATTGACGGAATCCGCGGCGGATAGGAATCAACAGGCCCCAGAGCGAAACGTGATCCGGCACACTGGGATGTCCCACAGCGCCAAGGAAGATGGCGTCAAAAGGCCGGAGTTGCTCCAAGCCATCGGTGGGCATCATCTTTCCGGTTTTGACGTAAGTTTCGCAACTCCAATCGAACGCGTGCCAGTTGAATTGGAATCCAAAGCGGTGTCCTGCCGCTTCCAGCACGCGGATGCCTTCGGGCACCACTTCTTTTCCGATGCCATCTCCCGCAATGACTGCAATATTGAAAGTTTTCATGTACGCCGCTCTTTATTCCCTCTCCGCTGACAACAACGGCGACAACGCACGTACATCCGGGGCCGAATCCAAGGCCCTAACAAAGGCGATTATTCTTTCTGTCTTGCCCCCAGGCCAGTCCGCGTACTCGGCACATCCTCTGAATTTTGCCGCCGCTTCTTCAAAAGTCATGGGGTTCGCTGGGCTGCCCTTGCCAAAATCGGCCCGGCCGGTGATGACTCTCCCGTCCTTCAAATTAATTTTCAGCAGGGAGGTCATCTTGTCGTAGCCGGCGCTCTCGGCCTCCGGGTCTTCATAAAAGTTTACCCTGTGGATCATTTCCTGAACGTCGGGGCGCTGAACCACTTTGTCCGAGAACTCGCCCAGCCCAGCCTTTCGTTCCAGGAGCAGGATTGCCATACAGAATTCCATGCTGAATTTGGCTTCCAGTCCGGTCTTTGGCTGATGGTGGAGAAGAGTTGTCGTCATATTGTGATTGGCGCCGACATCGATCTTTTCCACTTGGGCTGCTTGAATATTGTTGGCCTCGATCATCCGCGCTAGCTCAGTCATCGCGGGATGAGTGAGTGATCCTGATGGATAAGGTTTCAGTGAGATTCCCGGGGAAGCGAACGTCCAAGGCTTCCCAAGACGGTCCATAATCGCCGCAGTATCGTAGGAACCTCCGAAGGCGTGAAAGAAGCCCCGGTCCGCTTCCAGAATTTCCCCGGCTGCCGTCCAACCCAAGGCAACAAGTTCCGCGGACACAAGCCCGCTTTCTGCAGCGTGACCGGCTTGAAACGGTTTGGTCATGGTGCCAAAGTTTTCTCTGAGCCCCCCCGACTGACTAGCGACCAGTCCAAACGTATTCAGTATTTCCGAATGCTCAAACCGAAGCAGCTTTGCGCATGCTGCTGCGGAACCAAACGGTCCGCATGTTCCCGTGGAATGAAATCCGTCTTGATAATGGCGAGGTGAGATTGCTTCCGCGATCTTGCACTCCACTTCGACACCCAAATGATAGGCCAGTGTCAATTGCTTGCCCGAAACGCCACCCCGTTCCGCGAGCGCGAGGAGAGGGGGAAGAACGGGCACAGTTGGGTGCACGAGCAGGCCATAAACACGGTCCTTGGCGACGGCGAGCTGCGTGTCGTCGAAATCATCCGCGTGGATTGAAACGCCGTTCACGAAGGCAGCGAAGCGTGGTGAAGTTTTCCGGGCTGATCCTATGATGGTAGATTTTCCGTCGCAGACACCGATCTTTTCCAGATACCGACGGCATAGAGTCCCTGTCTGCGCATTGGAACCCGCTAATGCCAATCCCAAACCATCGAGGATCGACTTTTTCCCCAGTTCAACTACTTCCCCCGGAATATCCTCGTACTTTGCGTGCGAGACAAATTTGGCAACGTAATCCGTGAGGCCGGGGGCCCTGGGAAAGTCACTCCTGGACATGAGTTCCGCACTTTCTGTGGAATCTGCGAGCATGGTTGAAGCAATCACGCCTAGAGAAGCTATCCCAAAGTCACGCCTGCGCATTTTTCACCCTGATAATCTGCAGATCTACTTTTGGCTGCATCCATTGCCCCCCGAAGAGTTCAGGTCATTGCGTACGATCTGTATGCCCTTCATACCAAACTTCGCGCGTTCAAGCGAGGAACAAACGAAGCAACCAGAGCTCGTGATAGGTTCGTGCCAGACCACAACCCACCGCAAAGCTGCCCCATGCGACCAGCAGGATACTGATAGATTTCTTGGCGTAACCCCAGAAGAAAATGCCGGCGACCGTTCCCGCCTGTTGCGGATCCAAATGGAGGTCCAGGCTGATTCGCGGCAGGGCGGGCGAGATGTTCGTGCGACCGATAAACGCTATCATGTACATGATGAGCGCGACAGGTATGATGCGAACCCATCGCTGAGACGTCGCGTTCCTGGTCCTCGACCGATACGTCGGACTTGTGTACTTGCTCCATCATATTGCCTGTCGTCTTCATCGTTGCCATTCAATGGCCCGGCGTCATTGCCAGGGTGAGGTCGCATTTAGCTTGGTGCGCGCGGCAAAGAACGAGGTCTCAGCGGGAAGTATATTTCAGCGCAGCACCCTAACCTAGAAATTGCGCTGGGCCCTGGGTCAGATAAAAGCAAATTAATATGACGTTAAGCTCACATCGCGACGGCTAGGGTATGCTCTCGCCCGCTGGCTTTCCAAGAGGAATGCACTCGCAACCTAATTATTGTTGCGGGGCGGCCACGTCTAGAATGACTGAGGTTACTGCAAGCCGTCTTGATGCTGGCATGATTTGTAAATGAAACGTCTTGGGTGAGTTCCTCATGCGCGTTGCTGGCGTATTTAGGCCGTATCATCAATTATATGATTCATACCGGCCGCCACTTTTTGCAAATCCCCGGTCCTACAAACATTCCCGATCGCGTTCTGCGGGCCATCGGTCGGCCCATCATTGATCATCGTGGCGCCGAATTTGCGAAATTGGCAACGCAAGTCTTGGAAGGTCTGCGCTCAATTTTCCAAACAAATTCTTTCGTGGTGATGTATCCGTCCTCTGGCACAGGGGCTTGGGAGGCGGCGCTGGTCAACACGCTATCTCCGGGCGACCGTGTTTTGGTGTTCGAGACGGGCCACTTTTCGCAACTCTGGGGGCAACTAGCACAAAAGATGGGCTTTCAGGTGGAAACCATACCTGGAAGCTGGCGGGCAGGCGCGGCGGCTGGAGAGCTGGAGTCACGATTGAACTCGGACAAGGGCCACGCTATCAAAGCTGTGCTTGTGGTTCACAACGAGACTTCAACGGGGGTAACAAGCGGAATCGCCGAGCTTCGTCGCGTGATGAATCGCGTCGGCCACTCTGCGCTGCTGATGGTAGATGCGATTTCCTCCTTAGGATCAATGGACTATCGCCACGATGAATGGGAGGTTGACGTCACGGTCGCGTCTTCGCAAAAGGGCTTGATGAATCCTCCCGGTCTGAGTTTTAACGCCGTTTCGCAGAAGGCCCTGTCGGCGAACAAGACCGCAAAAATGCCAAGGTCCTATTGGGACTGGCAGGGAATGTTGAAGTCTAGTGAGACGGGGATTTTTCCATACACACCAGCCACGAACCTCATCTACGGTTTGCAAGAAGCATTGCAGGTGATGAGCGAAGAAGGCCTGGCGAACATATTTCGCCGACACGAACGCCATGCGAAAGCAGTCCGTGCGGCGGCCTGGGAGTGGGGCCTGGAAATTGTCTGTAGCATGCCTCACGAGTACTCGAGCACAGTCACGGCAGTCTTCACTCCAGACGGTCACAATGCAGACCAACTACGAGCAACTATCCTCAATCATTTTGACCTCTCCCTCGGGGCCGGTTTGGGAAAACTTGCGGGCAAAGTTTTCCGCATCGGGCATCTAGGACACTTCAACGATCTCATGCTGATGGGAACGCTCAGCGGGATCGAAATGGGCCTGCGCCTGGCGAGTGTGCCCCACAAAAAAGGTGGTGTCATGGTAGCCCTCGATCGGCTCGACCGGGCAGGCGCGGCGATAGAACTTGAACTTGGGGGCAGCTAGTGCGTAGTTCATACCAGCGTGGAAGAAAAGCCACCCACCCAATGCCGGACTCACTGAATGGCCGCTAATCCTAAGATAGCCCCGATGCCTGCGAAAGCACTCTCCGCCTCCACTATCGTGCTATTTCTGATTTGCTTGATGTATGGGATTACTTACATAGACCGTAACAATGTGAGTACGGTTGCCCCCATCTTCGAACGAGACCTGCATCTGACCAACACGCAAATCGGGCTTGTGTACTCTGCTTTTTCCTATCCATATCTCATCTTCCAAATCATCGGTGGTTGGGTCAGCGACCGGTTCGGAGCGCGAATTGGGCTGACCGTCTGCGGCGTTATCTGGGCGTCCGCCACCCTGCTGACAGGTACGGTCAGCAGTCTAGCGGCAGTGCTTTTTCTTCGTGTCATGCTTGGGTTCGGAGAGGGGGCGACGTTTCCCACTGCGACGCGGGCGATGAGTGATTGGACGCCAAAAGAAAAACGAGCGTCTGCCCAGGGGATCACCCATGCGAGTGCTCGGTTGGGCAATGCCTTGACGCCACCCCTAGTGGCTTGGTTGATCGTAGCCGTGACGTGGCGAGGTTCGTTCATCTTCCTAGGCATCATCAGCCTAGCCTGGGTCATCGCATGGGCTTTGTATTTTCGGGACGATCCCGGTGATCACCCGGACATCACCCCGCTTGAACTGGAGCGCTTGCCGAGCTACGCAGCACGAAAGAACAGAGAAAAAGAAACTGTGCCCTGGCTCCTGCTAGTCCGTAGGATGTTTCCTGTCACCGTCGTCTATTTCTGTTACGGTTGGACGCTCTGGCTCTATCTAGCTTGGATACCATCGTTCTTTCTTCATAGCTACCGGCTCAATCTGAAGAGTTCGGCGCTCTTCTCGGCCGGCGTTTTCTTTGCTGGGGTACTGGGTAATACGGTAGGCGGGGTAATAAGCGACTGGATTTTCGACCGGACTGGTGACCGCAATAAAGCACGTCGGAATCTCGTGGTCGCAGGCTTCGTCTGCTCCGTGGCTTCGATGCTGCCGATTCTTCTGTTGCACAATCTTATGTGGGTGGCCGTTTTTCTCAGCCTCGCGTTTTTCTTTTCCGAGTTCACGATTGGGCCCATGTGGGCTATTCCGATGGACATCGCACCGCGCTTTTCTGGTTCAGCGAGCGGTCTGATGAATACCGGCTCAGCGCTAGCCGCAATAATCTCGCCTCTGGTTTTCGGATATGTGATCGACAAGGCGGGAGATTGGACGCTTCCCTTTCTCGGCAGCATCGGATTGCTGTCGATTGGCGCAATACTTGCATTTTGGATGAAACCGGAGGAAGAACTCCCTGGTGCAGGAATGAACGTCACGCCCGCAGCGAAAGAGGCAAAACTTTAGAACAATCAGATATGAAAACTTATCTTTCAACTTCTATTCTGCTTCTCTCTGATCCAATCTAACAAGCCGTGCACACACTCACCCCATTACCGTTGAGCTCGCATGTAAAACCTGTGGACTCGTTCTCTCAAGCGTTGGAACTAGAGAAGGAACTCAAGCGAACGCTGAATGGTGAAGTACGGTTCGATCGAGGGAGCCGGGCGCTGTATGCCACGGATGGATCGAATTACCGGCAGATTCCCATTGGCCTAGTCGTCCCGCGCAATGACGCAGATGTCGTTGCAGCGGTAGCGGCATGCAGGAAGTATGGTGCTCCCGTGCTGGCGCGAGGGGCGGGTACGAGTTTGGCCGGCCAATGCTGCAATGTAGCAGTCGTATTGGATTTTACGAAGTATATGAACCGGATCCTCGAGATTGACGTCTATGGGAGATTCGCGCGAGTTCAGCCGGGTGTCGTACTTGACTCCTTGCGAAACCGCGCGGAGAAACATCAGTTAACGTTCGCGCCGGACCCTTCTACGCATAACCGGTGCACGATCGGCGGGATGATTGGGAATAATTCGTGTGGAACCCATTCGCTGCTCGGAGGGAAAACTGTCGACAACGTGGAAGAGCTGCGAATTCTGCTTTGCGACGGCTCGCAGATGACGGTGGGAGCCACGAGCGGAGCGGAGGTAGCGAGCATCATCGCTCAGGGTGGCCGCCGCGGCGAGATTTACAGCAAGCTATACAAGATCCAGCAGCAATATGCCGGCTTGATACGCGCACGCTTTCCGCAAATTCCAAGACGAGTCTCCGGCTATAACCTGGATGAGCTGCTGCCCGAGAGAGGATTCAATGTTGCGCGGGCGCTAGTGGGGACAGAAGGCACTTGCGCAATTGTGCTGGAAGCCAAGTTGAAATTGATCCATAGCCCTCAACATCGCACGCTTGTTGGGCTGGGATATGAGGATGCATTTTGCGCGGCCGACCACGTTCCGGCGATATTGCGGTTCCGTCCGATCGGGCTTGAAGGTTTTGAGGGAAGTATCGTCGACGGGCTCCAGAGAAAGGGAACGCAAAACCTGGATCTTCTTCCTGCGGGTCGAGGGTTTTTGCTGGTGGAATTTGGAGCTGATGATCCGAACGAAGCTCAGCAACTCGCCGTAGAGCTCGTCGATCACCTGAAACAGGTCAGCGGGGCTCCCAATGCACGGCTGTATTCAAAGAGCGAAGCACGGGCGGTATGGCAGATCCGCGAGGCCGGGCCTCGGGCGGCTGCGTTTGCTCCCGGTGCGCCGGCGGAGTGGGAAGGCTGGGATGATGCTGCGGTGGCTCCCGAAAAGCTCGGGGACTATCTGAGAGAGATCCGCAAGCTGATGAATGAGTATGAATACCGAGGCGCATTCTACGGTCATTTTGGACATGGCTGTGTCCACATGCGCGTCAGCTTCGATCTCGAAAGTGAAAAAGGGATTCGCAAGTATTCAGAATTCATCGAGCGTGCGGCTGATTTGGTGGTCAGCTACGGAGGTTCGCTCTCCGGGGAGCAGGGTGACGGACAATCGCGAGCCGCATTGCTTCCGAAGATGTTTGGAGCCGAGTTGATAAAGGCCTTCAGCGAGTTCAAGGCGGCCTGGGATCCGGATAATAAGGTGAACCCGCACAAGGTTGTTGATGCTTACCTGCCAACGGAGAATTTGCGGCTGGGTGCTGACTACAAACCGCGGGAGCCTGAGACTCATTTTAAATTTCCCGACGACGACGGTTCCTTTGCAAAGGCAACGTTGCGATGCATTGGACTTGGCGCGTGCCGGAAGACTGACGGCGGCGCGATGTGCCCGAGTTATATGGTGACGCTGGAAGAAGAACACAGCACTCGGGGACGCGCTCACATGCTTTTTGAGATGCTTCAGGGCGAGGTTTTGCGTTCGGGTTGGGAAGACGACCACGTAAAGGATGCACTGGAACTTTGTCTTTCGTGCAAGGCCTGCAAGTCGGAATGCCCTGCAAACGTCGATATTGCAACCTACAAAGCTGAGTTTCTGTCGCACTATTACGAAAAGAAGCGGCGGCCGTTAAATGCCTATGCGTTTGGCCTGGTGGAGCGGTGGGCAAGGATCGGTTCGGTTATCCCTGGAATCGCAAACTTTTTCAGCCAAGCACCAGGATGCCGTCACCTGCTGCAAAAATTCCTGGGGCTGGCGCCACAGAGGCGAATGCCACGATTGGCGACAATGAGTTTCAGGCGATGGGTACGATGGCATCGCCGCTCCATTTTCGGAGAGGAGAACAGAGTGTTGGGGGCACGATCCACGGGACGGCAAGTCGTTCTGTGGGTGGATACCTTTAATAACTATTTTCATCCAGAAACTTGCCGGGCCGCGCTGGAAGTGCTGGAGGATGCAGGTTTCACAGCGATTTGTTCCCGGCGTCCCTTGTGCTGCGGGCGACCCCTTTATGACTTCGGCATGCTTGAGAAAGCCAAAAACAATTTGCGCCAGATCATGAGTGCTTTCGGCTCCCAGATTGACGCAGGGCTGCCAATTGTCGTCCTGGAGCCGAGTTGCGCTTCGGTATTTCGGGATGAGCTGCACAATCTTTTCCCCGCCAACGAGCGGGCCGACAGGCTCCGAAGCCAAACATTCCTTCTAAGCGAGTTTCTGCAGAATTACGCCCCAGACTATCCTTCTTCCAAGTCCTCGATAAAAGTTTTGCTTCATGGCCACTGCCACCAAAAAGCGCTAATGAAAATGGATCATGAGGAAGCGCTACTGCGAGTGTTGGGGGCAGAGCTACAATCTCCGGATTCCGGGTGCTGTGGAATGGCCGGACCGTTCGGATTTCAGAAGGACAAGTTTGAAGTGTCACAGGCCGTGGCGGAACGAGTTTTGCTGCCAGCCGTGCGAAACGCCGCGCAGGATACTTTGATTGTCGCGGATGGCTTCAGTTGCCGCGAGCAGATCCTCCAAGGCACCGGCAAGCCGGCGATGCACCTGGCTGAAGTGTTGAAGATGGCGTTGGATCGCAAAGATTCTTCGGACGGACTTAAGCAAGTTTGATCGGCCTCGGGCAGGGGATTCTTTCACATCCATGATGGATACTATTGCTTTCTTGCCGACGGCACTACCGATCACCGAAGTTGGTCAAGATTCAGGCCTGGTAAGTCCGGTGTTTTTTCAATTCTCACCGCGTCCAGGTCATCCGGTTTCAGTCCTAAAGCTTTGAGAATGCTGGGAGCAATCTGCGATGTTTGCACGGGAAATTTGATTTCCAGACGACTGAATTTTGGGTGCGCCACAAGAAGTGGAACGTTCCGATCGGTGCTCGCGTTGCCACCATGTTCTGCGATGAACGTGCTCCCGGCATCCACATAGATTTGCCCTGGAGTCGGCTGAATAATGATATCGGGCACACGCGGGTCGCTCTTCGGGTCGTTGAACAAGAGTTTCAATGATTCGCCCGAATAGATTTCCTGAATGCCTGCCTGTTCCTGGATGTTTCGCAATGCATTGACCACCTCAGCCGTCCGGTCCTGATCTGAGAGCCATAGCAAGGCAACACTTCCATCCTGCTCCAAGCCGGCCAACAATCCCTCATGAACGGCGTTGACAGTCCTGGGGATGACTTCCAGGTTTGCATGTTTCAACTTTGCGGGGTCAATCGGAGAATCAGCATGCTTGGCAGTGATGATGACGAGTGTTGAGTTAAGCAAATCTCGCTCTCTAAGCCGGGTCATGATGTTTCGGATGGATTGGTCCGTGTAGATCAATGCGTCTTCTAGAGACACACTTGAACGGCCGCTCCCGTCAAGGTAACCTCCACCTGAGGTTTTTTGCGCAACGCTGATCGCCTGAAAATTCATCCCGAAAATTGCGGGCACGCCTACTTGCCGCATTCCGGCATGGTCCTTTCCGTCGATCTCGTTGAGAATCGCCGCTACCTTCAGGTCATCGTACGATTCAACATTTTTCACGCCATGGAAGGAACGCACTTCTGGCGTAAACAGGTCGTCCACTCCAGTGCCTGAAGGACCGTTCACCAAGTCGTAAGCCGGATGCTTGTCACACCATGCCGTGCGGCCGCCCCTGCTCTTTATGACTTCGAATATCGTGTTGACTCGGACGAAGTTGTGAGGGAATACAGGTGTGCAGCCCTTCTTGGGATCTCTCGGCAGCCGATCGGGATCAATGCCACCGCCACCATCCACCGCATCGCGATTCTTGTCGATTGAGGAATCGAAGATCACAGTCGTTCCGATCTTGGAGCAATCGGAGGCGGGCGGCGACAAGCTGTGATCATAGGAGTTCTCGAAAATCACTCCAGTTACATTGGGAGAACCACCTGTCACCATGGAAAGCAGGCCCGGCCATGAGTTGGATGGGAATGTCGTGGAAGCGTTGGAATAAGTGACAGCGTGCAAGCTCAATTTCGCAAGCGCCGAATCAGGCCTGTCTTTGACCAGATTGGCGAGATCGAGGCTATGCATCCCATCAATACTGAGGAGTAGGACGTGTTGTATGGAATTTCGCCTTGGCGCTGCGTGTTTGTCAACAGAAAGTTGCGCGTTTGACCTGATTGGTGCCAACAGTAAGATCACGCACGCCAGCGCTGCGCTCACGTGGAGTACCTGCCGGAATTGAGTACGCCTACACTCTGTTCTCAACCGTTTGCTCCTCGATGCGGTCTTCACGCTCCCGGACAATGAAATCATTTCCCGACCAAGCATACCCGCGGTCAATAGCAGGTCAACAATCACGTTTGAGTTAAACAGAAATTAATCTTGTTTTAAGTCTGAACCGCAATGAATCCACTATGCTCTCTCGTGCTGTCCTCTTGCGGAGTTTAAATCGTCCTGGAGCGGTCTGTTGCCCACGCAAGGATTCTTCGAAAAGCTTGTTGCCCGTGGTACGAAATGACCACCTGGCACAGCAGGCGGCAAGGCAGTCCCCCCACGGACCAGGCGGGAGCTGAATCGGGCCGTGATCGACAAATCAGCTTCACGTGAAAGCATTCCATTTTAGGGAGAGAAAATGAAGAAACGGTATTTGGTCCTAGTCGCGATCCCCGGGGTATTCGTCGCTCAAGCCCAGTGCCAAGTAACTGCGCCAATCAAGTTGATCCAGACTTATGAGCTACCGGCAGACGTGAAAGGGAACTTCGACCATTTCGGAATTGACCTGAAAGGCGGGCGGCTCTTTGCTACTCCGGAAGGCTACCACTCCGTCGTTGTCTTCGATCTTAAGACAGGCAAGCTAGTTCATAAGATAGATGGAATCGGCAAACCACACGCCGTGCTCTATCGGGAAGATCTTAACCGCATTTACGTAACTGATGGAGATGCGGGCGACTTGAAGATCTTCGACGGCACAACGTACAAGCTAGTATCGAGCGTGAAACTCCTGGAGGACGCAGATTCCATCGGCTACGATCCGGCGACAAAGTACCTGTACGTTGACAATGGCGGTGGTGACGTTCATCAGACGTACTCGATGTTGAGCGTCGTTGATACGACCGCAAATCAAAAATTGGCCGACCTCAAGGTTGACGGAGAGACTCTCGAAGCCATGGCGCTGGAGAAGTCCACGCCCAAAATGTATGTAAACAACAGAGCCAGGAACCAGGTATCCGTGGTGGACCGGGAAAAGCGCGAGCTAATAGCGAGTTGGCCGGTAACTGTGTGCAAGAACAACGTCGCTATGGCCCTCGATGAAGCAAACCATCGTTTGTTCGTTGCCTGCCGCACTTCGCAGATTGCAGTACTGGACACTCAAACGGGCAAGGAAGTTACGTCCTTCCCGATCACAAAAGGGGTTGACGATATTACCTACGATGCCGCCAGCAAACGCGTCTATGCCGCTTGCGACGGTGCCGTGGACGTCTTTGAGCAGTCCAGCCCCGATAGCTACAAGTTGCTCGGCAACATCTCTACGGGCCCCATGGGACGGACAGCGCGGCTAGTGCCGGAACTAAAGCGCTACTTTGTGGCCGTGCCACAGCACGGCACCACAAGCGCTAAAGTGCTTGTATTCGAAGTTCTCTGAAAAGGCGCGTGGCTCGGAACCGGACGAGCATTCGGCACGACTTGACTCGGCCCCCTGAGCGCCTCGTTGTGCGAGAATACTGGGTGCGCCCATGCGGATTCTCCTAGTTGAAGACGAACGGAAGGTCGCCAGCTTTATCGCACGCGCTTTGAGGGAAAACACCTACGCTGTGGATGTCGCGGAATCCGGTCAGAAGGCCCTCGAACTAGGAGCAGACGTTCCTTACGATGCGATTCTTCTCGACGTGCGCTTGCCCGACCTCAGCGGAATCGAAGTCTGCCGGGAGTTGCGTCAACGAGGAATTGAGTCTCCCGTGATGATGCTTACGGCGCGAGGATTAGTCGAGCAGAGGGTTGAAGGGCTAGACGCTGGCGCAGACGACTACCTCACCAAGCCTTTTGTTTTGGCGGAACTCCTGGCACGTGTCCGGGCACTAGTACGCCGGGGCTTTCATAGCAGCAACGCGAGGCTTCGCTACGCAGACCTCACTCTCGACCGTCACCGCCGGCGTGCCACGCGCGACAAAGAGACGATCCCATTGACATCCAGGGAGTTTGCACTCCTCGAGTTGCTTCTACTTCGGGCGCCTGAACTTATTACCCGCAGTGAAATTGTGGAGCATGTCTGGGACTGCCACTTCGACAGCGAAACTAATCTCGTCGAGGTTTATATCAACCGTCTTCGCCAGAAGATTGATCAAGACCGTTCCGTCAAACTCATTCACACGATCCGTGGCGTGGGATACCGCCTGGGGACGCCGGGGTCATGAAAATCAGAACGCTCCGTCTCCGGATGATGTTGCTTTTCTGCACCGTCGTCGGTGTACTTCTGGCGGCGTCGTACCTGGCGTTTTGGGGCCTGTTGGCCCATGCGGTCCATACCCAACTTAATCGTCAACTGCTGGAGACTGCCCGCCCCATCATTTCTGATATGGTCTCCGAACCTGACGCGAAAGACATAAACCGTTTGGACCTCCCGGGCGAGTTTTTTGAGCTTCTGGATCAAAATGGCCAAGTCCTCCAGCAGTCCAAAAATCTCGCGGCACCAATGAAGCTAAATGAGTTGAACCTTGCCGGTTCACGGCCGACTTTCGGGATCGCTGCCCTGGATAATGGCGAAACGGTGCGCGTGGCACTCATTCCTTTTCAGCAAGGAAATCAGGCTCGCATTCTTGCCGTAGCAATTCCTACCTTTGGGACCAACCGAGTGCTCGACAGTTTTGGAGGAGTGGCCTTGCTGCTTCTGCCTCTAAGCCTCCTGCTGACCGCCGGAATATCGGCACTGTATGTGGGAAGAAGCCTTGCGCCCATCAAGGAGCTGACAAAGCACGCTGCGCTGATGACCAAACGTGTCACAAACCGACAAGGGTTTTGGACACCGCTGCCGGTGGCTGCACCCCATGACGAGCTTGGGCGATTGGCGCAAACGTTTAACCATCTATTGAAGGGCGTTGATTCAGCGGTGCTTCAGTTACGCCAGTTTGTGACTGACGCCTCTCATGAATTGCGCACTCCGCTCGCTGTTCTTCATGGCGAGACAGAGTTGCTGCTCTCCAAACCGCGAACCGCGGAGGAATATCGCCAGTCGCTGTGCGTATTCGACGATGAGTTCAAGAAACTGACCCGTATCGTGGAGGGTCTGTTTACTCTCTCGATGGCCGATGCCGGACAATTACATCTGGTTCGCGAACCCCTTTACATCAACGAGGTTCTTGAAGAAGCCTGCTCCCTAGCCGCCTCGCGAGCACGCGCGAAGAATATCTCCATCGTACGGGATTTGAATGAGGAACTAGCTTATACCGGAGACGAGGCCTTCCTGCACGAACTGTTTCTGATTTTTCTCGACAATGCGATCAAGTACTCTCCCGATGGGACGCGCATCCACGTGACGTTGGGGATTCGAGACGGCGCGATTCAAGCCCGTTTTCAAGATCAGGGCATCGGCATCTCACCGGAGCACACGCCGCTTATCTTTGACCGGTTCTACCGGGCTGCACCATTGAATAGCGGCGAGGCGCAGAGCGGAGGGCTCGGTCTGGCCATTGCGCAGGCCATCGCCGTCGCCCAGGGCGGCACTATTGAGTGTAACAGCACAGTGGGAGTCGGTTCAACCTTCACGGTGAATCTGCCCATGACGGAGCCGCACGAAGCAGTCCCCGAGAGCGTACCTAAACAGAAATTAATCCTCCGTTAAGGCATCGGCTTCCCTTCTGCACTAGGCTCAGCCGCAAAGTGGAGGTGATCCGGTGTCCTCTCGAAGAATTTCTACAAACTATTTGTTTTGCTGCACAGCAGCAGTCCTTTTGATAATGGGAATCTGTTTTTCAGTTCCAGCCGACGCCCAAGTGGCAGGAGGAACGCTCTCTGGCACCATCACGGACCCTTCCGACAAATTTGTGCCTCAGGCACAGATTTCGATCAGAAATGTGGCGACCGGAATTACCACTACGGTTACGACGAACTCGGACGGCTTCTACATAGCGGCGAACCTGCTGCCCGGAGAATACGAAGTCACGGTCTCTGCCAAAGGGTTCTCCACCGAGGCTCGTAAGGGGATCTCGCTTACGGTGGGAGCTCAGCAGGTCTTCAACCTCGGCCTGCATGTCGGGTCGGCTGCGAAAACCGTCGTAGAGGTCACCACGGAAGCTCCCGCTGTACAACTTGCCAGCTCTGACATCAGCGCGGTCGTGACCGCGAACACGGTTCGCGAGTTGCCGCTGAATGGCCGCAGTTGGACGGATTTGGCAGCGTTGCAGCCCGGTGTCAACACTATCCAGACCCAGCCGACCTTCGCAGTGGGCGCGGATCGTGGCAATCGGGGTTTCGGACAACAGTTGACCATCTCTGGCGCGCGGCCGCAGCAGAACAATTATCGTTTGGATGGCATTAGTCTCAACGACTATGCGAACGGGGCCCCCGGTAGCGTCCTTGGCGGAAACCTGGGCGTGGACGCCATTCAGGAGTTCTCGGTCCTCACGAGCAACTATTCGGCTGAGTACGGTAAGACCTCCGGAGGTGTTGTCAACGCCGTTACCCGCTCCGGGGCCAATGGTTTTCACGGGAGCGTTTACGAATTTCTCCGAAACAACAAGCTGGACGCCAGGAACTTTTTCGATGATCCTAGCGGCGTTCCGCCTTTCAAGCGCAACCAGTTTGGCGGCGCGATCGGGGGACCGATCGTGAAAAACCGCACATTCTTTTTTGCTGACTACGAAGGCATTCGGCAGTCGAAGGGCATCACGGCACTTACCACAGTGCCTTCTGCAGACGCTCGCAACGGAATCCTCAACAACGGAAATCCTCCGGTGGCTTCGTGCCCTCCCGGAACAACACTAATTGTGCCTGGGCAGTCGAACGTCTGTGTAGATAATCAGGCCATACTTTACCTCCCCTTTTTTCACCTGCCGAACGCAGGCCCTACGGCGAACCCAGACATCGCAAGATACAGTTTCGCCGGTCAGCAGGTTGTCAACGAGAATTTCGTCACCACCCGCCTCGATCACAAAATATCCGAAAAGAATAACCTGTCTGGCACCTACCTGTTCGATAAAACTCCTTACACTTCTCCCGACGGTGTGAATGATGTCTTGCTTGGCAGCAATACCTCGAGGCAGATAGTTGCCGTCGAGGAGACTCACCTCTTCAAGACTAACTTCGCGAATAGCGTCCGTTTTGGTTATAATCACGAAATCGTAAACAACAACCAAGGCCTGAGTGCTCTTGTTCCGGAGGCAGCCGACACATCTCTGGGCACTTTTTCGGGTCGCACTGCGCCTCAGGTGTTTATTACCGGAATTACGCCCTTCTTGGGCGGGGTGGGCGGGGAATCCGCTTATTACTACGGTTGGAATTCGTTCCAGGTCCATGACGACGCCTTCATCAACAAAGGCACCCATACGATCAAATTCGGCGGCACCGTCGAGCGTATGCTGCTCAATATCAGGGCCCTTTCCGATCCAAATGGAATCTTCAAGTTTAGCGGCTTGCAAGCTTTCTACCAGAATCAGCCGGGCAGGTTCCAGGGGGGCATCGCCAGCTCCCTTTCACCGCGCAACCTTCGTCAGACCCTCTTCGGGGTATACGTGCAAGACGATTGGCGCTGGAAACCCAACTTGACACTAAATCTGGGACTGCGTTACGAAATGACCTCTGTCCCGACCGAGACTGCTGGTAAGCTTTCCGTCCTAAGAAACCTCTCGGACGCCACGCCCCACCTCGGTGACCCATTTTTCGGTAATCCCACAACAAAGAATTTCGAGCCGCGCATCGGTTTTGCCTGGGACCCGTTCCGTACCGGAAAGATGGCAGTCCGCGGCGGCGCCGGGTTATTTGATGTACTGCCGCTACCTTATCAGTTCACACTTCTGACCACACTGGCGGCTCCTTTCTTCCAATATACCTCCATTAAGTTTCCAGGAACCTCGGGAACGGGAATCGGCACGTTCTTCAACAATCTTCCGCCGCTGCCCTCGAACAAATTACGCGCAACGTACATTGATCCCAATCCTAAGCGCGACTATGTGACACAGTGGAACCTCAATCTCCAGTACCAGCTCACTCCGAGTTTGACATCTATGGTTGCTTATGTGGGCTCGCGCGGCGTCCATCAGCCCTTCCGCGTGGATGACGCCGATATGGCCCTTCCAACGCTCACGTCGGCGGGGTATCTATGGGACCCCAACGCAAGCCGACTCAACGATAACTATGGCTCCATCCGAGGGATGTTCTACCAAGGGCGGTCTTACTTTAACGCGCTTGAGCTGCAGTTGGCGAAGCGCATGAGCCGTGGCTTTCAGATACAGGGGACTTACACCTGGGGCAAGAGCATTGATACCAGTTCCGCGACGGTGGCGGGCGACGCCTTTGGAAACTCGATCTCAAGTCTGAGCTGGTTCAACATGAGGTTAGACCGCGGCCTTTCCGATTTCAATGTCGGTCGCACGCTAGTGGTCAACGGCACGTGGGACATTCCTACAGCCAAGTCATTCTCCGGACCAGCGAGGTGGATTGCTGATGGCTGGGAACTCGGCCTCATCCTCACCGTCAGTGACGGGGTTCCGTTCACCCCAACATGGGGGACCGGCGATGACCCCGCTCTTACACAGAACAACGACGATTGGGCCTTCCCGAACCGTCTTGGCGGTCCGGGTTGTAGTTCTCTAATAAATCCGGGCAACCCCAACAACTACGTCAAGACGCAGTGCTTCGCCATCCCCACTGCCCCCAACGCTGCCTTTTGGACTGCGAATAATTGCGCTGGCGGCGATACTACCAACCTGCAGTGTTTCAATCTTCGAGGCAACGCAGGCCGGAACATCTTGATCGGCCCAGGCATCACGGATTTGGACTTCTCTGTGTTCAAGAACAATCACATCAAGAGGATCTCGGAGAACTTCAACGTGCAGTTCCGCGCCGAGATCTTCAACATTATGAACCACCCCAACTTCGCGCCGCCCACGACTCCCGACAACTCTGACATCTTTTTCTCCGACGGAACACCAACTGGAGTGGCGGGTTTGCTGTCGAGAACTACTACGACCGCACGGGAAATTCAGTTTGCGATCAAGGTCATTTTCTGATCATAGAGGAGGCGGCGAGGGGCGCGTTCCAGAGCGGTTTGGCTGTGAACGCGCTCAGCTGACTGCCAGACAGCAATCCCGAACCAAGTCCATGTGTCTGCAGCCCTTAAGTTGCGCCGAGGCAGTCGTGGCTCGCGAGATTTGAAGAGCTGGTCTGGGGTGTTGTACAAGAGTTGGCTCAGGCTGCCAGCGAACGAAGTCAGGGACTTTCATCTTGAGGGGGAGAGAACGTGAAAAAGGTGCTCGGAGTGATCTTGTGGCTGATGCCCGCGATTGGTGTTATTGCACTGTCAACCAGCGCGCAAGTGAAGGAGCCCCTAAAGTTGATGGCAACCACACCGTTGCCGGGATTCTCGGGCGATTTCGACCATTTCGGGCTGGATCTGAAGGGCAAGCGACTGTTTCTCACCGCCGAGGACCACAAGACTGTGGATGTGTTCGATCTCGAGGGGAAGCACCTTCAGAGCATTACGGGGTTCGGCCAGCCACATGCGGCACTCTTCCTCCCAGATTCCAATAAGCTGATCGTCACGGACGGCGATGATGATTTCGGGAGAGTCGAGTTGGTGAGCGGAGAAGACTACAAGATCCTCAGCACCATCAAACTGCCCAATGGCGTGGATAGTGCAGTATTTGACTCCACGAGCCAGTATTATTACGTCGCCAGCGGCGGCGAAGAGTCAGCAAAGACACATGTTCTCAGCATCATAGACACCAAGACGTTCAAGCAAGTTGGTGAAATTGCGCTTCCGGGGAATGAATCTGAAGCGATGGCCGTCGACAAAGAAGGCAAGAAGATGTACGTAAGCCTTCGTGCCACCAACGAGGTTGGCGTAGTCGATCTGGGGACCCGCAAAGTCGTCGCGCGCTGGCCCATTCCCGGAGCGAGTACCGCAAATTCACTTATTCTTGACGAAGCAAACCATCGAGTATTTGTCGCCACGCGAAAGCCACCTAAATTCTTTGTGTTCGACGCTGATACGGGAAAAGTCGTGAGTTCGCTCTCCTGTGCGCCCCTGCACGACGATATGTGGTTCGATACCTCTCACAAGAGGATTTACGTGACAGGAAGCGAAACCACAACGGTGTTTGAGCAAAAGGATGCGGACCATTACGCGCATCTCGCAGATGTTTCGACTGGGTTTCGCGCCAAGACTTCTATCCTCGTGCCTGAACTGAATCGGATTTATATCGCCGTCTCCGGTAAGGGCAAAGCCGATGCGAAACTCGCGCTCCAGGTTTACGAACTACAGCCCTGATTAAGCCCGGCAATCGATTGCAGAAATTCCCGGCGCGCGATCTACAGCTGTATTACCGGGGAAAAGATTCGTTGTATTGCCGTCCTCGCGCTAGAGCCCGTCAATGGTTCGTATTCAGAATTCTGCGGAGGTTTTTACATGAAATATTCTAGATTAGGCAGCCTGGGAGTGTGCGGTGCTGCCCTGTTGCTCGGCGGTCTTGTATTCGCAACTCCCCCGGAGGGCAGGTATCACCTGTTGAAGAAATACGAACTCGGCGCTGCGCCCGGCGAAAAAGAATACTGGGATTACATCACATTTGACACCTCTACGCGCCGTCTCTACATCTCCCACAACACGGAAGTAAAAGTCGTGGACGCCGATAGCGGCGCGACCGTTGGCAGTATCCCTGATTTGAAACGAGTGCATGGCATCGCGCTCGTCCCCGATCTCGGCCGGGGATTCATCAGTGACGGCGGCGCAGACGAGGCCGTGGTATTTGACCTCAAGACTCTGAAAGTGAGCGGCCACATCAAAACCGGTGGAAATCCGGATTGCATTCTCTACGATCCGGCTTCCAAACATATCTTTACGATGAACGGGAAGAGCAACAACGCTTCCGTAATCGATCCGGCTACGGCAACCGTTGTAGCGACAATCCCCATGGACGGCCGGCCCGAGTACGCCGTGGCTGACGCCAAGGGCATGATTTACGACAATATAGAAGATAAAGACGAGGTCGTCGCTTTGGATTCCCGCGCGAATACCGTCAAAGCCCGCTGGCCCATCGCTCCCTCAGGCGGGGCCACCGCGATGGATATGGACGTCCAACATCGCCGCCTTTTTATCGGCGGGCGCAACAAGGTCCTGGCCATGATGGATGCTGACAGCGGGAAGGTTCTTCAGACGTTTCCCATCGGGGATGGCGTAGACACAAACATTTATGAGCCCGAAACAGGTTTGCTCTTTACCGCCACGCGCGAAGGCACTCTCCATGTCTTCCATGAAGACACTCCCGACAAATTCAGCGTGGTAGAGACCGTCAAAACGCAATTTGGTGCTCGTAACATGGCGCTCGACCCCAAGACTCACCGGCTTTTCATTGACACGGCGGATTTTGCTCCTGTTGGGGCACCCACCGCGGAGCAACCCAAGCCGCAGCCTACGCCTGTTTCCGGGACGTTTCGATTGCTAGTCTACGGCCGCTGAGCGCATGGCCGCTGCTGCTTTATTGGATCAAGAATGTGACATCGCAAAATAGAAACGCACTAAGCTTGGCTCTATTCGCTGCCCTGCGTATTTCTGCGCTGCAGGCCGGCGTGACCGGTGCGTCTGCTTTGCGCTATCTCGCGAGCCCGAGGCCGGTTCAAGAGTCGCAATCGAATTCACACCAGCCGGCGGCAAGCGCGCAACCGCACTATCCCCTCAACTACGGAGAATACTGCACTCGAATTGAGCCGATTTTTCTGAAGAAACGTGAGGGCGGAGTACGCTGCTATGATTGCCATTCCACTCTAACTACGCGCCTTCGACTCCAATCGTTCTTGCCTGGAGATTCTTCATGGACGGAAGAGCAGTCGCGTCAAAATTTTGAAATCGTGTCCCAATTGGTTGCTCCCGGTGATCCGCTCGGCAGCCGTCTCTTGCTTCACCCTTTGGCACAGGAAGCGGGCGGCGACTCGGCGCACGGGGGCGGCAAATTCTGGAAGTCCCAAGAAGATCCTGAATGGCAAATGCTCGCTGCCTGGGTTCGTCACGGTTCGCTTGATACGACTGGAATGCAACCGGCTTCTCCGGCGGCGGACGTCCATAGTTTCCAAACATTTGCATCGAGAGTCGAACCTGTCTTTTTGAAGGAAAGGCCTGGACACGCCCGCTGCTACGGTTGTCATTCGGAGTACAACAGAAGCTTCCACCTGGAGAAACTGTCCCCAGGCGCCACGAATTGG
>WNFC01004765.1_pt1 | contig 26596 bp, 23 predicted proteins | sample 5400541 | NCBI WGS metagenome assembly WNFC01 (sample SAMN13153342, study PRJNA577476) | soil metagenome | isolation source: 120 cm saprolite under Douglas fir tree site 2 hole 2 replicate 1 | place: USA:California | collected 2015-04-18 | reverse complement strand
CGGGTTTTTCTACGCCGCATCCCTGCCGCTGCAGCCGGGGAACAGCATCGATTTTCCGGTTACCGATGGCGGAAAGACCACGCTGGCCGCGGCACGCGTCGAAGGCCGCGAACAAGTCAAGGTTCCGGCGGGAACATTCCAAACCGTCCGCCTCTCAGTGGAGGCCACCACCGGTAAACTCCAGGGCAAGGGCCAGCTTATGGTCTGGTTCACCGACGACGCCGATCACATGCCGGTCCAGATGCGGGCGAAGGTGCAGTGGGGTAACGTGATGTTCAGGCTGCAAAGGGTGGAGAATTGAACGCGTTGTTGAGTTGTTTTGGATGACTGCTCGCAAGAGCATACCGGTGTACCCACCGCACGGACCCGTAGAGACGCTTTCTCCGCCGTGTTAACAGACCCGGAATGTCCGAACGGTGCGTTGGTTTGACTTCCACTCCCTGCACACCTACCATGGCATGCCATGCTCGTTCCTGCACCATGATCGGTCAGACCATCTCGCATTACCGCATCATTGAAAAACTCGGCGGCGGCGGTATGGGTGTGGTTTACAAGGCCGAAGACACCCGGCTGGGCCGCTTTGTCGCTCTAAAGTTTCTTCCGGAAAATCTCGCCCAGGACCGCCAAGCGCTCGAGCGTTTCCGCCGCGAGGCCAAGGCTGCGTCGGCCTTAAACCACCCGAACATCTGCACCATTCACGACATCGGCGAGCAGGATGGCCAGGTGTTTCTCGTGATGGAATTTCTCGACGGGACCACGCTGAAGCACCTGATCGGCGGCCGTTCGATGGAGTTGGAAACGATTCTATCGCTGGGCACCGAGATTGCCGATGCGTTCGACGCTGCGCATGCCGAGGGCATCGTCCATCGCGACATCAAGCCCGCAAATATTTTCGTCACCAAGCGCGGACACGCCAAGATTCTCGATTTTGGCTTGGCTAAAGTAAAAGCCGGTCCGCCTTCTTCCGGCGGGATGCCGGACGTCACCGCGCCCGAAAGCGTAGTTGTCGAAGAGCACTTGACCAGCCCTGGGTCAACTTTGGGCACGGTCGCGTACATGTCTCCCGAGCAAGCCAAGGGAAAGGATCTCGACGCTCGAACCGATCTATTTTCCTTCGGCGTGGTGTTGTACGAGATGGCCACGGGCACGTTACCCTTCCGGGGCGAAACGTCGGCGCTGATCTTTCAGGCCATTCTCGATCGCGCGCCGACTTCTCCTGTTCGCCTGAATCCGGACTTGCCTGCGAAGCTCGAAGACGTCATCAACAAGTCGCTGGAGAAGGACCGCAATCTGCGTTACCAGCATGCCGCTGACATTCGCGCCGACCTGCAGCGGTTGAAGCGCGACACGGAGTCCGGGCGTGCCGTCGCGGGCAGTTCCGGTTCGGTCGAAGTCGCTTCGGAGTCCAATGTTCAGGCCGCAGTTGGACACGCCGTACCGCCTTTATCTTCTCGAACAGTACCCGCATCTTCCGCTTCAGGGAGTGCTGTGCGGCCTGCCGCTGGCGAGCCCGGGAGAAAGCCCTGGAAGATCATCGTGCCTGCGGCTCTGGTCTTGCTGTCCGCGCTGGTTGCCCTGGGCTTCTACTGGCGCTCAAGGCAATCCGCCAAGCTGACGGAGAAAGACAGCGTGCTCCTCGCCGACTTCGTCAACACCACCGGCGACGGCGTTTTCGACGGGACGCTGAAACAGGCGCTGGCGGTGGAACTGGAGGAGTCTCCTTATCTAAATATTTTCCCGGAATCGCGCATTCACGAAGCCTTGCGCTTCATGGGACGCTCCCCCGACGAGCGGGTGACAAGCGCGGTGGCCCGTGAAATCTGCCTGCGCGAAGGCGTCAAGGCCATGCTGACTGGTTCGATTTCCAGTCTCGGCAGCCATTACGTGGTTTCGCTGGAGGCCGTGAACGCACAGAGCGGGGATTCGCTGGCCCGTGAGCAGGCTGAGGCGGAAAGTAAAGAGCAGGTGCTGAAGTCGCTGGACGTGGCTGCATCCAGCCTGCGGGGAAAGTTGGGCGAGTCCATCGGTTCGGTTCAGAAGTTCGCCACACCGCTGGAAGCGGCGACTACGTCGTCGCTGGACGCTTTGCAGGCTTTCAGCCTGGGACAGGCGGAGCACCAGAAGTTTGACGACGCGGCCGCGATCCCGCATCTGAAGCGCGCCATCGAACTTGACCCCAATTTTGCGATGGCGTTGGCTACGCTGGGGATCGCCTACAGGAATGAGGGCGATAGCCGCAGTGCAGTCGGATACATTCAAAGAGCATTTGATCTGCGAGACCGGGCAAGCGAACGGGAGAAGTTCTATATTTCTTCGCACTACTACGACACCGCCAGGAATCAACTAGAAAAGGCTGTCGAGATCTACGAGCAATGGAAACAGACTTATCCTCGCGATTCCGTTCCTCGAGACAACCTGGCGCTCGCCTATCAAGTGATGGGCCAGCACGAGAAGGCAGTGGCCAATGCCAGCGAGGCTGTTCGCCTGGACCCGAACGACAGGTACGCCCGCGACAATCTGGCCAGCGCTTACCAGTTTCTGGGGCGCTACGACGAGGCAAAGACTGTCGCGGACCAGGCAATCGCACAAAAAGTCGACTCCTGGACGATCTACCTCCTCCTTTACAATCTGGCGGTCATCCGGGGCGATGAAGCCACCATGCGGCAGGAAGTGGAGCGCGCAAAGGCGCAACCTGAGGTACCGGTGGTACTGCTTCTACAAGCGCAGGGCGAGTGTGCTCAGGGAAGAATAAAGAAAGCCCGGGAAAGCTATGCTACTGCCGTCAGCGCGGCCAAAATCCACAATTACTTGGAATTCGCGGGAAGCATAATGGCGACTGAGGCGACCTGTGACTCGGAATTGGGTTTTCTGAAAGAGGCGCACCAGACAATGAGTGCGGCGCTGGCCCTCTCTGCCAACAAGGAATCGCGATCGGTCGCCGCGTACGTGTTCGCCCGCGAGGGGGACGGCGCACAATCCCTGAAGCTCGTCGGCGAGCTTGCCAAGGAGTGGCCGTTCGACACTCTACTCAACCAGCTTTGGCTGCCATTAGCGCAAGCCACCAACGATATCCAGCGCAATAACCCGGCCGAGGCGATTGCGAAGCTCGAGTCAGCCGCGCCCTACGAATGGGGTGGCCCCCCGGACGGCGCCCTTTACTGGCCCATGTACATTCGCGGCGAAGCCTTTCTTAGGGCGCGAGATGGCGTGAAGGCAGCCGCCGAGTATCAGAAGATTCTTGATCATCGCGGCATTGATCCAACCAGCCCGCTCTATTCCCTGGCTCGGCTGGGCGTGGGGCGCGCCTACGCGCTTCAAGGTGGCACTCCGAAAGCAAGAGCCGCTTACCAGGATTTCTTCGCCCTGTGGAAGGCTGCCGATCCAGATGTCCCCATCCTGAAGCAAGCCAAGGCAGAGTACGAAAAGCTGAAGTAGTTAAACGGCCTGGCTGTGTCCGTTGCTCGCTTATTTTGTTTCCAACACGAGAAAGGCCCTCGCTTGCGCGAGGGCCTTTCTCTGGGGGAGGGACTCGGGCGAGGCGCCCGTTGGTCCCAAACTCAAGTTGTCCAGCTTACTTCGGTTGCTGCTGCTGGTCCGGACTGGTTGCTGGAGCCGCAGAGTTGCTCGAGAGCTGCTCCAGATCGTTCTTCAGCAGGCTGACCTCTACGCGTCCGCCGCTCATGTGCTTGGGCTTCGCGGTCTCATCCGCATTCGCGATTGGAGCGTTGCCCATGCCTACGAGGTAGATCCGGTAGACCGGGATCTCATGGTTGAGCACCAGGTAACGCACAACCGACTCGGCCATCTTCTGCGAGTTCGCGATCGCGGTTTGCCCTCTGCCTGACGAGAAGCCCTGCACTTCGATGATATAGCCGTGCTGCCCTTTCACCGTGTTGGCCATTTCGTCGAGAGCGTCTTTCGCGTTCTTGCTCAGCATGGTCTGACCAGCCCGGAAACGAATTTCAGTCTGGTTCGAGGCCTTATACTGATCGATGTTGCCGACCACAGTCTCAACAGTCTGCAGCCGCTGCGTAGCCTGCTGTGCCGTCTGCTGTGCCATGGTGGCCTTGTTGCCGGCGTCGACGGCGTGCTGATCGGCCTCATTGGCCTTGTCGGAAGCCAGTTTGATGCCCGCTTGCGCGCGTGAATCGGTGTCCTTGATCGCCTTGCCGTTCGCGGCGGTCAGATCATCGAGTTCGTTGACCCGATCACGAATCGGTTCGGTCTGCCGCTTCACATAACTCTTGCGGGCGAATGGGTTCAGATGTCCCCAGAAGCCCTCACGGGACGGTGGCTGCAAAGGCTGTTTGCCGGTGGCATTCTCGTTCGAACTTGGTTGACTCGAGTTGGACTGAGAAGTTGCGGCGGGTTGATTCTGATCCTGAGTTGACGACGTGGTCTGCGCAAGGGCCGGCAACGATAGCGCCGCGGCCAGGGGCAGAGCAAGCAAAATGCGGCTATTCATATTGACTTCCTCCAATTGGGGGAGCGTTTGGGGCTCCACTCCAGCACGCCTAAACGGGCGTGTTGCGTGATTTTTGTTGCGTCCCCTAACGGAAAACGAAGCAAGCAGTGGGTCGCTTTGCCGGCCTGCGCTGACGCAACGCATGCCTGAAAACTGAAGGCGCCAAAATCATGCGCCTGCTATTCCTATTACAGTTGGGATGCCAAAACCGGCCGCAGGGTTGAATAGTTAACTGCTTGATATCTAAGGGCATTGTACCCCCGCCGACGGAGAGAAGATACTCCGCATGTGCACAGGCAGGGTAATTTTGGCGAACCTGATATAAAAACTGCGTGGAAACTAAGGCCGCGAGGGAGAACAACTTGGCGAACGTGGACTCAGCTCGGCGCACTAATACGTCGCGCGGGCGCAAGACAAACGCAAGACATGGTGAAAGATGGGAAAAACTTTGCATGCTGACCATTGCCTCGATCGCATTGCTGGTGAGTATAGCCTGGGGCGAAGCGAATGCGAATGCCGATGCCGAGGCTGTTCCGGTGGCCTCTTCGCGCATTCCTGCGAATCACTTGCAGCAATATTCCGACCTCGCCGTCACCTGGATGCAGCAATACTTGCGCATCGACACGACCAATCCTCCGGGAAATGAATCGCGTGCGGCCACGTTCCTGAAGAAGATCCTCGATGACGAGGGCATCGGAAACCAGGTTTTCGAATACGCGCCCGGGCGTGCTGATCTGTGGGCGCGGCTTCCCCACACCACGGCTGAGGCAAAGCGCCCAATCATTCTGCTGAACCATATGGACGTGGTCACCAGCGACGCCTCGCACTGGAAGGTTCCTCCGTTCAGCGGCGACATCAAGGATGGTTACCTGTGGGGCCGCGGCGCTCAGGACATGAAGGATGAAGGGCTGGCGCAACTGATGACCATGATCATGTTGAAGCGCGAGAAGGTGCCGTTGGACCGTGACGTCATCTTTCTCGCAGTCAGCGATGAAGAAGCCGAAGGTACGGGGACGGACTGGTTTATCGCTCACCACCGCGACCTGGTCGGGAACACGGAGTTTCTGATCAATGAGGGCGGCGAGAATCTGCTCGAAAATGGCAAGGTCAAATATGTCGGCGTGGACGTGGGCGAGAAAACAACTTTCTGGCTGCACGTGGTTGCACACGGCCGCCCCGGGCACGGCTCGCGTCCGAATCTGGACTCGGCTCCGAATCGCCTGGTGCGCGCGCTCGATCGCATCCTGGCCTACCGCACGCCCCTCACAGTGTTGCCCGTGGTCGATGAATTCCTGCGCGACATGGCGGCCTACGAACCGGCGGAGCGCGCTCGTCAGTATCGCGACGTCCGCAAGGCGGTCACGGACCGGCAGTTCCAGGAGGAAGTCGAGCATGATGAGTCGCTGAACTTCCTGCTGCGCGACACGATCTCATTGACCATGATGGGCGGTTCTGAACAAACCAACGTGATTCCGCCGGAGGCCTGGGCCAATCTGGACGTGCGCATCCTACCCGGTGGCGACCCCAAAGCCTTGCTGGATGCGCTGCGGCGCGTAGTGAATGACCCGAACGTCAGCATCGAACCGCTGAATGCGGAGTTCCGCGTGGCCAACTATTCGCCGACCGACACGGCCCTGTTCGCCGCCATCCGCCAGGTCTCGGGGAAGTACTTTCCCGGAACGCCGGTCGTTCCTCACATCACCAGCGGCTACACCGAGAACCAGCGCTACCGGCCGCTCGGCATCCATGCCTACGGCTTCAATCCCTATGCCGCAACAGAAGAAGAAGGAAGCACCGAGCATGGGAATGACGAACGAATCAGGATCGACGAAGTTCGCCGGGGTCCGCAGATATTGTTCGATGTGGTTGCCGCGGTGGCGGGAGAAAAATGGCGGAAGTAACTTGGGGAGACTCGGGATAAGCCTCGCAAATCTCTTCGTCGGTCATTCTTCCGGGAGAAGACGCTGTGATGTCAACCGGATTTTTGTTATCCAGACCGCTCCTCCCGCTCGGACTGTGCTGATTCGCCGGAAGCCGTCGGATTGGAAGGCTTCTTCGGCATTGTAGCGTTTGCGTCCGCTTCAATTGTGACGTCAACGTCAGCACCCTGTTTGAGTGCAACCTCATTGCCGCTCTCATCTTGCAGGGTATTCGGGACGCGAATCTCTCGATAGAGGTGATCCGCCCCGTCGATGACGATCTGTGCCTTGTCGGATTCAGAGGGATAGAAAGCCGGAATGATTTTTTCGACAGTTCCAGGGAGAGTAACGGAAGGTTTCTCGGCCTCAGACTTCTGCTGCTCAGGCTTGTCGCTCGACATGGAGATTTCTCCTTGGTCTGGCTAGCGTAATCAAGTACCTAGACAAATGGCAGCTTACAAGGACGTTCAACTTGCCTTTGCGATATCGTCTGGGCTGTCGGTCTGCGAAGTGGGCTCTGCTGCCTGAACATTGGGGACCGTGCTCTCTGTGACCGGGACCTGGATTGGTTGTGTCGTCGTCCCCTCCTTCTCCGCCACAGCTTCAGATGAGGCAGCGGAGCCGGTAGAGGAGGTCAACTCGTCAAGTACGGAAACAATATGAGCACCCTCGGACTTTGGCACTATGCAGCGAATGCCGTTCTTCTTCGCTTCGAGTTCAAGCTGCGGAAGCGCATGTAGAGTGTGCATTACGATGGGGACTGTGGGAAGCGACTCCGAGATCTCTCGCGCGGCTGTCAGCCCGTCCATGGAGGGCATCGCTAGATCCAGGATTACCACGTCAGGATTGAGTTCCACAGCCATCCTGACCGCGGCCACTCCGTCTTCGGCTTCACCGCAGACTTCCCACCCGTGGGCTTGGAGCAGTTCTTTAAGCGTCTTCCTGGTAAGCGAGCTGTCGTCAGCTATCAGTACTCGGCGCGACATTTTCCCAGACACCTTATCTGCAGCCACAGGACTTTGCTGGTTCGTCCTTCGATGCTTCTGCCTCGACGGATGGTTGTCTCCTATCGAGCAGCCTAAGGCTGGCCATCTGCGGCGATGTAATTTTATGCTGCGTCTTCAAGCAGTTGCGATTTGGCTGTATGGTTGGTGTGCGTGTTCACACTGATTGCCACGCTTCCTTCCGCATGCGGAGGACGCATGCGCCTTCTCAACTCTCGCTTGTTTCCGTGTTGGCCAGGGACTAGAATTCCTGCGAAACTCGAGGAGGAAGCCATGGCCGCGGCCCCGGTCCCGCCCGTTGCGATCCCCAGTCCAGCACCCGAGCAATCGCCGCGGCAAGTTTATGCTGGGACGCCTATTCGAGAAAAGCTTAGGAGGCTTCTTGTGAAAAGGATTGTTATTGTGTCTCTTTTGACTTACGGTATTTTCGGTTTCGGGCAAGCACAGACTTCGGCTCCCTCAACTGCGAAAGCAGAGACTGCCACCGCTTCGGCTCCCACTAAAAATCCAGTGACAGCTTCGTTAGGCGTGCTCTTGCCGCGCTCGCAAAATAATATCCTGGGCGCGATCGAAGCCATGCCTGTGGACAAGTTTTCTTATAAACCCACCCCCGAGCAGATGACCTTCGCGCACCTGGTTGTGCACATCGTCGAGTCCAACAACGGTCTTTGCGCCAAGGTGGCGGATGTTCCCGCGCCCAAGGTTGACGAGCCCAAGGAAAGCGATTCGAAAGACAAACTCCTTGCCGCGGCGAAAGCTTCGTTCGACTTTTGCCATGAGGCACTGGGTAAAATGGACGACTCCAAATTAGGCGACAGCGTTGAATTTTTTGGTGGCCACCAGTTTCCCCGCGCCATGGGCGCACTGAGCCTGGCCAGCGGTTGGGCCGATCACTATGCGGCGGCCGCGATGTACCTGCGGCTGAATGGGATTCTGCCGCCCTCGGCGCGTCCGAAGAAGTAGGCGGACGCCGAGCGCAAGGGAGCTACTTTCCGCGCCTTTGTTTTCAATGGCTTATCTCTAAGTTATTGAAAATGTGTCGGCCATTACTTTCTAAGCCGGTCCAATAGCATCCCGAAGCTTGCGTAGGATGCCTCTAGAAAGCTCACAGGTGACTTATAGGCGCGTTCTGTGGCTTGAACGAGAAAAGGGGTTCGTCCGCTCATGTCGAAGGGCTAGAATCACCTGTAATCGAGTTATTAGCTTCCAGCTAATGCGGAGACCTGCGGCACTGTACTAAGACTCCCAATCGAATGAACAGCTTTGCCCGGTTGCTGGAAATTCGCGCTTTGATTCCAAATGACTTGCGCGTTTTAGCTGCCCATGCTGCGGAATTTCTCAGCCCGCTTTGGACCTATTTGATTTGGACCAGGTCCCCTGCGGCGGGCGCCATCGCGGGGGCGGGATACTGCGGGGCACGCCACGCGTCAAAGATCGAAACCTGGTGTACGCACGAAACCGTGCAGTGAGGCGCGCAGGATTTTTCGGTGAGATATTCGCGGCGGATATCGTCACGGGTGTAGGTTGCCAGCGGAACTGCCGGATAGCCGCGCTGCTGCGAGCAGTAGTGCACCAATCCGTCTTCGCAGATGTAGAGGTAGCGGGCGCCGGCGCGGCAGCGCCAGTCGTTGGGCTGGGCCTGCGCAATGTTGTCCTGGAAAGCGTTGATGCGGGTAAAGCTCTGCTTTTCCAGCGACTTCATCTCGTGGTAGATGCGGCGCTCTTCCCCGCCGAGCGGCTGCAACTGGCCGCTGCCATCGTGGATGATCCCGATGGTCGAGCTGAAACCCAACTCGATGGCGCGTTTGCCGATGGTGAGCGCGTCCTGCGGGTTACTGACGCCTCCCCCAACCACGGAGTTGATGTTCACGTGAAAGTCGGCGTGCTCGGAAAGCCACTGCAACTTCCTGTCGAGGACTTTCAGACTCTTCTTGGACACATCGTCCGGATTGACGTTGTCGATGGAGATCTGCAGCCACTCCAGTCCAGCGCGATTAAGGCGCTGAATGCGCTCGGGAACCAGGAAGTATCCGTTGGTGATCAGGCCGGCGATGGTGCCGTTGGCGCGGATGCGGCGGATTATGTCGTCCAGTTCAGGATGCAGCAGAGGCTCGCCGCCGGAGATAGTGATAACCGCCGTGCCCAACTCGGCGAGCTTGTCCAGGCGGGCGAACATTTCCGCGGTGGGCACAGGCTTCGAGAAATCGTCGAACTCGTTGCAATAGGTGCAGGCCAAGTTGCAGCGGCGAATGGGGATGACGTGCGCCAGCAGCGGATGGTCCGTGGACGCGAACGCGCGCACGGCCATGCTCGCTCCGCGCAGGTTGCGGTGGAGCGCCTTCAGACGGCGGCGCAAAGTTTTGGGGCGAGCTGACATGTCGGGGTTGCTCTTCTATTACAGCACAGAGTGTGGCCAGACGCGGGGTAGGCTACAGCGTTCGGGAGAAATTTTGGGCTGAATGGTGGATCGCGCAGGTCCAGTGCCAGGACTGACTCACGTGCCCAACCCAAAGTTGCAGTCTCTACTCGATCAACCTCCTCGATCCTTCGTCGTCATCGGAGATGTCCCGCTTCGCGCAAGAGATCCAGCACTCCTTCCGTGTACTCTTCCTGCACCAGAACGTAGTCCGTATCGTAGGTCGAGATGGCGAAGATGGGAACGCCATTGTTCGAGAGCGGTTCGATGAACGAGAGCAGCACTCCGGTTTGCGAGAAGGGGAACGGGCCTTCAAGTTTTAGGCAAATCCAGCGCGGGCCGGGGTCGACGTCTTGCGGGAGGTTTGCGGCGGGACAGACGATTGAGAGTTCATCGGCGGTGCGGGTGATCGAGGTGAAGTTGCTTTTCGTGGCCCAGTTGGGGATGGGCACGTCGGGAGCGAGGCGCACGATGGCGTAGAAACCTGGGAGCCAACGGAATTTGAGCTGGTGACGTTTGGGGCGTTCGTCTTCGGGTTTCGCGGTGCGCATGGTTTGACAATATAGATTAGAACGAATCCTTCGACCGAGTCCCGGGAGCTTGATACAACCTCGACGTGGATAGATTTCGCGGGCAGGAGTGCCCGCGCCACACAATCGCTTCACTTGTCCCTACTTGGCCAGTTCAGTCCTCTACCGCCTTGCGCACTGCGGCTCTGGCTAGCAAGCGCGTGGAATCTAGTGTGGGCAGCGGAGAGCCTTCGGGCGTCACCAGCAGCGGGATTTCCGTGCAACCGAGCACGACTGCGTCGCAGCCTTCGTCTTTGAGGGCGCGGATCACTTCGACAAAATATGCCAGTGAACGCGGCAGGAACTGGGCGTTTACCAGTTCGTCCATGATGATGTGGTTGATGCGTTCGCGCTGCTCCGCGCCGGGAATGCGCTGGTCGATGCGGAAGGTCTTCAGCGTTTCACGATAGACCGGACCTTCCATCAGGTATTGCGTGCCCAGCACAGCCAGTCGCTTGAATTTCAGGCGCTGGGCTTCACGACCGACTTCCCGCGCGATGTGCAGCCAGGGTCGAGGCGAGCGGTGCTCCACGAGATCGAAAGCCTGGTGGATGGTGTTGTCGGGGCAGATGAGGAAGTCTGCGCCACCGCGGGCCAGCTTTTCGGCAGAGGACATCATCAGTTCGGCCACTCCCGCCCAGTCGCCTGCGTAGATGCACTTCATGTACTGGGCGAGCGAATGGGAATGCAGCGAGACCTCGGGGTGGTCGTGGGGACCAAGCAACTGCGCGCCCTCCAAGGAAATGGTGCGATAACAGAGCGCGGCTCCTTCCGTGCTGCAGGCGACGATGCCGATGTGTTGAGGCACAGTTCTCGGTTCTCAGTTACGAATCAATCAGCTTTTGATTGTAGCTGGAGAGGCGGCGTATGGGCTGGCGTCCCGATATCGCTTCTCGAACTCTTCGCGGGTACAGAGAGTCTTCATGTCAATGATGCGATCGACGGCCAGGATGCCATCGAGGTGATCGATTTCGTGCTGCAGGAGTTCGGAAAGATTGCGGTCGTCTCCCGCGTGCAGTTCGTGCCATTCGGCGCGAAGATCCTGGTAGCGGATGGTAATTCCGCGATGCCGTGCGACCTGCATGAAGATCGACAGGAAGCTGAGGCAGGCGTCCCAGACAACGATTTTCTCGCTGCTGCGTTCGATAATTTCTGGATTCACCAATGGCCATGGTTCGGCGCCAGGCAATTGCAGGAAGATTACTCGGAGGCTGACGCCAAGTTGGGGTGCTGCGATGCCGCGACCGTAGCTGGTGGTGCTGCGCCAGTGGGCGAGCGTGTCGGCGAGATCGCTCACCAGCGATTTGATTTGCGGCGCAGAGGGATCCTTGACCGGGAGTGCGATTTCTCGTAATCGCGGGTCGCCGAGTTGGAGGACAGTTCTTACCGACATTATCGCTCGAGGGTACCTCAGGGGCTCAAGCCCTTCAATAGTAGAGCGCATATCGCAGCGCTGGAAGCGCTGCGCCACCCAAAATCAACCGTTACTAATAGGATCCGGCAGCCACTCTAGGGCCTTCTAGAGCCATTCACGATTGCAAATAAGCGAAGGTGGTGGCGGTGACGCCGTAGCGCAAGAAGCGTTGCGCTGTCCGGGGAAGCTCCCAAAATGCTCTCAGCGCGCGATGGCGGCGTCGAAGAGATTGAGGAACTCCAGCTTCTTTTCTGCCGGCAGAAACGATGCCTCGAAGGAATTGCGGGCGAGCTCACGCAAGTGTTCGTCGGTGAAGCCGAAGTTTTGCTGGGCTATGTGGTATTCGCGCGACAAGGTTGTGCCGAACATGGCAGGATCGTCGGTGTTGAGCGTGATCATGAGGCCGTGATCGAAATATTGCTTGACTGGATGCTCGGCGAGGGTCTCGCAGCAGCCTGTCCGCAAGTTGCTGGTAATGCAGATTTCGATGGGAACCTGGCGCTGGGCCAGTTCTTCCAGCAGGTCGGGGTCTTGCACGGCAGTCAGGCCATGGCCGATGCGTTCGGCGCGAAGGTTGATCGCTCCCCAGATGGATTCCGGACCGGCGGTCTCGCCCGCGTGGGCGGTAAGGCGGAGGCCGTTATCGGCGGCATAAGCGTAGGGATCGCGAAAAAGCTCGGGCGGAGCCTTCGGTTCGTCGCCGCCGATCCCGACGGCGACTACATTGCGGTCGCGGTAGCGGACGGCTAGTTCAAACACTTTTTGCGCGGCTTCGACCCCAAACTGGCGGACGGCGTCGAAGATCCACAGCAACGAGATGCCGAAGTCGCGCTCGCCGCGCTGGCGGCCGCGTTCCAGGCCTTCGAAGATCGCGGGAAAATCCTGATTACGCCACAGGCAGACGCCGACGGAGATGTAGACCTCAGCGTGAAGAATGTTTTCCTCTTTCAATTGCTGCATGAGGCGGTAGGCGATGAGCTCGTAGTCCTCGGGCGTGCGCAGGTGCTCGGTGACAGCTTTGAAGGCCATGAGGAAGCCGTTGAAATCTGGATAGCGGTAGAGCTTTTCGACTTCGGCGAGTGAGCTGGGCTGTCCGTGGCGTTGTTTCAGCTCGAGCAGAGTGGCGGGATCGATGGCACCCTCGAGATGCAGATGCAGCTCGGCCTTGGGGAGAAGGCGAATGAAACTGTTCGGCGGCCGCTCGGGGGCAGGGGACATACGCTAGATTGTAGATTCTTGGGGGGAGATTTGCGAGGGCGAGGAAATCAACAGGGCGAAGCGGAGCATCGGCAGCGGTGGAGAGAACTCCTTTTGAGAGCGGTGATGACCGTTGCGATTGCAGGGGGCCTTCGACTGCGCCGGCCGAATCGCTTCGCTCATCGGTCTGCTCCGCTCAGGATGACACTCCTTCTTTACCGAGAGCTGAGAGCTGACAGCTATTTCTTCGCGAACTCGCTGCGGCGGCGGCTGTAGAAAATGTAGACCAGTAGGCCCAGGGCGAGCCAGATTACGAAGCGCAGCCAGGTGATGACGGTGAGGCCGGTCATCAGACCTCCGCACAACACGATTGAGATCAGGGGGAACCATGGAACGAAAGGCACTTTGAAAACCCGAGGACGATCCGGTTGCGTGCGGCGAAGGATGATGACTCCCAGCGAGACCAGAACAAAGGCGAACAGCGTGCCGATGTTGGAAAGATCGGCGGCGTCGCTGATGGCGAAGATTCCGGCGGGGATGCCGACGGCGAAGCCCGCGATCCAGGTAGAGTAATGCGGTGTCTTGAACTTGGAGTGAACCTTCGAAAACAGTTTGGGGAAGAGGCGGTCGCGCGACATGGCGTACCAGATGCGGGCTTGCCCGTATTGGAAGACCAGCAGCGACGAAATCATTCCCGTGAGCGCTCCGATGACGATGATGGAGCGCGACCAGCGGCTGGCCCCGAGCACTTGCAGGGCGTAGGCTACCGGGGCTTGAGCGGCTTCGCCGGAGACGAAGGTGGTGTACTTCATCATGCCGAGCAGCACGATGGAAACGCCGACGTAGAGGATGGTGCAAACAATCAGCGAGCCAATGATGCCGATGGGCAGATCGCGCTGCGGGTTGCGCGACTCTTCCGCCGCGGTCGAGACGGAATCGAATCCGATGTAGGTAAAGAAGACGATGGCGCCGCCGGTGACGACGCCTCCGAATCCGGAGGGCGCGAAGGGATGCCAGTTCGAGGGATGTACCAGCGCTCCGCCAACCACCAGAAAAATCAGAATCGCGCCGATCTTAATGGCGACCATGACGTTGTTGGCTTCCGCAGATTCGCGCACGCCGCGCACCAGCAGGACTGTGAGGATGAAAATAATAAGGAAAGCGGGAACGTTGAAGTAGGAGCCAGTCCAGTGCCCGGTTTCCCAGACCGGCGTGGACCATTTGTCAGGCAAATGCAGGCCAAAAGATTCCAGTTGTGACTTGGTATAGGCACTGAAGCCGATGGCTACAACTACGTTGCTGACGACATATTCGAGAATGAGGTCCCAGCCGATGATCCAGGCGAAAATTTCTCCAAGCGTGGCGTAGGAGTAGGTGTAGGCGCTGCCGGCGATCGGAATCATCGAGGCCAACTCGGCGTAACAAAGACCCGCGAAGCTGCACGCCATGGCTACGAGAAAGAACGAGATCGCGATGGAGGGGCCGGCCGGCGGGCGTCCGTGCATGAGAACTTGGGAGGTGCCACCTCCGCGGAGGAAGTTCACGATGATGTCGAGGACTTGCGCGTGAAGAATGGACGGAGCCTGGAAGTATTCACCGGCGGCGGCAGTGCCGGTGAGCACGAAGATGCCGGAACCGATGATGGCGCCAATACCCAGCGCAGTCAGCGACCCCGAGAGTTTTCTGCAGTCTTCGAGTCGGGTCCTCGGCTTCGGAGATCAGCTTGTCGATGGACTTGCAGCAGAACAGCTGGTTGTCGGACGTGCGAACGGTGGCAGCGGGTTCCGTGGATGATTGTGACAAAGCGGTTGTTGTCTCCTGAAGACTGAGCACTCACCATCGGCACTCAGCATTTAGCCAGTCTGAATTCCTCTCACAGGTTGGAAAACATCCCGGCCAAATGCCAAGTGCATCGCTCCTCTTGCTGTCCTTACCGTTTCGCCTGGCCCCGTGCCAGCTTCTTTACCTTGGGCTTTTTTGACCCGCGTGGATAATCGCGGGGCTTGAGCGGCTTTTCCGTTTTCCGCTTTTTGCGCGCGGTGCGTTTGGCTTTCTTGCGGTCTTCTTTGCTGAGTTTCGTTGTGTTTGCCATGAATGCTTTCCTGGATCGATTAAATTTGGTAATTGTGCAATTGAGTAATTGGATAATTTGAAACCCGCGGAACATCGAGTCCGGGAATTAAAATTACCCAATTCCTCAACTTCCCAATGACTCAATTGCTTTATGCCCGCTCCAGCTGAGCGTACTTCTCTACCAGTTTCTTCAAGCCGAAGCGTGGAAATTGTACAGTAATCTTGGCTCCTTCGCCTTCTCCTTCGCGCTGATAGACCGTGCCTTCCCCGTATTTGGGGTGGCGGACCTTCTGCCCGGGGCGGAAGCCGCGCTTGCCGGCGGGCTCTTCGAGGGGCATTTTTGGGACAGTGAATTTCTTGCCGCGGCTGGCGAAAAACTCGGCGATATTCTCGATGGAGTTGTAGGGCCTGGCGGGAGGAGTCTGTGAAGAGCTGCGGGGCTTTGCCCCGCTGGACAGCCGGGGGCGGCTGTCCCCACGCGTTTGCTGCCAGCTTGCGCTCTGATCTTCGTCTTCGTAGGAGTAGTGGGCATCGCCGGCATCGTGGGCTGCGGGGCTTCGCCCCGCTGGACGGGCAAGAGTGCCCGTCCCCACACGAGCCCCGGTCCCCACGCGACTTCTGCTGGTCCCCATTTCTTCGATCAAGGGGGCGGGAACTTCTTCCAGGAATCTTGAGGGGACGCTGGCTTCCGGGAGGTCGGTTCCGTATCTGCGGCGGTAGACGGCTCGGGTGAGGATGAGCTGGTCCATGGCGCGGGTCATGCCCACGTAGCAGAGGCGGCGTTCTTCTTCGACGTCGTCGGGTTGCAGCATAGTGCGGGAATGCGGGAAAAGGCCTTCTTCAAGGCCACTGAGAAAGACCAGGGGAAACTCCAGGCCCTTGGCTGCGTGCAGACTCATGAGAGTGATTTGTGCGCGCTCGTCGTAGTCGTCGGCGTCGCTGACCAGGGCGGCGTGGTCGAGGAACTGGTCGAGCGTTTCGGCGCGGTCGCGAGAGTCCATGGCGGCGTTGACCAGCTCGCGCAGGTTCTCGATGCGCGAGTAAGCTTCGGGTGTGTCTTCTTCCTCGAGTTGCTTGATGTAGCCGGTGCGGTCGATCAGGAATTTGAGCAGGTCGGCGGTGGAGACGCTGGGAGCGGGAAATGTGCCGGACGGTTCCGCAGCAGTGGCATCCTGCGGGGTTTCCAGCGAGCCGTTTGGCCGCTCTGAGGCTGGCGTGACGCTGGTGCTATCGTCGGCGGTAGCCTCGTCACCCGTATAGGCTCCGCCGAAATCGAAGGCTGTGGGATCGAATTCGGTCGGATCGAACGCGGCGGCATCTTCCAGCTGCGATTCCTCCGCCAATGACTGCGGGGCTTCGCCCCGCTGGACAGCCGAGGGCGGCTGTCCCCACGTGGACTGTGGTGACTCCGCGGCTCCTTCTGGCTTACGCCCTGCTTTTTCTTCGCGCGCCGATTCTTCTAGCTGCTCTGCGTAGGTTTCCGCCAGCATGGCGCGTGCGTCGTCAATTAACTGCTGAAAGTTTTTTAGTGCGGCGAGGGCCCGCTGGGGAAGCAGTTGGCGGCGAACGGCCTCGCTGATCGCGCCCCATAGGGACAGGCCGGTTTCGAGCGCGAGCCGCTCGAGGGTATCAATCGTGCCCTTGCCAATGCCGCGGGTTGGCGTGTTGATTACACGCAGAAGCGAGATCGAATCATCCGGATTTAGGATGACTTTCAGATACGAAATCAAGTCCTTGATCTCGGCACGTTCGTAAAACGAGAAACCTCCGACTACATGGTATTTGAGACCATAGCGGCGCATGGCCTCTTCAAATAGGCGGGATTGCGAATTGGTGCGGTAGAGCACCGCCGCGCGGCCCGTTTCTCCGTGCTGGGCGGCCTCGCGCAGATATTTCGCGACGTGGTCGGCGGCGAAGAGTGCCTCGTTCTCGCCATCGGGAGCTTCGTAGTAGCCGATCCTGGTACCGCCCTGGCGTGAGGTCCAGAGATTCTTGCCTTTGCGGCGGACATTGTTCGCGACCACGGCCGAGGCGGCTTGCAGGATGTTTTGCGTGGAGCGGTAGTTCTGCTCGAGGCGGATGATTTTGGCTTCGGGAAAATCCTTTTCAAATTCGAGGATATTGCGGATATCGGCGCCGCGCCAGGAATAGATCGACTGGTCTTCGTCGCCGACGGCGCACACGTTGTGGCGCGTTCCGGCAAGCATGCGCATGAGTTCGTATTGCGGACGGTTGGTGTCCTGATATTCGTCGATGAGGAGATATTGGAAGCGGCGGTTGTAATACTCGCGCACCGGGGCGGCGGACTTCAGCAGGCGAACGGCTTCGAGCAGCAGGTCATCGAAGTCTAGGGCGTTGGCCTTGCGCAGCTCCTTGCGGTATTCCTCAAAAAGATGTGCGATGCGCTCGGTCTTGGGATCGGCGGACTGCAGGTAAAGTTCCTGCGGGTCCAGCATGTGATTTTTTGCCCAGGAGATCCGCGAAAGGACGGTGCGCGGGGTGAGCTGTTTGTCGTCGAGCCCGAGACGCTTCATCACCGACTTGACCACGGACTGCTGGTCGCTTTCGTCGTAGATGACGAAGTTTTTGGTGTGGCCGATGGGCGGCTGGCCGGGCGTGGCTGAAGGGATGCGCAGCGCTTCAATGTCGCGGCGAAGCGTGCGCACGCAAAAGGAATGGAAGGTGGAGATGACGGGCTTGGCGATGCTCAGGCCGCCGGTGAGTTTCTGTACGCGCTCGCCCATTTCGGCGGCGGCCTTGTTAGTGAAAGTCATCGCCAGAATGGATTCCGGCATCACGCCCATGTGCTCGATCAGGTAGGCAATGCGGTACGTGATGACGCGCGTTTTCCCGCTGCCGGCGCCGGCGAGGATGAGCACCGGGCCTTCGGTGGTTTCGACGGCTTCGCGCTGCTGCGGATTGAGTTGATCTAGAAAAGACAATGCAGAAGTGGCTCCGGGGTTGATGATTTAATTTTACACGGTGAAACAGTGCTGCCGTTGTGTGAGTGCCTATAGCGAGTCATCGTTTAAAATAACTCAAGCGGGAATCAGCACTGCCATGACTCAAGACATCCTCACAATCTCACCGGGTTCGCGCTTTCGGGCCGCCATGATGCTGGCCGTCGTGGCGGATGCACTCCAAATCGTTGTGTTCCCCTTTTTTATCGAAGGTGCTTTGTCGCCCGCTGATGACATACTCGATCTCGGTGTTGGAGCCCTGATGGTTCAGCTGCTTGGCTGGCACTGGGAATTTCTGCCTTCGTTTCTGGCTAAGCTTGTGCCCGGGGTCGATCTAATTCCCTTCTGGACAATGGCGGTGGCAAACGTCTATCGGAAATCGAAGCGGATTGCGGTCAGCGCAGAAGAGAGTCGCGAGCAACACCCGGCGCTAAGGGATTAATGGGTTATCCCGCGGCTCTGGCCGCCCTACACTCCTCGCAGGGGCAGACTTCGCGCAGGAAGTGCCAGGAATAGATCCCGAGGTCGTGGCCGTCGTTCCATTTGAATTTGATGGCGTATTTGCCGACGCCTTCGGCGGAGACCGGCTTGGCCTTCTCTTTGAACATAGGAAGCGCGCCGGGCGCGGGTCTGGGAGGTTCACCGGGCTGGCGTCCGGATTTGTCACGTTCTTCGTTGCACAGCGCGCAGGGGCAGGCGTCGCGGAGGTAGACGAAGGCGTAGTGCGAGACGTGGCCGTCGTTCCACTCGATATCCACGCCCGTGCCCGTGGTTAGGTTCACTTTTACCGACTTGGGGTCGGTAGCCGCGGTGGGCGCCTGAAGCGGGGACTGCATAGTTCAGTATCGCACAGGGTGATGACCGTCACGGTTGCCGGCGGCCTCAGATGGCGGATGCTTGCTTTCCTCCTTTGTTGGAATTTACTTTTTTGAGTGTCGTCTCTGGGACTGGGACGGTAGCGCCGGTAGCGCGCTAGCGCCCGCCGCCAATCTCGAGGATTGAGCCGGTTACGTAGGAAGCTGCCGGCGAGAGCAGCCAAAGAACCCCTTCGGCCACTTCAGTTGCGGTGCCGGGACGCCGCATTGGGATGGACGACTCCAAACGCTGCAGACGGTCGGGCGCGCCATTGGCGGCGTGAAGTCCAGTTTCGATCAGGCCGGGAGATACGGCATTGACGCGAATGCCTTCGGTTGCAACCTCGCGGGCCAATCCAACGGTGAAACTGTTGATGGCGCCCTTCGACGCCGCGTAGTGGACCCATTCTCCAGCGGCGCCGGTACCGGCTGCAATCGAAGAAATATTCACGATGGAGCCACCGGTCCCGCCGCTGTTTGTCGACATGCGCCGAACGGACTCGCGGGCGCAGAGCATGGCTCCGGCGATGTTGATGGTGAGCACTTCTGCCAGGGCGCTTGCCGTGAGATCCCGAACGCGGGCGAAGCCGCCAGTGACGGCTGCGTTGTTCACCAAGCCCGCGATCGGTCCGAGTTCCCGCTCGGCAGTCTCGAAGAGCCGAAGGATATCTTCTTCGCGGCCGACATTGCCTTGGACAGCGATGGCATGTCCACCGGCGGAGACGATGTCGCGAACGATTGCTGCCGCGGCGGTTTCGTCCTTTATGAAGTTCACTGCGACGGGATAGCCGTGCGCGCCAACCAGCCGGGAGACGGCCGCGCCGATGCCTCGGCCTCCGCCGGTTACGATTACGGATCCATGTTTTTCGGTCTTGTTTTGCATTGGCATAAGCGTTTGCTGCGCGATTTCCTAACCTCGTCATTTTATCTGGCGGCGAGTTTAAGGGGACGCGACTTGGCCACGCGCCCGTGACAATTGCGGAGCGCTGGGAACATCCCGCAGGCATGGGGTGGCGAATCCTTCAGACACGCGTGCGCAGGTTCAACGAAGACAAAGTCCGATTCCGTGTTTTGTTCTTGATCCAGATTGGCGCGCCCAGAAGCCGGGGGTGACGGCTCAGTTATCCCCAGTGGTGGCCGACCAAACTCACCTGGGTGACGCGGCCGTCGGGGCCGAAGACTACGACGAAGGAAACAAGTTGGTTGAAGAAATTGTACGTGTAGAGGAAGTGCCATCCGTAGCCGTCGTGGAGTTTTCCCTGAAAAATGGCAATGGCTTCGGCTTCGGAAATGTCGCGGCTCTGGCGCGTTGCAAAATTGTAGACGCTGTAGGCTCCGTCGCCGGAGTTGCCGAAGCTGACGGCGAGCGTATCGTTTATGCCGGCGTTGTCAGGGTCGGGAAGGTGAGAGATCACTTGTAGACCAGACCAGCCGGTAACCGCATGCAGCACTTCGGGAGCGGTCATGCCGACGTGGACTGTGGCGCGAGCTCTCTGCGCCTGCCAATAGCTGACAAACAGAGGCCCGAACGCAAACAGGAATAGAAGAAACAGCCCGAGTCCGATCTTGCCGACAGTCACGAATGTGCCCCGGAGCAGGCGCAGCCAGAGCGGGCGTTTGGTCGCGGGCGGTCGCGGGCGTGGGGGCGCAGGGGCTTTGGAGAACTTCAGGAATGCCAGCCACCGGCTCAAATACGGCCAGCTGAAAAACAGCGTTGGCCAGAGGATCACAAAGAGCGGCACGGTGAAGTAGTCTGGGACGACGATGATGAGCAGAAATGCCAGCACCATTGCAAGCGCCATCGTGATGCCCAGGCGTCGGATTGTGGTGCCCGAAGTCAAGGAATTCGCTCGAAGGTTTCCTCAATCCCAACCATAGACCGGCTTCACTTCGGTGACGCGGCCGAGGGGCCCGAAGACCACGCTGAAGGAAACATGTTGTGGAGTTATGTTGATGTAGGTGTAGCGGAATCGCCATCCGTAGCCGTCGTGGAGTTTCTCGTGGAAAAGCGCGACGGCTTCTTCGGCGGACAGGTGGCGGTCCCGGCCCGCTGCCAGATCGTAGGTGAGGTAGCCTCCGTCATCGGAGTGGTTGAGGTTGACGGCGGGAATTTCCTCGTCGTGAGCGTGGGGAAACTCGGAGTTTGCGAACATAAAATTCCAGCCCGTAACCGAGTGCAGCACTTCGGGAGTGGTCATGCCGACGCGGACTGTGTCGTGAGCTCTCCGCGCCTGGCAATAGCTGACAAACAGAGGCGCGGACGGCAGCAGGCATAGAAGGAACAATGCCAGTGCGATTTTGCCGACGGTCACGAATGTGCCGCGTAACAGGCGTATTCCGAACGGGCGCTTGGGGGCGGGAGGGCGCGGTTTGCGGGGCGCGGGCGCGCTGGGAAAATTCGGGAATCCCAGCTTCCGGCTCAAATACGGCCAGCCGAAAAACAGGCCCACCCACAGGAACACAAAGAGCACTATGGCAAGGTCGTCTCGGACGATGAGGCCGAGGAGTAACGCCAGCACCAGTGCAAGTACCATGGTGAGGCCAATGCGTCGGATTATGGTGTCCAGTTTCAACAGGCTTCGCCAAGGTTTCTTATTAAGAATGATTTAAGCCAAGAAAAACTCAAGTTACGTTGGTGCTTTTGAATAAGACAGCATCGATGTGTTCCGCGCGAGACTCTCACTCGGCTTTAAACGTGAGCTTCGGAAAGATGCACGGGTCGGATTGGTGGAGCCGGGCTACGCCCGCCGGACAGCCGAGGGCGGCTGTCCCCACATGGCCTTTCCGGCTAAGAGTTTCGTGCCCTGTTCTTGATCCAGATCGGGGTGCCGACGAAGCCGAAGGCTTCGCGGATCTGGTTCTCCAGAAAACGCTGGTAGGAGAAGTGCAGCTTTACGGCGCGGTTGGTGAAGAGGACGAATGTGGGCGGGGCGACCGAGGCTTGCGTCATGTAGAGAATCTTCACGCGCGAGCGCATGGGGACGGAGGCGCGCTCGAAGTCCACGCGCTCGATGAAGCGGTTCATCTGTGACGTGGTGACGCGCTTGCGGCGCTCAGCGGCGACCTTCTCGATCAGAGGGAAAATTTTCTCCGTTCCCTTGCCCGTGTTGGCCGAGACGAAGACTACTGGCGCGTAATTGAGAAACTTGAGATCGTAGCGGAGGCGCTGCTCATAGGCATCGCGGTCGCCCGGACGTCTGCTTTCGCGCATGCGCGCGGCTTTGGTCGGGCGCACATCTTTCTGCGGGCCGCTGGAGACCAGGTCCCATTTGTTAACGATGATGATGACGGAGCGTCCGCTCTCGTGGGCGTAGCCGGCAATGGCGGCGTCGAGCTGGTTGACACCTTCAGTGGCGTCGATGACGAGCAGGGCGATGTCGGCGGCTTCGAGGTGCTTGCGGGCCATGACGACGGAGAGTTTTTCCGCCATCAGGTGAGTCTTGCCTTTGCGCCGGATGCCGGCGGTGTCGATGAAGCGGAAGGTGCGTCCGTGGCGCTCCACGATCTCGTCGACGGCGTCGCGCGTGGTGCCGGGGATGGGCGAGACGATGGCCCGGTCGGAGGCAGTGAGGCAATTCAGCAGCGTGGATTTGCCAACGTTGGGATGGCCGATGATGGCGACTTTGACCTCATGTGGGGCTTCGTCCTTGGTTGATGCGTCGTCGGTCAGTCGTTGGTCGTTGGCCAGGTTCGATTCGTCGGCGTCTGGATTTTGTGGCTCTGCTGGCAGGATCTTGAGAATCGCATCGAGAAGATCATCCACGCCGCGGCCATGCTCGGCAGAGACCGGAAAAATGTTTGGGATTCCCAGGCGATGAAATTCGTCAGGCAGGGACTGCTGCTTGATGGTGTCCACTTTGTTAACGGCGAGGAAGAGAGGGCGGCCGGTCTTGCGCAGGAGGCGGACGAGTTCGAAATCGGGCGCGGCGAGTTCGGCGCGTCCGTCGACGACCATGACGATGGCGGCGGCTTCGTCGAAGGCGACGCGGGCCTGGCGGAAAATTTCTGCCGGGATGAAATCTTTATCTTCGGGAATGATGCCACCGGTGTCGACCAGGCGAAGGCGCCGGCCGCGCCACTCGGCGTCACCGTAGAGGCGATCGCGGGTGATGCCGGGCTCATCGCCGACAATGGCACGCCGGGAACCCACAATGCGGTTGAAGAGGGTGGACTTGCCGACATTGGGGCGTCCCACGATGGCGAGGGTGGGGATGCCGGCGGCGGTGGTGGCGAGCGTGCTTGTCGAGTTGTAAGTGGGTTGGGTCAAAAGTTAGTCTTAATGTGGGGACAGTCGCCCTCGGCTGTCCTTGGGTCGCCAGACCCAATGTTTTCCGCATTCGTGGTGACGCTGCCGACTCTTCGAGTCGGCCGGACAGCCGAGGGCGGCTGTCCCCACATTAGCATCGGCGCTGCTTACGGGTGGAACTCGTATTATAGAGACTCTTGGCTTCCACGACTTCAAACCGGGCTGTTCCCAGCGGCAAGGACGCTTCCCTCTATCAATTTTTCGCGCCGGGGGGAGTCCTCTCGCGGACGCATCCGGCGTATGAATTCCGCCGCGGACAGTTGCAGATGGCGCAGGCGGTCGAGCAGGCGCTGGAAGAAAAGCGTCACCTGATTGTGGAGGCGGGCACCGGCACGGGGAAAACGCTGGCCTACCTGATGCCGGTGATTCGGTCGGGCAAGCGCGTGATCATCTCGACCGGCACAAAAAATCTGCAGGAACAGCTTTTCTATAAGGACGTTCCGTTCCTGGAGCAGGCGCTGTTCGGAGAACCGGCCTCCGGCTCCCGGCTTTCGGTTTGCTACATGAAGGGGCGGAACAATTATCTATGCCGCAAGAAACTCTACGACCTCAGGGATCAGCCTGTGCTCAACGGGTTGGAAGAGATTGAGCAGTATCGCGCCATTGCGGCGTGGGAGAAGACTACCGGGACCGGGGACCGCGCCGAGCTGGCGGAGTTGCCCGAGGCCAGCCTGCTTTGGCACAAGCTGGATGCGCGCGCAGAGGCCTGCAGCGGACAGAAGTGCAGCGAGTGGGAGCGATGCTTCATCACCGAGATGCGGCGGCGAGGGATGGAGAGTGACATCATCATCGTCAACCATCACTTGTTTTTCGCGGATCTTGCCATCAAGTTGCAGGCTGATGGTGCGCCGGACGCTGGGATTTTGCCGGAAGCGGCGGCGGTGATTTTCGATGAAGCGCACGAGATTGAGGATGTGGCGGCGAACTACTTCGGCATTTCGGTGAGCAACCTGCGAGTGGAGGACCTGGCGCGAGACGTCGAGGCTTCGCTGCAGCATCATCGAATCCTATCGGCGGGGCTTTCGGGCGCGCTTGGAAGTTTGCGCGAGCGGTCGCAGTTGTTTTTTTCTTTATTGCCCGCGGGCGAAGGCCGATTTGCTTTCGAGACACGCCGCGAATTTCTCGAAGAAAACGGAGAAGAGTTCATCGCGCTGAACCAGGCTCTGACTCGGCTGGCGGGGGAGCTGGAGGGGCTGGCACAGAAGCCAGAGGAAGTATTCAACTTTGTGCGGCGGGCGCAGGAGATTCAGGTACAGCTCGGGTTCGCCCTGGAGTCGGACGATCGCAATACGGTGTTTTGGATCGAGCGGCGGGGGAGATCGTTTTCACCACGGAGACACCGAGGCACCGAGAAATCGCGAGACAATTCTTCGAACTCCCGTGTGGGTGCACCTGAGGGTTCGCGGCAGAATGTTTTTCTTCAAGCCACTCCGATCGATGTAGGACCGATTATGCGGGAGTGCTTGTGGTCGAAGCTCGAATGCGCGGTGCTGACTTCCGCCACGCTGGCCGTGGGCGGAGGGTTTGAATACATCCGGCAACGGCTGGGGCTGGAGCATGCGCGAGAGTCCGTCTTGCCTTCGCACTTCGACTATGAGAATCAGGCCCTGTTGTATGTGCCGCCGGATCTGCCTGATCCGCGAACACCGCAGTTCACGGCCCAGGCAGCGGAGCGGATTCGCAAGCTGCTCGAGATCACGCGCGGGCGGGCGTTCGTTCTCTTCACTAGTTACGCACAGATGAATGAGATCTACCAGCGGCTGCTCGGCGAACTGGAGTTCCCGTTGCTCAAGCAGGGCGACGCGCCGAAGAGCGCGCTGCTCGATGAATTCCGGCTGACGCCCAATGCTGTGCTGTGCGCCACTTCGTCGTTCTGGCAGGGTGTGGACGTGCAGGGTGAGCAACTCAGTTGTGTGATCATCGACCGGTTGCCGTTTGCCGTGCCGAGCGATCCGGTGGTGGCGGCGCGGGTGAAGGCGATTGACGCCGACGGCGGCAACGCATTTTTTCAGTACCAGGTACCGGCGGCCGTCATTACTCTGAAACAGGGCTTCGGACGGCTGATCCGGTCGCTGCATGATCGCGGGCTGCTTTGTTTGCTCGATAACCGAATCCTGAAGAAGCAGTATGGTCGCGTTTTTATCGAGAGCTTGCCGAACTACAAGAGGACGACGGAGATACGGGTGGTGGAGGAGTGGTTTGAAGCGGGACGCTAGCGCGCGTCCCTTGAGTGCTTCGGACTCTTAACTTGCCAGCAATCGCATTCCCATCGCCGCGGCGTCTCTGTCAAAGGTCAGGACGTACTGGCATTCTGCCGCGTGAGCGCAGCGCTCGATCAAACAGTCGGCGAAATTAGCACGGCTCGCGCGGAACTTGCGCAATGCCTGAGAGACGATCTCCGCCCGTTCAATGACCAGCTCTTTGCTCCGCAATAACCTCTCAACGACGTGCTCAACTTCGTCCCTTTTGAGCTGGTAGGAGAACTGCAGGACCCAAACCACTTCCGCGATGACGACCATCGACAGAAACCCGGGCAAATCCGAAGACAGTGAATCCATGACTTTCACGGCCGCCGCGCTTTGCGCCGGGTGGTCCTGCGTCATATAGCGGACCACAACATTCGTATCGAGACCGATCATCGGGAGCGCGCGGCGCCTTCCGCGATCGCACGATCCATCTCTTTAAGCGACACCGGTTTACTTCGCCTGCCCCGAAACAGTCCCTTCAGTTCTCGTACCGAGCCAGTGGCAGGGACAATCGTGAACTGCCCCTTTTCGGTTTCAACGAATTCGATGCGGTCTCCGGTGTCCACCCCGAGCGCGGTGCGCACCTGCACTGGGATGGTCACCTGTCCTTTCGAGGTGATGGTCGCGACTGCCATACTCTCCTTTCTATTTTTCTAGTTCCTTACATTATAGTAAGGAACCCTGGAGAAAGTCACTCGCTATTTTGGCTCCTCCGCCATCCCCGGGCTCGCCAGCACCAGCACCCCAACCCCAGAGGGCGCTTGCCCGCTGTGATACACGCGCTCGGTTGCTTTCGCGAAGTCAGCGGGCTTAGCGTCGGGGATGTTCACGAAGGTCTGCGGGTTGCGGTCGGTCAGTGGAAACCACGAACTCTGGACTTGCACCATGATGCGATGACCGCGGCGGAAGGTGTGGTTGACGTCCTGCATGGTGAAGTCAATCTTCTCCACTTTGCCGGGCGTGAAGGGTTCCGGCTTTTCAAAACTGTGGCGGAATTTCCCGCGGAAGGGCTCGCCACGCACCAGTTGTAGGTATCCAGCCATGGTGAACGAGGGCGGTGGCACATCAGTCCTGGGCTTGGCCTTGTCTTCGGGCCGAGGTTCGTCCAGCTTGCTGTCGGGGTAGTCGGGCGGATACACATCGATCAGCTTCACGTCCCAATCGGAGTCAGTG
>WNFC01002647.1_pt1 | contig 26620 bp, 21 predicted proteins | sample 5400541 | NCBI WGS metagenome assembly WNFC01 (sample SAMN13153342, study PRJNA577476) | soil metagenome | isolation source: 120 cm saprolite under Douglas fir tree site 2 hole 2 replicate 1 | place: USA:California | collected 2015-04-18 | reverse complement strand
CACGCGCGGATATCAGTCTTCCCAGCGATCTGATGCGGATTCACATCGAGGGCTTGAATCCACCTCACGAGCCGTTTTATACCCTTACCGCTGATTCCTGGCCGCTCGCTGCGGGAGCACCCGGTTTGACTCCATCTTGCCGAGCTGTTTCTCCCCTCCTCCTGGATCCAACCACTACTGAACTGTAGCCCCGTAGACGAGCGAGTTGAGAATGTTGATGAGTTCTTCATCCTGGTATGGCTTAACCACATAGGCATTAGCTCCGAGTTGCATGGCTCGCTGCTGGTGTTTTGTGGCTGCTCGTGAGGTTAAAATCACTATCGGCAGTGTTCGATACTGTTCTTGAGCACGCACAGTCGCCGTCAACTCATACCCGTCCATGCGCGGCATTTCGATGTCGAGCAAAACCCCTGCAGGTGTTTCATTAGAAATCATCTCAAGAGCCTCAACACCATCACGAGCTACTTGCACTTCCCACCCATGCTGCTTGAGCATATTTCCCACCACGCGGCGAACACTTGGACTGTCATCAACAATGAGTATATGCTTCCCGGTAGGCTGCTTAGCAGCGGGCTTCACAGCTGGTATTTTAGGTGAGGTTGAACTGAAGCGTCCAGGGGACAGCTCAACATTTGTTCGTGCATCTGGCAGGAATGATTGAGCAGCGGATCCCTCATAGAGTGCTGGAGCGGCCATAGTGCCAGGTGAGCCACTAATAGTATGTGAGCGAGAAGAGAGCAATTCTACCAATTCAAGGATGAGCACAACACGCCCATTACCCATCACTGTTCCACCCGCTATACCATGCACTTGTCTCAAGTGTGGACCCAGGTTCTTCATCACCACATCCATCTTTCCCTTGATTTCGTCAACCACCAGGGCAACACGGTGACGATCGGTATGGACGAGTAGTATCGGGGCCTTTTCGTCCGGCCCGCTAATGGGCAATCCCAAAAGCTGTGCCAGGAAATTGAGCGGATAGAGATCATTCTGGACAATGATTGCAGGTTTGCCAGCGAATGTCGATTGCTTGAAGTTATCCAGACGTCCGATGGATTCAACCATGACAGTGGGAATTGCAAACTGGTGTTCACCAACACGGATCATCATGGTGCTTTGAATGGCCAGACTAGTTGGAAACTTCATCGTAAATGCTGTTCCCTGGCCAGGTGTGGACTCTACCTCTAGCGAACCTCGGAGACGTGAAACACTATCGCGTACCACATCCAGACCTACGCCACGACCACTTTCTTCGCTCAATACCTCAGCAGTCGAGAAACCGGGTCGGAAGATGAGTTCAATCACTTCGCTATCACTGAGTGCTTGATTTGGATGAATAATGTTTTGATCAATAGCTGCATGACGCACGCGTTGTGGATCTATACCAGTACCATCATCACGCACGGTTATGACTACCTGGTTTCCTTCATAGGCGGCAGATAATTTAATCTGTCCAGTCGGCGATTTATCTTTCTGAACTCGAAGGTCAGGCGTTTCAATAGCATGATTTACCGCGTTACGCATAAGATGTAACAAAGGTCCGGCAATTTCCTCGATCACGGTACGATCTACTTCTGTCTCCTGGCCTTCTAACACAAATTCAAATTCTTTGTGCTGCTTGAGTGCTACCGCGCGTGCAGTACGATAGAGACGCGGGATCAGAGTTGAGAGTGGCACCAGCCGAGCCTTCATTAAGCGATCCTGGAAGGTCGTATTTAAACGATTCTCGCGGGCAAAAACACTTTCGCAGTCTCGAATGATCGCTTCCATCTCATTGCTGAGCGTTGTCATATCCGAGATACCTTCGCTCAAACCACGAGCCAGTTGGTGGAATTCAGTGTAACGATCAAGTTCAAGTTCATCGAACTCAGTAAGGTGTGAAGACTCAATACGATTATTTGGATTCTTACCATTGCCACCTAAGTTATAGCCCAGGCTCTGATTGCCTTGACCGGGCATCACCTGCACCGAACGGCCGCTGGGCAACGTGGTAGCTTCAAAACGGCTCTCAAGCTTCTGACCTACATCAAGTAAGCGAGCGCTACTTACTCCAGTATCAGCGACAAGCCTCATCAAGCGCTGCAAACGCTCCTCTAACACACTACGATTCACAAGTAGTTCACCAAAGAGGTTCACTAACTCATCCAGTTTGAGGAGAGGTACACGCACACTTAGGTCTACCCGAGTTGCTTCTTGTACACCCGCGCCATTGGATTGGGTATCCGCAACCACACTCGTAACAGATACATCCACCATACTTGCGGCTTCGCTCTCTTCAAACTCTGCTTCAATCACCTCTTCAATCGTGCTTGACAGTGAAGACTGATCACCGAGCAACTCTGTATAGCGAGCGCGAAGAGACTGTTCTGCAGCCTGGTTATCAGATTCGGAACCTTTTCGGTTTATCAGTACATCCAGTACTTCAGTAGCATCTAATATGAGACTGACAATGGATGGTGATACAGTAATGGCACCCTCCATCACACTATCAAGCAAGTCTTCAGAAATGTGACAGAGTTCAGCAATAGTACGGAATCCCATCATACCAGCAGCGCCTTTAAGTGTATGAGTCGCACGCCGTATACCTTGTATCGGTTCAAGATTGGTGGGCGAGTTTTCCAGAGAAGCCACATACATGCTGATCGTTTGCAGATGTTCTTCCGCCTCCAAACGGAAGATTTCGTTAGCCTCTTCGCCGAAATCGCCACCAAAAGTGGCTGTTGCTACTGTTGTTTGAGGAGGCACAAAAGTACTGACTGGCAAGGCAGACGGCGGAGTTGTCGCAAAAACAGCAGATTGCACCTGAACAGCCGGACCGAGAATTTCCTCGTCTTCTCCAGTAAGCTGACTGAGAAACTCACGACGCACTTCAATCTCTATCTCATTGCGCAAACGTGCTTCAATCTCATGAAGTGTTTCACCAGTTTCCGGACCAGCGACACTCGCCTGCAACTGCCTTTTCGCCTCAAACTCCTCACGAATTTCTTCCCGTAGTTGTTTTTCTAATTCAGCCCGTGTTGCGAGTGTAAGCGGTCGTGCTTCATATTCACTTTGTAATTCTTCGCGTACTCTCGCTTCTATCTCAACGCGCAAAGATGCGGGATCACCACGACGCTCAAATGTCACGCGCTCATGCACAGCCTCTGGTTCACGAGCACCATGCTGCTCCCACGATGTCCAACCAGAATCATGAGTAAACATGCGTGCAGACGGATTCGATTGCAGCTGTTCGAAGGCATCACCACACACCTCTATGGATGTGCGTAACTGTTGCAATGCAAAATGCATTTGCTCATCTGTCATCTCTACACTACTAGTCATCTGTGTTAGCAAATCAAGCACCTTTTTAAGTTTGCTATTTGCCACCCACATTACAGACAGCGGAAGATATCGCCTTACCTGCTCGGGGCTATTACGCAGATTGAGCCCCATAGCCTTTCCAGCCCATTCTTCCATGCGATCAAGCGCATCTTTTGATCCATCAAGGAAACCCCTGAATTCAATACGTTGTCCCTCAATGATAGAAACTGAAAGGCGCAATTGGGCAAGCGTTCTCTTCAACGAAGAAGCTTGAGTTTCTAATACCTGAGCTTCTTCTTGTAGACTATTGTAAATTTGAACAACTGAAGGCTCATGTGGATGAAGAATGATTCCTGTTTCAGTCATTTCCGGCTGAGATCGTTCATCCTCAACTCCGGTCTCCTCTACAGCTCTAGTTTGCTCTTGCTGTGGAGTAGACTGATACATAACCGTTGGTAAATCTTGTGGAACTGAATGATGCGATGTCCCGGCGAGTATCTCAAGAGCACTCTGCTGAGTTGCTTCAACAGGAACAGGTGTCCCGATCTGGGAGGGCTGAGGCGTCAGGTCGGCCCTCTGCTCTGAAACAGGCTCTTCAGGCCAGAAAACTTCTTCTCCTGTGGCCGCAGCAGGTGTACGGAATGATGCTACCATCTCATCGAGAGAGGCTATTGATGTCTCCGCAGAAGGCTGTGTGGAAGCAATTACTTGAGCCTGGTCCTCCTCGTGTGAGAGTAAATTATCTCCGTTTCGTATGGATGTTTCGATCATCACGCGGTATTGAGAATAGTCTGCATCGTCTTCTGCTATGACGGCATCCTCGTCAATACCATTATGAATGCCATCGAGAAGTCTATGCATACGACCAAGAGAGCGTTGTAGAAGCCCAATCGTAGGATGATCCAGAGTAGCAAGATCATCTAATACGTCACCCAGGATATCTTCCATACCATGGGCGACGTGTGCAAGACCTGGAAAATCCATCATAGAAGCAGAGCCGCCAATGGTATGAACGCGACGATACGTCTCCTCAAGCGCTTCTGTGTCATCAGGGGTGTGCGCTAAACGTCCGAGATTTGCCGAGATTTCCGGCAAATAACTATTCACTTCTTCGATAAATGAATCGAGGACTGATAGTTTATCAAATGTATTCGACATGCTTGGCGCACCCACTCATTCTAGTTCCACGATCTGAGAAGCAATGCTCCACGTAGCTGGAACTCCGTTTGCTATTGCCCCGAGTGTCCATTGTTCGGGAAAGGCATCTGATCTTGACCAAATGAAGGCTGACTCTGCTGAGGGTTTCTCCAACGCTGGTTTGCAGACATCGATTGCCCTGGCTGTGACCCGACGTTTTGTTGTCCCATCTCTGGTACCTGATTCGAACCAGGGTATGCTGATTGATTTGAACTCCCATATGCAGATCCAGGCATCGGATTAAACTGCTGCTGTCCTTCAAATCCTTGTTGGTTTTCGAACCCGGTCATATCTCCATAAACGGGTTGAATACCAAACTGCTGCCCATCATATGCCTGCTGGTTACCATACTGTTGACCACTACTGAATTGCTGTCCACCATACTGGGGTGTACCAGTAAAGCTTGGCTGCGATCCAAAGTCCTGCTGGTTATTGGACGCGAACTGGTAAGCTCCAGAATTTCCTGATCCCTGAGGTTGAGGAAGTGAAAGAAAATCACTCGAAAAACCCTGATTCCATTCATTCTGCATCCCCATCCCCATATCTTGCTGGTAATACTGATCAGCATTACCACCAGGTAATGCCGGAACACCTGCCATGCCTGGGAAGACATCCACCATTTCATTGGCATGATCGGGCAATCGAAATGTTGAGACTGAAGCTCGCAGTTGATCAGCAAGTTCAGAGAGGTAGCTTACACTCATCGCAGCTTCTTGCGTACCTGCATTCGTCTGACGTGTAATCTCAGAGATCTGGCCCATTGCTACAGCTACATTTTCTGAAACTTGTGCCTGCTCATTCGCAGCATGCGCGATAGTCTCGATCATTTGCGCTTGCCGTTCCACAGCAGTATAAATGGAGTTGAGGGCTCGTCCAGCCTCGTCAGCAAGTTGCGACCCTTTGACAACTTCCTGTGTGCTATCTTCCATTGCAACCACTGCCTCAAATGTATCACCTTGAATGCTCTTGACCAGGGTTGCAATGCGTTTTGTTGACTCGGTCGAACGTTCTGCCAGTAGACGGATCTCATCGGCAACCACTGCAAACCCACGTCCATGCTCCCCTGCCATGGCAGACTGAATTGCCGCGTTTAACGCTAGCAGGTTAGTTTGATCTGCAATATCTTCAATGATACGAACGATTTCGCCAATTTCATTGGAGCGCTCTCCAAGACGCTTGATCTTTTTCGACGTTTCCTGAACATTTTCACGAATAACCAACATTCCGTCAATAGACTGGCGTACAGCCTGTTGACCAGCATCAGCATTATGCAATGCATCTTGCGCTGCTTCAGCGCTCAGTTGAGCATTTCGAGCTACATTTTGAATGAAGATTGCCAGCGCTTCTACCGCTTCGGTTGTTTGTGAAATCTGTTGCACTTGAGTTGAAGAGGCTTGAGCAAGCTCATCAGAGCGATCAAGAATGCGACGCGTCGCATTTGTTACTTGCAATGCTGTAGCTTGCACCCTACCAACAACTTTAGCAAGCTCTTCAATCATATAGTTGAAGGAATCTGCTAGAACCCCAAGAGTATCTGGCGTTACTTCTGCCTGGACACGAAGATCACCATCACCAACAGCGCTTACTTCCTGCAAGAGCTTTTCGATTTGCGCTTGTAGAGCCGCTGCATCGCTTGAGCCACTGGCAGGCGCTCCTATTCCACCCGAGGCGAATCCCTGGTTATCAAATAGTGTGTTGATAGACATCGAAAGCATGGCGAATTCATCATCGCCGATGACCAAAGCTCGAACAGAGCGGTCCCCTGCCGCATATTTTCGACACACATCTACAAGTCCCTGAACCCGATCCAGGATTCTGCGACGCACAAAATAATTAACAAACAGTACTCCTAGTAACACGATCAGAGCGCATAACCCCACCATATATACAACGACTGTTTGATCAACAACTCCCCTTATTAAAATACCAAGAACAATAATAGCGATGACAGGAATGGCAACTGAAGCAGCGAGTCCCATTACCAACAATGAACTTACTGTCATTCCGCCTCTATCGGTGTCATTCATCCTCCAGGCCTCCTCTCGTTTGAAGCAGCATTTTGAAATATCACCAGGATACTCCTGAGATCTCGAAATATCACCAGAATACTCCTAAGATCTCTAAGAATAGTGTTGCATCTTGTCAGAGAATAGCAGACGAGCCGTGTCCAACAAGATAATATATCGGTTTCCTACAAGCGTGCTTCCAGAAGCATAGGAAGCCAACCATTGTGGAATATTGGCTTGACGTACATTCCCATTTATTGCGGATGGGGGAATAGGTATCATTTCGCTTACACTGTCCACGACCAGGGCGATCACCATTTCATTGTATTTCACTGATAATAGCCGGGTACGTGGATTAAAAGGCAAACGTTCCATACCGAGAAATGAGCGCAGATCAACCACTGAGGCAATAGATCCGCGTAAGTTGATCACTCCACTAATCCATGACGCAACGTTAGGAACTGGAGTCACGTCCGCAAGGCGTTCTACACCATCGATATGCTCCGCTTTGAGAGCAAGCTCACATTCAAGTAGTGAAAAAACCAGGTATTGCTCACCAACGACAACTGCTTCTGCTGGTACGTTTGTCAGTTCTCTTGGGGAGATCACATTCCCAGGAAAACTACGCATGTTGCCTTGTGGATTACTTCCCATAGATCTGGCAGTGGCAATGTCTCTTTGAGGCTGCAGCCCATCTACTGTGGACTGCGAGAGTCGCCCCGTATCGCGCTGCACCATTTAAAAGCTCCTAAATCTACAAGAGTTGCCGAACGTTGTTTACCAGTTCATCCTCACTAAAAGGCTTCGTCATATACATATCGGCACCTTGTCGAAGTCCCCAGGATTTATCAAGCTGAGTATTTTTACTTGTCAACAAAATTATTGGTATATGCTTACTTGCATCCAGGCTTTTTAGCCTACGGCAGAGTTGAAACCCATTCTGTTTAGGTAAGACTACATCGAGCACAATACATTGTGGTCGTTCCTTGAAGACTTTCTCAAGTGCCTCATCGCCATCCACAGCGGTTATCACATCAAAGCCCTGATTCCGTAATGGAGTGGCGATCATTGTCAACTCTGTCCAACTATCATCAACTACAAGTACCTTCTGCCCTGGCATAACAGTATACCTTTCCTTTGTAGGGGCGCAACATATATCGCCCAGTCAATGGGAAAGAATGGCTATAACAACGTTTCATTATGTTCTTCGGGAGGTCTATATGGGGGACATTAACCATTCCTGATTCGCATATTTGTTCAATCAGTGGTTGAGACAAGGACTATCCACGACGTCTCAGACGCGTACGCATACCTTCATACTGCGGAGGCATACGCTGCTGCCAACCCACAAGATGCTTTTTAACTGTCTGGACCAACTCTACTGAGTCGAACGGTTTCGTCAAATATTCTGTTGACCCGGCTAGCCTTCCCCGCATCTTGTCAAACAAACCATCCTTCCCACTGAGCATAATAATAGGTATTGATCGAAACTGCAAGTTTTTCCGTATTATCTGGCAAATATGGTACCCATCCATGCGAGGCAACTGTATATCCAGGAGAATAAGAGCAGGCATTTCGTCCGCCACCGAGGTGAGAGCACTTAGACCATCCCCAGCAGTAATTACTCTAATACGCTCGCGTTGCAGAGTCATTTGCACAATTTTCCGCACCGTGGGACTATCGTCTACTACTAGAACCGTTGGTATTGGTTCGATCATCTAATTGACCTCCTTTGTCTCTCTGGCGACCAGTTAAGATTGCCATCACTTTGAGGGACACTACTTCTACCTGGCCCACTTTGGAATCCAGTCTCACTATACCGGTTACGCATCTGTTGTGTGTTCTGATGTGCCCGATAGAGTTGATACTGTTGAATCTCTTGATCAATTTCTGTAAGAAATGCTTTCCAAACGTAGTTAAGTTGACGACCAGTATGCGAATTACCCACCTCATCATTCAACAGCGTTGAGAAAACAGTTCGTAAGAACGTAGCAAGTCCCAGTACAGCCTCCCAATAAAACTCCTCTAGCTTCTCTCCTTTCACCAACTTATCCAGGTAAATGATTTCAGTGCAGTCAAGTTGCCCATTTGTAAATGTCACCGTTTCCAGGATTGGATACTGCTGATTTGCTAGTAATTGCAGGGGCTGAGCAAAACGCCGTTCTAAATAACGTACAATCTCCGTGAAAGGAAGTTGTCCTCTTCCACGCAGGCTTTTCGCATAAGTGCCGTGATGAATCAGCAACCCATTAATACATTGAGATAATGTTTCGATCAGTCCGAGAAGATGTTGTTCTGGGGCAAGATTTTGTCGCCGCTGAGCCAATTTATGTTGACACACGATGATGATGTTTGAGAGATCTTGCTGTAATTCTGCCTCTAATGCCGTATCAACTACCTCTATCAGGCGCAATTCCAGCAGATGATTCATAATACGAGCAACACGGGCTTCAGGGATCATCAGAACCATAGCCATCGCTTGCAGTGGTACTTCACCATTTGCAAGACAAAGCACTTCGATATGTTCCTGGCTCAATCCTAAGCTACGCACATCATTACTTACTTCTGGTAGCCAACGAGCAACTGTCATACTAGTAAGTGAAGTCTCACCCATTTCCACCCACTCGTCAGCCTGGCGTAATGCCTCAAGAAGTACACTGTCAATATCTAGCGGCTGCATTCGGCTTTCCATAGTAACCAATTGCCTATGGAAAGAGAAACGTCCATTTACCCAACGGAGGGCATGACTAATCGATTGTGTGACAGCAAATTCAAGACGGCGCTGCATTTCTTCGGCACTCATCCAGTTGCGTTCAACCAGCATTGCTAATGCAACCTGGAGATTACCTTGCGAAGCCTCACGCACGGCTTGGGCGCGAGGAGGATCGAGTTTATTGATCAGGCAGAGCATGCTCAGTAAATCTGATTTGATGTAACTCTCTTCATGCAAAGCCATGAGTTGGCCCTTGCGTAGACTAATGGAAAGCGTTTCCGGACCCGAGTGTACCAACAATGTACCGGTTTTCCCACTCAACGCGAGCATTTTTAGAATAGATTGAAGACCTAGCGTTTGTAGATCTCCATCCATAATACGATCTTGTGACTCCATTGATCCTCTATTTCCTTTACCTTGCGGAAACATCTTCCCTTACCTCTAAGGAAGTCTGTGATCGCATCTCACTCCCACACGATAATGAACACTGAATACCCCATTATGGCAGTGTACGGCAAAACAAGTTAGACTAGCATAAAAAACGCGAAAAAGTCATTAAAATTGTATTAAAGTTTCCAATAGCTCGAAACTTAGTTTGGATGCGTTTCGAGGGACGTCGTTGTGGTAATGGCTGATTGTGTTTCATCTATATTTGCTGCCATCACTTGTGGGCGAAAAACATAACCAACTCCAGGTTCGGTTAGTAAATACTTTGGTCGTGAAGGCTCCTTCTCGATTTTCAAACGGAGTTGTCGCACATAGACCCGCAAGTAATCTGCCTCTTCACCATACTCAGGTCCCCAGACCGCCCGTAGCAATGTACGATGCGTCATTACCTTACCAGCATGCAACATTAATTGGTGTAACAATTCAAACTCTGTCGGAGTCAGTTTGATTTCTTGAGCGCCTGCACGCACTTGTCGTCGTAAAATATCTATACTTACATAACCATCTTCAGAGGTTAATACCTCGGGTTGTTGAACATTCATCCCCTCTGAGGCATTTGCAGCGCGTCTTAAACATGCCCGCACTCGAGCGAGCAACTCATCATTGCTAAACGGTTTGGTTAAATAATCATCGGCTCCTTTGTCCAGAGCCTGTACTTTTTGCTTTTCGTCCGATCGGGCTGAAACGACAATGATTGGAACCTGAGACCATTGACGCACCTGCACACACACACTCATACCATCCATCTCACCTGGCAACCAGAGATCAAGTAGTATGAGATCAGGTTTATGGAGACGTACCAGTTCTACAGCCTGCTCTCCGCTGTCTGCAATCAGGACATCATACCCACTCATGGTGAGATTCCTGCGTAAGATTCGCTGTATCGGCGGTTCGTCATCTACAATTAGTATGCATTTCCCTTTTGTTTTCATGAGGCAAGTAACCCCTTATCAGGAAATAGGTAGTACAAAGGCAAAACATGACCCTCCACCTAGGGCAGGCTCGACCCAGATGCGACCCTGATGAGCTTCAATAATTCCTCGGCTAATCGCCAGTCCAAGCCCACTACCTTGTGTGTCGAGACTGTAAAAGGTTTTGAAAATCCGCTCTTGCTCCCCATTTGGTATCCCGGTCCCATGGTCAATAACCCGTACACGCAAGAATTGGTGAGAATCTTTGGGCGCAACAACATCTTCATCCCCGCCAGCGACGGTATCAATTGCGATAACAATCTCAGCATTTTCCGGGCTATGGTATACGGCGTTTTCAAGCAGACAATGCAAAACTCGTTTGATCTGAACATAATCAACATAAACCATTGGCAACTGCGATTGAAAATCTGTATGCACGGGATAGCCTGCTAACAGCCGTTTATCAACAGTGAAAGCACTATGTACGATTTCGACAAGGTCGCACCACTCTTTTTCGAGCACCAGCGCGCCCATATCAATACGAGACATTTCGATGAAAGAATTGATGAGAGAATGCAGATGATCGGCCTCGGCGTCAATATCTTCAAGTATTTCGCTAAGCATCGGTTCACCCCAGGTAACATCAGGTTGCAGAAGCCCTGTCACCGCAGCTTTAATGGCTGTAAGAGGTGTACGTAAATCATGCGAGACAGTCGAGAGCAGTACAGCCTTGTTTTTTTCATCTCGTACCTGCTCAGTGATATCTTGAATCTGTAAGGCATTGCCTAAAAGTTGATCTTGCGAATCATAAAGAGCAAAGTGCATAAATTGATAATGGCGGTCTGAAGGGGCGCTATGCGGAAGCATCGTTTGTGGGTCAGAAAAACGATTTCTCGGCTCCTTTGCAGAATGTATATTGAAAGAAACTGGCTCTTGATCTCTAATAACTTTAGCCTCGACTTGAAATTGCAGTTGAGGTTGTCTTTGCACAGGTTCAGCAGCAATGATAAAGCGTAATGTATTTGCCGGTGGGAATTCCAGTTGAGCGACGTTTTGGTGACGCTCAACTAATCGTGCATCGTCTAGAGCGAGATCAGAGTGAGTGAATTCTTGCAGGTACGTACGTACTTCATCGACGTTGCGTATACGTGAAAGCAAACCTGCAAATGCATCTAGCAGAGTTAACGAGGAGATCTGAGAAAAAGGAAGATAAGTATCGTAAGGCACATGGCTCTCTAACAACCACGATATCTCGTGTGACTCAATTTTTAAAGAATCTTTCCCTACTTCATGTGCCGGGCGTTGCAAGCTTGCAAGGTTCCCCAGCTTATCGAGGGAAAGATGTATTCCACAAAATACTTCTGCTGCGGGATTCACATAGATACATTTCCCTTGTGCATCGGTAACAAACCAGGGGGTAGTCATATCACTTCTAACTCGCTCATAGAGTTGAGTTAACACCGGTGTAAGCGCAGCGCTCACATCACCTAATAATCCAGCGTGAGCCAGGGCAGCTTCAGCCGTTTCTATAAGAGTAGCGGCTTTCTGCTCCTGAAGCAACGGTAAAACTGCTCCATTGACATAGTTTACATTTGTAACTTGCGGTTCATCTTGGATGGCGTGCAGCATATCCTGTAAGTCACGTTCGCTGGATGTCAATAAGTGGTCACTGATAAAACGTAACAGGCTGCTAAAACTGACACCAAAAGTCTGTTCAGACTCTTCCCGCACCCTTTTGAGCAATAGCAGCTCATCTAGTTCATCCGAACCGGCAGAACCATTCAGTTGTCGAGTTGAGTCGAGTCGCTCGATTGCTTCCTGAAAACGTCTTCGCTCCCTCGCCGCTTCCAATAACATGCCATTATGAATCGCGATCGTAGCCTGGCTGGCAAAGAGGGAAAGAATATCTAATTTGAGAGGAGTAAAACCTCCTGGTTCAGATGAACAAAGCAAAAGTGCGCCATAGACTCTAGAGCCAGTCACCAGTGGATAGCTGAAAATAGAACGAATACCAAGCTGCGACGCAAATAGCTGGCTTTCCGGAAAACGGCTGTCTCGGGCAATGTCATTTGAAACATTAGGCTGGCGACGGTATATAGTAGAACCAATGATGCTTTGTTCGGTGAAAGCTAATTCATGTCCAACAATCTCTTTCAAAACTGCCGTATCCAGTCCGTACTGCACTACCAGTTTCAGGGTACCATAGCGTCGATCCAGTTTGATTATTGCAGAGGAACCATTCAGTGCTTTCGCGATACCAACCACGATCCGATTGAGAATCATGGAGAGGTCCATCTCCGAGGCGAGAGCGCTGGAAACGTTCTTCAATTCCTCGCGCTGCCGATCTTGTATTTCTACACTACCGCCTACCTGAGCACTCTCGATGGCTGCTGCCAGGACATGTGCCACAGCGCTGATAAGTCGTTGGAGCGCTTCACCAGCATATGCATCAATGCGTGTACTGCCCAGTTCAAGCGAACCAAGTATCTGATCCTCAACTACGAGTGGGGCAATCAACGTAGAATGCAGGTACGGTCTACCGCTCAATGCGTCGCCACTTTGTGCAGGGGAACCATCTAAACCCTCTGGGTAGTTCCTTATTTCGAGAGCGGCCAAATCCTGCGCACGTGGTGAATCAGCAGTCAGATGCGGCTCGGTTGTCGTTTTGTCAGCATATTCCTGGTATTGCACAGTTTCACTACGCTGCAAGATGTACTCAACCATCGAGTCGTTTAGGGGATGCTGATGATAGTGGGCAAACCATCCATCTGCTTCATTTGTACAGACCACCACCCGAACAGCTTCTCTGTCATGACGCAACAATACGATGCCAAAAACATCAAAAGGGATTGCTGGCTCTAATTCTGCAGCCAAACGAGCATAATCAGGCTTTGCTCCGCGTACACGGGAAACTATGCGAGCAACACGCTCAACGATAGCTGACTGTTCTTGTGTTGGTGGTTGTGTTCTGGTCTCCATCTAAACTTCCTGCGCTTTTCGCAAACAAATACCACCGATCCCTAAAGTATAACGAACCATATGCTATAACCAAATACCATTGTAGATACTAATTAACACAACAATACACAGTGCTATATTGTAGCACATTTTGCGCTACAATGTCTTACACTTGAAATTACAAATACAAATGTGGAGTGTTCTAAGTCTAAAGGTACCTGAAGAGTATACCATATTCTTCCTACAACTGAGATGAATGTAGCCGATACTTCTTAAGTATACTATTCCAAGCACTTTTTGCCTCTTCTAAGAAAGATGAGCATAGCCCGTCAGCTCGACATAGCCTTCACCTTGTACAACCTGTCCTGCACTCTGCCCTTGAATACTCACTGCTCCTTCCCAATAACTGTTCCCTGTCGATTGATATACCACAAGTTCCTGGTCTTTCAATTCAGGTACGAGTATGAGTGAGGCTTGCAATTTAGGATCATTTATCTCAAGCCTCCAACCCGATGGATAGTTTGCTCCTGTTACTGAACTTCTCCAATGACTGAGAACAGTCACATTGAGTGCACTTGCAGGCAGCAGAAAATCCCTGGCCTGCGGCCCTATATAGCCAATATAAGTTGAGATAGTCTTTCCAGAGGCATCCCGAATGAGGTACAACATCATCTCAGTGTTGTCATTAAGCTGAATGCTAAACCAATCCCATCCACCACCATTAAGCGTGAGGAAGTTACCCCACTGATGGTCCATCCATGCCTCGCCAGACACCTGCAAGGGTTGATTATGGTCAACCAGCATCCCTGTGAGAGACATATGTGTACGTGAATAATAGTAGGAAAAACCACCTAGCCCATAAGTAATTAATCCATTTCCATTGTGTAATGTCGCAGGCTTTAAACCATTAAGATCGAATTGCAAAGCATAATTATTCATCTTCGCAACCAGGTGATCTGACCCATTGACACCTTTGATCGACCAGTCGTTTATTTGAACATTTATGCCACTGGTTGATGTGCCATCAGGTATCACTGCATTTGGTTCAGTCAGGCGACGTTGATCGAAATGGAACTCGCCTCGAGTTATATCACTGATTGCAAAGTGCGCAGCGTAAACAGGGGGAAGATCACCTCGCAGGGCCTGAAAGAAAACCAGCTCAAAACCATAGTGATGGACTTTTCCACCAGGCATCGTGGCATTCAGATGGCCGGTATAATACCACCATTCTGTCAAATCACGATGTGCTGCCTCATCCTGAGGAAAGCGAACGGGCGGCAATGGAGTTGTTGTAGGCGACAAATTCACCGCAGGCAATTGAGCTGAAGTTGACACAACACCTGGAAAACCACAAGAGGAAAGCAAGAGCGCTAAAATCAGAAGCAGGGCGGGGGTAAGCCCCGCACCTACTATACAATGCCTGGCATCATATTTATTACGTCTATAGTAGGTGCGGGGCTTCTCCTTGCATCTCGCCTGACTGCGCAGCAGTAGACGCGCCAGCGTCGTTGGCGAGATGGATTGGTGCCAGCCCCCGCCCTTGTCGTCCCCAAGTAACCCGATGATCTTTCGTCTCAATTTCATTGCTTTCCTCCTATCTGAGCATCTTCCCCCGATACAATAAAAAGTCCATCTTCTTTGCTCTCCTCTAGTTGTTGTACATCTGAGCCTTCAGCTAAAACTGGTGGTCGGCGCTGCACACCTACAAACGGGAGCCACCAGTTCCAATCGCCAAGTAAGCGCATGGTAGCAGGCACGAGCAACCCACGTACTAACGTTGCATCTAGAGCTACCGCCAGCGCCATACCAAGGCCCAACGCTTTGACTAGAATCATGTCAGCAGTAGCGAAACACGCACTTACCACAATCACGATCAGAGCCGCACTGGTGATAATTCTGCCGCTGCGCTGCAAGCCAAGCGCAACCGCCTTCGTATTATCACCTGTCTGCCAATACGCCTCCTGTATACGCGAGAGCAGGAAGACCTCATAGTCCATCGAGAGACCAAACAATGCGCAGAACAAGAGAATAGGACTCGATGCCTCAACGAAGCCGAGCGGAGTAAAGCCGAGCACTTGATGCATGAATCCATTTTGGAATATGACAACCAACGCGCCATAACTTGCCAGAATCGAGAGGGTGTTCATCAGAATAGCTTTGAGCGGCAAGAAAAGTGAACGGAAAAACAGCAGTAACACAATATAAGTGGTAATCGATACAATCAACACTGCTATAGGAAAGTCTGTGTAAAGTGAATGTACATAATCTATGTTGCCCGCGGTTCCACCATCAACTAACACGGTAATACCATTTTCAGGATGAGTATTACGAATTGTCTGTACCAATTCTTGCGAATGCTGATCTAGCATTCCATATTTGCTGATGACTGAGATCATCGTGGTATCACCGGCCACCGATGTCTTGAGAAACGCGGACAGGTAGGGGTCTGCTACCAGTTGAGGGTGTGTATATAGTACCTCGTACTGATCCAACGCGAATCGAGGGTCCGCGCTCACGATGCTGTCTACTCGCGCAACACGCGGATCCGCCTCAATGCGACGCACATAAGCGTAGAGATTACGAATATTGTCGGGAGTAAGCACATTGCCTTTCGTCTGTACTGCCAGTAGAATGGGAGTCGTCTCACGAGCATTGAATCGGCTAGCGAGTAGGTCATATGCCGCGCGAGACGGGACATCAGCAGGGAGAATCGAGGCATCAGGCGCAGAGAAGCGTACCCCCAGGAAAGGCAATCCCAACGCGATCATGAAGAGTAGCACAGACACGAATATGCGTACAGGATAGCGCATAACGAGTTGTGAGAGCCGGTACCAGAATCCATACTGAGGGTCGGTATTGGTCAAACCATCGGGATTGGGCTGAATCTGCTTTCGCCCCCATAGTCTTGGAAGACGCACAGGAAATGCGTTTACTCTAGTACCAATAATGGCCAGAACAGCAGGCAACAAGGTGATCGCAGCAAACACCGCTATCAAAACGACCAGCATCCCACCCATACCAACCGAACGTAACATATTGATGCGGAAAAAAATGAGACCCAGAAGACCAATCGACACGGTGAGGCCAGAGAAAGTAACAGCACGTCCGGCAGTGGCAACCGTGATAGCGACCGCCTCCTCAACATTACGGCCGTGGGCAAGCTCCTCGCGAAATCGACTTACTATAAAAAGCGAGTAATCTACACCAAGGCCCAGACCAAACAACGTGGTGATGTTCAGCACAAAGATGGAAAGAGTTGTGATTTGCCCAAGGCCAAAGAGGAGCGCGAGCGAGGCAATCACAGCGCCTCCTCCCACTAAGGCAGGCAGAACAGCGGCGACAACCGAGCGAAACACCAGCAGAAGGGCAATGACCGCAAAGGGAAATGCCAGCATTTCTGCACGCCTCAGATCGCGTTCACTGACAGCTTGAATATCCTCGTAAAAGACCGGGCCTCCACCAATGCTGGTCTTTAAGTCTGGTACCGATTGAAGACGGTGCTCCAATTCCGGCAAGAGCTTTGGAGCGCTATCGGGATCAGGTTTGAGTAGAACATTCACATATGCGGCATGCCGATCCAATGAGATCTGTCGTGGATTATCAGTAAAACTCACTATCCCTGAGACTTCCGACATCCCGCGTACACCTGCAAGAGCTGTTTGTATTTCCCGTATAAATTGCGGGCTATCGGCAGTGTAATGTTGGCTGGTAAAGATAAACTGAACAATTGTCAAGTTAAGATGTAGCTTTTGAGCCAGGAGGTTTACCGCTTGTTGTGATTCAACGTCAGGACTCACAAAACCGCCTGAATGCAGTACTTCACTGGCTCGCGGAGCAAATGGCAGCGAAACGGCGATAGCAACCATCCAAAAGCCCACAATCAACCAGCGATAGCGGGTGGCTAACTTGCCTAGATGGTAGAACATAGAGGAACCTTTCTAAAATGTCTTGAAAAAAGAATTCACATCTCGACTAAGACCTGACTGTGTTGTATCATGAAGGCACCCTTTCATTTGCTCAGATAGACCATACTAATACTAGTAGGCCGTTTCTCATTTTGTGTCAAGGTGTGGCACATGACCTGATCATGAACAATGATTGTACCTGCAAAGAGTAAAGCAACCACTCTTGCGCAGTGTCCCTGCTGCTCTCATGGAGCAGTAGATATACGTCCTATCAAGAAGGAGTTATAATGGCAAAACAAACAACAAACAGGCACGAGACTAAATCTCAGACGGGCAATGCACCCATCAAAGTCATCACAGTCAATCGTCAGGCATATCACGACTACTTTGTCGAACGCACGATCGAGGCTGGCATTGCATTGGTAGGTACCGAAATTAAATCTATCCGCGACGGCAAGGTAAACCTGCGTGGCGCATACGCTATCGCTCGCAACGGGGAACTATGGCTGGAGAACGCGCATATCGCTGTCTATGAACACGGCAATCGCTATAATCACGAGCCGATGCGCAATCGCAAGTTGTTACTCCACAGGCGCGAAATAGAGCAACTTCAAGCAAAAGTCGCGACGAAAGGTCTGACCCTCATTCCTCTTAAACTCTACCTCAAAGGAGGAAAAGCAAAGCTTGAGTTAGGTCTGTGTCGCGGGAAAAAATTATATGATAAGCGCGAAGCAATCGCTGAACGAGACGTGAAGCGCGAAATGGAGCGCGTAATTCGCAAGGGCTAACTTTTGACACAGCAATTACATTCTAGCCAATCGCAGTAATCTCCGGTTCAAATTTTACCGATTCTGACTGAGTGCTTTCAAGCATGTCATCCTTATAAGAATACTGTTCAGCTTTCCCTCCAGGGAACAGAAACATAGTCGCCAACCCAATGAGGGCACAGACGAACATCAGCGCATAGACCCAGAAAAGGCTCTGCGCCAGGGTAGACTGCAGCTGACTCAATAAGTCGGTAGGCAATGTGACGCGCACCTCAGGAGTCAGCAACACATTCGATGGAGATATGCCCTTGGGTAGTCGAGCCAGAACATCGGGATAGCGAGCAAAAATTGGCACAAAATGGAGCGCCATTTGCGCATTGAGAATCGTTCCCATTACAGCAACACCAATAGTACCACCCATAGTACGAACGAATTGCGTTAATGCGGTCGCCACACCTCGCAGATTCCAGGGTACAGCATTTTGCACAGCAATGACGAAAGAAGTACTCATGAAGCCCAATCCTGTGCCAAGCACAGCCATCGCAGCTATAATGAAAGGGAATCCTGTATTCATTTGAAAGAGCATCACCATTCCCATACCAATAGTTGCGAAGGAAGCGCCCAGAACAGCAGTGAAACGATACCCGAAGCGTAGAATTACCTTACCACTAAGGGTGGATGAAATCGGCCATGCAATCAATAATGGCCCAAGCGTAATTCCGGCACTGGTAGCGGTTCCTCCCTTAACGCCTTGTACGAAAAGCGGGGCATAGGACGTAATACCGAACATAAGCACACCAAGAATGACACCGCCAATACTTGAAATGGCAATAATGCGATTTTTAAACAATGTCAATGGCAAAATAGGCTCAGGTGCGCGTCGCTCCTGATATAAGAAGAGGGCTAGCAGCACAGCAGCAAGCGCAAACAAAGCGATACCAGAAGCGCTACAATCCCACCAGTAAGTGTTAACGTCCCAATGTAATCTATTGATAGTTTCCTGTTCTTGCGTTCAACCTTTTCTTTGAAAGCAATGATGAGTAGGAAAGCTGAGAGTAGGCCGAAAGGAATATTGATATAAAAGACCCACCGCCAGGAGAAATGATCAACGATCAACCCACCAAGCGCAGGGCCAACAATGCTAGATGCGGCCCAGACACCGCTAAAAAGCCCTTGCACCCTGGCTCGTTCTTCCAGAACAAAAATGTCACCGATGATGGTGAGTACGATAGGCAGAACAGCGCCCGCTCCTAGACCCTGAATGGCGCGAAAGATAATGAGCTGTTCCATTGATTGAGCAGCTCCTGAGGCAATAGAGCCGATGAGAAATAATGCAGTACCAAAAAGAAAGACCGGCTTGCGCCCGAAGAGGTCGGCAAGCTTGCCGTAGATGGGGACTGTGGTGGTGGAAGTCAGCAAGTAGACTGAAAAGACCCATGAGTAAAGTGTGATACCACCCAGTTTGCCGACGATACTTGGCAACGCTGTTCCTACAATTGTGGTATCGAGGGAAGCCAACGACATACCCAGCATGAGCGCTATTGTAACAATGATTTTCGCCTTTTTTGTCATGGGGTATATTTGCCAATCTAAAGCTAGGGATGTGGATAATAAACCATACGATTAACAAAACATAGTATAAAGAGTAAATTATTCCAATAGCGCAATGCCTTTCTCCTTTCATAAGAGCGGCAACAGCGAGATAAGCGCGACAACTGCCAGCAACACAGTCAGGTAGATCACCTTATCGAGGCCCGGTCCTGCTTCAATATTCGTGAGAAGTATCTGACTTCTCTTGCTAGCGTCGGTATATCCTTCACGAGAGGGTCGCCGTCATGCAACCTCTCGTCTCAGCCTCTTGTAGGCTAGGGACAAGCCCTTCAGCCTTTAGGCCACGAGTACATGACAGATCCAAGTCGTCTATCCAACCGAAGCAGCATGAGCAGCGCGACAAGTGCAACAAACGCCAGCAATACCGTCAGGTAGATCAAACCATCAAAGCCCCAGATTTGTGCAAATACTGCGCCCAACCCACCACCCAGCAACTGCCCTAATCCAAGAAAAACCGAGTAGAGGCCCATAAGTAATCCGCGATCTTTAGCGGCATCCTCCGAGATATCGGCAAGGTAGGCCAGGGCAGCGGGAGCAAAACTACTCTCCGCGAAGACACCGACCAGCAGTAATACAATCCATATGACCATTAACACCGGGTTGCCAGAACCGAAATGATTGATACCTGCCAGGGCGATACAAAATAGGTAGATACCCGTTATGGAGGACAGCATCAGAAGTAAACGAGGCACTCGATTGAGAAAAAACGCCCAGAAGAGCAGACTAAGCCCAAAGAACAGCACGTAAGCGCCCAGGACAAGGCTCATACGACCTCCACCTCCATGAGCGCTAAAAATGCCCATCAATGACTGGTTGGGATTGTGTCTGGACGATGAAAGGATGAAGGCGAGTTGGGAGCTAAGCCAAACACCCGCGAGCGCACAGAAGCTTATCCACGCTGGTATGAAGATAAACAGGCGTGGAGTTCGTAAAACCCCCCAATAACGCCTGACTGTCGATTTCAGCTTACTGTGTTCAATTACCTGCTTCACTGGTGGAACCAGGAACATGCAGACAGCTACCGCTAAATAGCCCACTGCGAGTAAGCCATAGGCTTGCCTGCCAAAACGATCCCAGGCGAAACCGCCTAGCACGACACCAACGGCGAAACCACCACTCGTGGCGAGTTCGTACAGACTCATGACACGCATACGCAATGCCCGATTCTCTGCTGTGTAATCCGCCAGGTATCCAAGTACAGCAGGTACCTGCATAGCGGTAGAGATGCCAGCCAATACTTGTAAACTTAGCAAGTACGGTAAAGGGTTTTGCGTTGGAGTAAAGACGAGGAGAACAACTTGAACCAGGCCAATGAGCGGGCCAAGGGTCAAGAAAAAACGCCGACCGATACGATCACTGATCGCCCCCATGACGGGAGCTAGCGTGAGCTCCACAATAAAATAGGTGACTGCGAGCAACCCGACGTGAATATTTGATATAGGATGGCCCTGCTGTGATGATAGTTGGGCCAAAAGGCGACCAAGTATGATAGGCGCTGCACCACCAGTTACCCGCAATATAAAGGTGCCGATGAGAAGTGGTGCCACTGAACGCCCAGATATTTTAGTACGTTTCTCTATCTGATTCTGACTTTTCGACGGTGATAAAAGCAAGTTTGTCCTTCCGTTGATTCCACAGGGTTAGCAGTGCGATACCACAACCCACAAGTATCAAGATAACCGCTACTATAAGTAATAGTAGCAATATCGGTCGAATCGCACCATTGCCAGTTGTACTCAATGCCGGTATCCCCAGGACGAATTGCATATATTTTTCTCCCCTGCACTGCTTAACGCTGTAGCTGTAATTTTTTATGTCTAAACATACCACACACATGTTATCATGACGGCACAGGTACGGGTATAGTAACGAGAAAGCAAGGTAGAAAGTACTGTGGCAGACGGGCCAGGATTTTTCGCAAAACCCAGGCCCGTTTCATGCTCCATCAATTGAACTTGAGAAGGTGACGCCTCCCTACCCAACTGCCATAAGCACCTTCAGTTCGCCTTCTAAACTTACTGGAAGTTTCTCACCGGCACGCAGTTCCTTCTCATAGACGTTATACTCTCGAATAATATATAGCGCATCCAGATCATAGAGTGGAGTTGCATCGACCAGGCGCTGCGAATCAACATCCAGATCGGCTTTGTAGACATGATATCGAGATGACTTTTCCATAGAGTCGTTTGATCCGATAACAATACGCCAGATTTTGCGAATCGATGTATAGCCCTCTCGCTCAAAGAGTCGCTTTGCCTGTTCGTTGAGGCTGCTCACAATGCCACACAAGGTGACCCGTGTGCCTTGACGCGCATTACGTACATGCTGACGCGCTCGTTCCTCCACCAACCGGAGCAGGAGCGTCCCGATACCTCGACTGCGATACTCGGGATGCACACACACAAATGTGAAGATCTGCTCATTGTCTCTATGCCACACATATGCAAATCCAACAAGTTGTCCCTTATTCGTGACTATGACCCAGGCATCGGTCGCCAGATTAAAACCAGGCTGATGCCAGTTGGAGGTCAGATCCTCCATCGTGCTATCCGCTATTCCATACTCATCGATATCACACGCTGTTATGAGTTCTGTGATGGCTACCAGGTCTTCCATCTTGGGAGCACGAGCCAACAGGTTCTTTAATAGTACAGCCATAGTCAGTTTCTCCGTTCTTCGGTCTACCCTGAGAAGAAGCGGGATGATTTCCGATCTATATCGGGATAGCCTGCGTGCTTAATTCTATCCCTGCACGCAACTCCTTCTCATAGGAGATGTATACTCTCGCAACATGCATACCTGCTCGTTCATAGAGCCGTGTTGCGCCAGTTAAATTCTGTGAATCGACACCCAGACCTACTTTATATTTGCCTCGTCGGTAAAACTCGCCAAAAGAATGAAGCATGAGCGCCATTCCCAATCCCTTACGTCGCCATGGACGCCTTACCGCCAGTGTGTCCACCCATCCGTTATCCATCTGGTAGGTACACAATGATGCTCCGGCAATCTCTTCACCATCAAACGCCAGGAACCAGAGCGAGGGATCAAAGTTCTCTCGTTCGATCGTCCAGTGTTTCCACTCCTCGTAGTTACCCTCCATGTGTCCCCAGTGATCCTGGAAAGCCTCGTCGACCGCATTGTAGACGATACGATCATCCTGTCCTGGGATGAATGTACGCACGGTAACTTGCTCAGGCCACTCCGGGGAAAGTGGATACTCTGACATTTCGACCTCCATACGCCAGTGACGACGTACCTCTTTGAAGCCAGCTCGCTCAAAGCTTCGCGGCGCGGCATCATTCAGATTGCTGGTCCAGCTATTCAGAGTCACTCGCACACCGGGTTTCGCCAGAGGTATCTGTCTCTGTGCCCACTCTTCTGCAAGTTGGAGCAAGAATTCCTCAACAAGAGTAATATCGGGCACACCATATTCCGCAATATCACATACCTCAAGCAATCCATGGACCGCTTCCAGGTCGTCCATTGTTGGAGGACGCACGAGCAAGTCTGTTGAAAAATTATCTATCATTACTATATTCTCCTTCTTTGATATCTAACTGGAACAGATGCATGATGATGGGAAACGCCTCCTTTGAGTATAAGCACAAAGCGTTTCACATCCGTTTCACCAGGCACTTCGCGCTGTATCTGCCTTCTCATCCATACATCTATTCCAGCCATATTCGAACATTAACCGTTTCTCTTCAGCCTACCAGTTCGCTTTGCATAGCGCTCAGCTATCCTGAAGATGTAGACACTGAGCGGAATACTCACGATACCGGTCACAATCAGCGGCCAGGTATAGCTCCAGATCTCCGCCGACCAGATCACCTGGTTGTGAAGCAGTCCTGCGCGTAATCCTTCCAGTACGTAGGTAGCAGGTGAAATTTTTGCCAGAGGTTGCATCCACTGCGGCAAAACTTCGATCGGATAGTAGACACCTGAAACCAGCAACAAGACCGCTCGCACAATGTAGGACATCTGCGAACCCCTCTCGGTAAAGAGCAAGGGCAACACGGCTGCACCTATACCAAAACCAATGAACGAGATGCTACCGACCAGCAGCATGAACGTTGCCGTCAGGTAGTTAGCCTGGCTCAGATCCAGGTGGAAGAAAAATCCCACCACGATCAACTGCACAAAAGTGAAGAGCAGTCCATGCATTACAGCGTACCAACAGCTTCCTATCAGGTGCGTGAAACGCGAGATAGGAGCCATAAATGTGTGCTCTATAGTTCCTTCCCAGCGTTCGATCGTAATCATGTCGGTCACACCTTCAAAAGTGACGCTGAGGTAAGACCAGACCGCCGTTCCAATCAACAGGTACATAATCAGGTATTCTGTATTGACCTTAGATTTAGTAATCAACTGAGCGGCAGCGCCAATGTAAGTGACTGCCATGGCATTGACAATGTTATAGACAAGCCATACAATCTCCCAGGCCCAGTAACGCTTGGTCAGGTTCCAGTTGCGTTCGAAAAAGGCGTATGATGCTCGCCCTTGATGTAAAAGTGAAGACATTTCTCCTAATTCTCCTGTTTATTCTTCCTCATCCTCTTTTTGAGCCTCAAGCGCTTCGAAGGCTTTTTCCCAGCTCCCGTAACGTTCAATGTCGGCATCAGTGATCAGATGAGCGACGGTATAGTGCATGAACACTTCATTCATTGTGACAGGCGTTGTGCGCTCCATACGTTCAGCGACTGCATGCTTGAGATCCTCAACTGTACCCATAGCCATGATGCGCCCCTTGTCGATGATAGCAACGCGGTCACATAACGCTTCCGCTTCGTCCATATCATGAGTGGTGATCAATATGGTCGCGTCGTGTACTTCACGCAGTTCTTCGACAAAAGTCTGAACATCGATCTTCGATCGAGGATCAAGGCCTGTCGTGGGCTCGTCAAGCAAAAGTACAATCGGCGCGGTGAGAAATGCACGCGCGATGGCAACTTTCTGCTGCATCCCACGCGACATATTTTCCAGAGGTTGTCCAATGCGATCCTCAGGAATGCCCAGCCGTGACAATATACTCTTGATCTTTGCCCGCGCTTCTGCGCCCGGCATGTTGTAGAGCCGAGCCGCGTAGATCAGATTCTCCATTGGCGAGAGCTTCTTGAAGAACGATGCCTCTACGCTCACGCGATTGATGAGCCTCTGCACCATGCCTTCATCTTTCACTACATCATAGCCAAAGATGGTCAAATGCCCTGTATCAGGGATAAGCAATGTTGAGAGCATACGTATGAGCGTCGATTTACCAGAACCATTTGCGCCGAGGATACCCATAATCTCGCGCCGCTTTACTGTCATGGTCACATTTTCAACGGCATGCACCTCGCGCTTCACTTCCTTGTATTCCCTCCATGGCAAGCGCACCAACGGACGAGATTTCTTGAATATCTTAGAGACGCCATCGATCACCACAGCATCTTTCAGCGCGTCGATGACGATATTTTCCGTTAATTGCATATCTTCGATATTATGGATAGCCACGAATGTATCTCCTTTTTGAAACTATCTGCGAGGTGCCTCGCCTGCACTTATTCCATACTTACTAATTCTTTTGCCTACATACATAATGAGCAATAAAAAACCGTGGGACTGAATTTTTTTACTTTCGTCAGTGCCCACGGTTGAGGGTGTCTCTTCAATTGTGCCTATCTATCATGGAATAGGCGGAGAACCCCTGGAGATGGGCATACTGCGGCCTTGGGCGAAGACAAAGATGGGCCCAGAGAAATTGTTAGAGGTCCCACCGTTGATGCATAGCTTCACCAGGTCGAAAGGCATAGCATGGCCGTAATAGGCAGATTCATTGCGCAAACGGCTCATGCTAAGCCACTTGGTTCGTTCAGCCATGCTTGCCATCTCCTTTCACGAGATTTTGTGTTACTTCTTGCCAGGCAAAAACACTATGCCTGAGAGTTTAATAGAGTTTCATGCAAAATGTAGAGATTGCCTTTGCAATCTCTCTATAGCGAGTATACGGAATCAGCACGCCTCTTGTCAAGGGCAATTTTCATGTGATACTATCTCCTCGACATAATAACGATAGTACTTCGTATTTTTGGGGCCTCAATCCTTTAGAGTAAAAAGAAACGCAGAATTGAGACCCAACTTTTCCAGGAGTAACCAGACAAACCATGGACAAACCAACGCTAAACCGAACACCAGGCAAATACGGCACAGAGGAAATCGAGTCAAGCCAACTAGAGGCATGGCCCAACTCTAACCCGGAGAGAGATTACATAGCACACTTCGAAATTCCAGAATTCACTTGCCTCTGCCCAAGATCAGGCTTCCCCGATTTTGCCACCATCGTCATCGACTATGTACCCAACCAGTACGTCGTTGAACTGAAAAGCTTAAAGCTCTACATCAACAAATATCGCAATCGGCAAATCAGCCACGAGTCAGCCACTAACACCATCCTGGATGACCTGGTTACCCTGCTCTCGCCTCGCTGGATGCGCGTAGTCGCCGACTTCACCGTACGCGGCAACATCAAAACCATCATCTTCGCCGAGCACAGTGCCCCTAATTACCAGGGACCACACCCAGAATTCCGACGTTATCTTTCATGAAACCTGTGATTGCTTCAACTAAGTAAAACGGTCACAGGCGAATTGTTGCTCTTGACAACGATCTTACTCGCCAGTATACTTGCTATTAGCAACGTTGTTACTAGCAACAATTTGATAGGGAGAGATGTGATGGATACACCGACGGCGGGGGTCTTGCTCCGAGAGGTCGCCAGGCTGCACGCCCATTCACAACGCGAGCGGGTGGCGTGCTGCAATGGGAC
>WNFC01004649.1_pt1 | contig 26622 bp, 29 predicted proteins | sample 5400541 | NCBI WGS metagenome assembly WNFC01 (sample SAMN13153342, study PRJNA577476) | soil metagenome | isolation source: 120 cm saprolite under Douglas fir tree site 2 hole 2 replicate 1 | place: USA:California | collected 2015-04-18 | reverse complement strand
AGGTCAATCTGACGGTCACGAACAGCGTCGCCTCGAACCCGGCGGTCCCAAACCAGGCGAACATCACGGTTATACCGCCGTCGTGCCCGCCGATGACCGCCCAGAATGTCTTTGTACAATTCTCGAATCCGTCCGGCAACTGCTCGCAAGCGCCGACGAGTCCGTCATGCGGCGTCAACGAGACGCTGACTTTCGTGGCGCAGAGGTTCAATTACGATTTTGGCTGCGCTACTCACCAGTTCGCGTGGAGTTTTGGCGATGGGAGCGCGGCGACGCAGCCGTCCGCGAATGCCCAGACAATCACTCATGCGTATTCCTCCTCGGGTAACTACAACGTGCAGTTGACGATCACGAATCCGGGCCAGACATTCACGGTGTCGCAGGCTGTGCCGGTCGGAGGTCCTCCACCTCCGCCGCCTCCCCCTCCGCCGACTCCGACCGGTTGCGGAACGATGGTGGCGGATCAGAACGTGTTCATCGCGTACCACGATGCGAACTTCAACTGCACAGCAAACGGCGGAAACTGCCCTGCCAGTCAGCCAGTCTACTTCGCAGCGACAGACTACGTTCCCTATCACTTCAGTTGCGGTACCCATATATTCAATTGGACCTTTGGCGACGGTTCGACAGCCGCCACACAGAGTCCGGCGCACACGTTTGCTGGTAGCGGCACGTACACTGTCACGTGCGCGATCAACGGGCCGACCGGTAGCGTGAGCTTGTCCGCAACAGTGAGGGTCGGCCCGGGTGGGCCTCCACCTCCTCCGCCTCCGAATCCACCACCTAACCCGCCGCCCTCGGGCGGATGCAACCCGGTAATCACCGGCACGACGTTCTTCGTCGATTACACCGGACCGCAGACCGGCTGCACGGAGTATGGCGGCGACTGCAACACCTCGGAGACGCTGCCGTTCACGGTGAAGACATACAACTATGACTTCGCGTGCGCCGCGCACACGTTCCAGTGGGACTTTGCCGACAGCTCGACGCCTGGTACCGGCGTGTCGACCACCCACAGATACATTAATGCCGGAGCATACGCGCTCAAAGTCACGATCTCTGTCAACGGACAAGCGTATCTGGTCAGCCAGACGGTCAAGGTCGGCGGCAGCCAGAATCCAGGGCAACCGCCGCCAGGATCGACATATCCCTATGACTTCACCTCGCAGCCGATGCCTGGAGTCGCCAACGGCTATATCTTCAATGCCTTCGCCGCGGGCTCCACGTCGACCGCCGATGTGACGTTCAATTGGGACTTCGGCGACCATCAGACATGCAACAGTTGTGGCGCACAGGTGCCGCACATCTATGCCGATTCCAAGAACTACACTGTGACCTTGAGCGTTAGTGGAGTCACTGGATCCGTCCAGCATCCGGCGCAGAGCACGAGTCGTCGCAGAGGAGTTCACCACTGAGGATCTCCGAGGGTGGCGCAGAACTCTGCGCCACCCTTACTTTTCTTGGCCAGAAGATCCCGTCGTAAGGAGCGAGCGCGTTCGCGCCCCGCCGCGGAAGAACCGCGACCGCTGTCTGTTCCCTCCCGGCGATTTCAAAGCGCCCTGATCATCGGCGGGCTTTTTGTCCTGGTCTTCGCGATCTACGCACAGGTTCGCACTCACGCGTTCATCGATTACGACGATCCCGGCTACGTCTCGAACAATCCACACGTTCTCGGCGGTCTGACGTGGTCCGGCATTCAATGGGCCTTTACGCACGTCTATCAGGCGAATTGGCATCCGCTGACGTGGATCTCTCACATGATCGACGTGCAGTTGTTTGGCCCCAACGCCGGCGCGCATCTTCTTGTGAGCGTCTTCTTGCATGCGCTGAATAGCACGCTGCTGTTCCTGTTTCTGTACATTGCTACCGGCGCTCAGTGGCGCGGCGCTGTGGTGGCGGCTCTCTTCGCAGTGCATCCGATGCACGTGGAATCCGTCGCGTGGGTCTACGAGCGTAAAGACACATTGAGCACGCTTTTTTTTCTCTTGTGTCTCGTGACTTACACGCTGTATGTGAAGAAGCATTCGCGCGTGGCATACGGGCTCTCGATCGCTGCTCTCGCTCTGGGCTTGATGGCGAAGCCGATGCTGGTGACCAGCGGCTGATCGAGAAGATTCCGTTCGCGCTCTGCATCGTGCCATCGATCTTCGCGACTCTTTTTGCGCAACGTGAAGCGATGCCGAGCATGACGACCATCCCGTTGTTGCCTCGCTTTGCAAATGCGGCGGTCGCGTACGTGAAATACGTCGCAAAGACAGTGTGGCCATCGAATCTGTCGGTCATCTATCCATTTCCGTCGCGGATTTCGCCGTCGCAGGCCACCGTCTGCGCGCTGCTCGTTCTTGCCGCCAGCGTGTTCGCTTACCGCCTCCGCCGCACGCTGCCGTGGCTCTTCGTCGGGTGGTTCTGGTTCGTCGGGGCGCTTGTTCCGGTGATCGGAATCGTGCAGGTCGGCGTGCAATCGATGGCGGACCGTTACGTGTACATCTCCCACATTGGACTGTTCATCGCAATTGTGTGGACCATCGCGCATTGGACGCAGATGTTGACGGCTCCGGCGCCCGCCTCTGCTGCCGCCGCCGCGATCGTTGTTCTGATTCTCGCCGGCGTGACGCACGCTCAGGTCCGCTATTGGGCCGGGAGCATCCCACTCTTCGAGCATGCGCTGGCCGTTACCGCAAACAACAAGGTGGCGCATTTCAACCTTGGGACCGGATTCTGGGAAGCTGGAATGTACGAGAGTGCTGAACGTGAATACCGGCTCGCGCAGGGATACAAGCCGGCGGAAAATGTTTACATCGGACTGGCTCTTGCCCTGTTAGGCCAGGGGAAGATGGATGCGGCTGCAGACGCTGGAAGGAAGGCAGTCGAGGCGAACCGGACGAACGCCGAGGCTTATTCGGTCCTCGGGTCCGTGGAATCTGCACGGGGTCATCTGCCGGATGCCCAGCGTGCTCTGGCGCGATCGTTAGAGCTGAAAAGCGATCCGGCGGTTGCCGCCCAATTGTCGCTCACCTTCGGCAAGGTACCCGATGCGATCAATCGGTTCGCGGAAGCGATTGCTGCTCATCCGCAGGACGCCGGCCTCCACAACAACTACGCCGCCGCCCTGGCACGGTCCGGCGACGACCAGGCTGCGTTGGCGGAGTATGATTCGGCGCTGAGCCTCAATCCGAATCTCTATGACGCGCACATGAATTACGGCGCGCTGCTCAGCCGTCTCGATCGCAACGAGGCTGCCGCGCAGCACTTCCAGGATGCGGCGCGCCTGCGCCCACGATCACCCGAACCGCACATTTACCTGGCCGTGCTCGAGGCCAGCCAGAGCAGATTCGATGTCGCGGCAAAGGAGGCCGAGTCCGCGATCGCGATCGACCATGATGCCAGCAACCGCCTGTTGATCAACGCCATCCGCATCCCTGCGCGGCCGACGGCCATCGATGAATATCTGGCCTTTCTGCGTCAGCAGAGCGGGCATCGCTAGAATACGAGTATGCAGACCGCTGTCCGCTCGCGCGAGCTGACGAAGCAGTACGACATTTATCCACGGCCGGCGGACCGGCTGCTGGAGATGATCGCTCGCCGTCCGCGGCATACGGTTTTTCCCGCGCTTCAGGATGTCACCTTCGAAGTCGAGAAAGGGGAAGCGATCGGCATCATCGGCCAGAATGGCGCCGGCAAGAGCACACTGCTCAAGCTGTTGTGCGGAGTCACCCGCCCGACCAGCGGAAGCATCGAAGCGTTCGGCACGATCGCTTCCATCCTCGAGCTGGGCACCGGCTTTCACCCGGAATTCACCGGGCGCGACAACGCCTCCCTCAACGCCACCATCCTCGGCCTCTCGTCGGCGGAAGTGAAACGCAAACTGCCAGGCATCCTCGAATTTTCCGAGCTCGGGACATTTCTCGATCGGCCTGTCAAAACGTATTCGTCCGGAATGTACATGCGCCTGGCGTTTTCAGTGGCCGTGAATGTCGATCCGGATATTCTGGTAATCGATGAGGCGCTGGCCGTCGGCGATGGACATTTTCAGAAAAAGTGCGTCGATCGGATCCGAGAGTTTCAGCGGCAGGGAAGAACCATCCTTTTCTGCTCGCACGCGCTGTATCACGTCACGCAGCTCTGCCAGCGAACGCTGTGGCTCGATCACGGCTCGGTCATGCGCTGGGGACCGACGCTGGATGTCGTCCGCGATTACGAAGCGTTTCTTCTTCAGCGCGATCGTGCGCTGCCGGCCAGCGAAGGGCAGCCGGAGCACGAGCGTCCGTTCTCGCCGGTGCGATTTCGCGAGATCGTCGTCTGCGATGGAACCGGCAGCCCGCGCGACCTGTTCGAGCGCGGCGAGAGCATCCAATTTCGCGTTCGCGTGCATTCCGACGAGCCCTCTCAGCCGATCCACGTCATCCTCGGCGTCCATCGTTCGGCGGATGACCTGCAATGCTTCGCGGTCGGGACGCACGCGGATGGAATCGAGCCGCTGCGCGGCCGTCAGGAATACGAATTCTCGGTGGAGCTGAAGAACGTGCCGCTGAATCGCGGTGAATACTCGATCATCGCCTTCGTCGGCGATGAGAACGCCATCACGGTTTTCGATCGGCGCGACTTGCGTCCGGCTTTCTCGATCACCGCCGATCGCTACGAGGTCGGCCTGATTTCACTCGAGCACCGCTGGTCGATGGAACGGGTCGACGCAGCGGTGGCCGGCCGCTGATGGCCGCGAGCTGCTCGCTCGTCGTCGTCAATTACCGCTCCGCCCCCCTCGCCATCGAAGCGGTGCGGACGGCTCGTGCCGCGACCGGGAGATCTCTTCAGGTCGTCATCGTCGATAACAGCGTGGATCCGAAGGAAGCGAACGCTCTGCGCCCGCACGCCGATGTCCTCATCGTGGCCGACAAAAATCTTGGTTACGGTGCCGCGATCAATCGAGGGCGAGCGAAATGCGACGGCGACGTGATGGTCGTCTGCAATCCGGATGTGCGCTTCGGCGCCAATGCCATCGATCTGCTTCTAGAAGCCGACGCGGACGTCGCCGGTCCGGCACTTTTCTGGGACGACGCTTTCACGTGGTTTCTGCCGCCAAGCGACCTCCACAATGGCGCAGACGCATTCGATGCCGCGATCGCGAGCCGTTCGCCGCGATGGCGTCGCAGCCGAGACCGACACCGAATCAAGGAGCGCCTGGCCTTCTGGTCGCTGCGCCGGGCGACATCAGTTCCGGCGCTTTCTGGAGCGGTGATGGCCATTCGTCGCGCCGCATTCGACCGCGCGGGTGGATTCGACGAGCGCTTTCACCTCTACTTCGAGGAAATCGACTTTCAGCGCCGGCTACGCGGCGGAATCGCTTACGTTCCGGCAGCGCGATGCCGGCATCTCTACAATCAGAGCGCGGGGCAATCTGAATCGGCTGCATCCGAATACGCGAAGTCCGAATTGCAATATCTCGAGAAATGGAGCGGGCGACGCCTCGCGAATTGGATCAAACGCATCGAGCGGCCGACGCCGCCGGCACCCGCGCTGCCCTTGGAGGGCGACATTCCCATCCAGGGCGAAAACCTGGTCGTCGAAGCATCGCCCCTGCCGACATTCGGGACAGCGGCCGGCCACTTTCCGACAAGTTCGCGCGTGGCGATCCCGTCCGAAGTCTGGCAGTCGTATCGCGGAGAGGCGCTTTACGTGCGCGTCGTCGACACGAAACGGTCGAGCGTGGTCGCCACCTACGTAAAGACTAAAATAAGGGCGTGAGCTCGACCAGCGTGTCGATTCTCGTTCCGCTGACGCGGAGTGTGCCCGAGCTGCCGTCCACGCTCGAGTCGGTGGAGAAGTATCTGCAGACCACTGGATTCGATTTCGACGTGCGCGTACTCGATGCCCGCGATGGTGAGGGCTACGGCGGAATGATGCGCCGCGGGGCGGCGGAGGCCAAGGGGAGCGTGGTGGTGGTGATTGATCCGGAGCTGCCGTATCCGGTCAGCGCCATCGGCGATGCGGTCGCGTTGATCGAATCGGGATCGGCGGAAGTCGTCTTTGCAACCCAAACCGCGAACCGCCCGAAATTTCTATTGCTGCGCTGGTTTTTGGTCTCGATTCTTTCCGATCCGACGCTTTACCTGAAAGCGTTCTCGTCACACGCTGCGCGACTGCTGATCGGTGAATCGAAACAGAATGGCGGGGGATTCGATCTCGAGCTCGCGTATCTTGCGAACAAGTACGGATTTCGCGTCGAGATGCTGCCGGTCGATGGTGACGGGCGAATGAAACCGACATTCACCACCATCGGCGGTCTGGCGTCCGTGATCGCGATCCGCATGACCGATCGGAAAAACGGATATCGCGCGCCGCGAAGATGTCCGGTCTGTTTCTCGTCCGAAGTTTGGAGCTGGGCCCAGATTCCGGGCAATGTCGTACGGGCTTGCAGTCGCTGTAAGTCTAGATATCTCAGTCACTTCGAGGCGGCAGAAGATGCGCGGGTGGTGCGGCGCGAGCTCCGGCCTAACATCCCTGTCGGCGATGCCGGCGAGGAGACGGCGCACGCCCGCAGCGCGCGCGAGAAGACCAGCGTGCGGCGATTCACAACCTTGCGCAAACAAGTTCCATCGCGTTCGCGCATTCTCGAAATCGGCGTGCGCGATGGCAGCTTCGGCACGGCGGCCTCGCGCGAGTACGAGTACGTCGGGATCGATCGCGCGCCGGCCGCGGCGCGAATCGCTCGCGCGAAGGGCCTGGAAGTTTATTGCTCGACGCTCAGTGGATTCGTGAACACCGGACCGGCGTTCGATGCCATCACGCTCTTTCACGTCTTCGAGAACATGCCCGATCCGCACGACGCACTGGCCCGGATGAAGGAATTGTTGAAACCCGGCGGCGCGCTTTTGCTGACGACGTTCGATACCGAGGGACTGTTGTATCTGATCAGCGAGCGAATCCGCATGGCGCACAATTTCCGCACACACCTGATCCTTTATTCGCGCTCGGCGCTCATCGAGCTGCTCGAGCATTCCGGCTTCGAGATCGTCTCGGTTGGGCCATCATTTGAATATCGCGATCACAAGTTTCTGCGGCATTGGATCGCCGCGCGTTTTCCGGCGCTCGCGCCGCTGATCCAGGCCATGCTGCGCATTCTGCCCGATCCGCTGCTGGTCAGCTCCGGCTCGATCCGCATCACCGCTAAGCGCCGCGCCGGGCCACCGATCGAAGTCCGCGCCATCCGGTCGGTGGAACCGACGCATGCCCGCTGACGGCCGCTTCATCACTCGGGCGTATCAACCGGGTGATGAGGCTGCCATTCTCGATCTCTTCGGGCGCTGTTTTCATGCTCCGCGAACCATCGAGCACTTTCGTTGGAAGTATCTGCAGAACCCGTTCGGCAGCGCCCATATCAGCCTGACCTTTGATTCCGTGGGCAAGCTCGTCGGCCATTACGCCGGCTATGCCGTGCCATTCGTAGATTCGGGTCGCGACCTTCTGGCGCATCAGATCGGCGACACGATGACGGAACCGTCGGTCCGGCACATCGGGCGGGGGCCGACGAGCGTGCTGGGGCAAACCGCTCTCCATTTTTATGCAACATTCTGTGAACATAAAATCGCATTCAATTATGGCTTCAACGTCGCAAACATCCAGCGCTTCTCATTGCGTTTTCTGCGGAGCGATCGCGTTGAATCGGTCGGCTACTGGATTCGCCATGTGCCGATTCCGCCCTTCGGCAGACTGCAGCGATGGATGCGCGGCTATCAGCTGGAGCTTGTGCGCGACGTGACTGCGGAGTACGACCGTTTCTTCGAGCGCGTTTCTCCCGCGTACGGCTTTCTTGTTCGAAGAGATGCCCGCTATGCTCGCTGGCGTTATCTCGAATGCCCGGAACCAGGCGCGTTTGTGATCGCCATTCGAAAATGGAGACGGCTGGTCGGATGGAGCGTTTTCCGCATGCGCGAGGGACGGCTGGTATGGGGCGACTCGCTGTTCGATCCGCAATCTGCGGGCGCCATCGACGTGATGATCCGGCATGTCGCCCCGAACTATCCCGTGCAGGCGGTCGAGGGATGGTTTCCTTCCCGGCCAGCGTGGTTCGTGGAGGCGCTGACCCGCGCTGGATTCGTCTCGGCGCCGCAACCACAGGATCTGTCGCTGATGTGCGTTCCATTCGAGCTCGCCGGCGCAACGGAGCGCATGCGCGAGAGCTTGTACTACACCATGGGAGACTCCGACCTGTTCTGACCTGGCCGCGCTCCTGCAGGTAGAATTGGCCTCTTATGGAAGTGCGTCCGTACAGCAGCAGCGGCAAGCAGATCGCCGATGTCGATCGCAAGCGCGTGCTGGTGATCGACGACGATTTGCCATTGCGCGGAATGCTGGCGGCGGCGCTGCGCAAGCACGGCTTTCAGGTCCTGCTGGCCGGCGACGGCGAGGAAGGGCAGCGCGCTCTCAACATCCATCATCCGCACGTCATCCTGCTCGACCTCGCGATGCCGAAAGTCAACGGCTGGGACTTTCTCCAGCGTCTCAAGGAAACCGGACACCTGGGCCGCGTTCCGATCATCGTGGTGTCGGCGCATCTGCGGGTCGAGCCGCAGGCGGTGCTGCAGATGGGCGTTTCCGCCATCCTCCCGAAGCCCTTCAATCTTCCGGAGCTGATCGACCTGATCGAGCACCTGGCGCCGTGAATTCGATCGCTGCGCGTTATCCGACGGCCCTTCTGCGCTCGTACGCCCGCATCAAAATCGCCACCGATCCTGTCTACAACGCGGTCTTCGAGCTGCTGCGCGGATCGACCACTCCGCTGCTCGACGTCGGCTGCGGCATCGGCATCCTGCCGTTTTATCTTCGCGAGCGCGGATTTACCGCGGCCATCACCGGAGTCGATCACGACAAGCGCAAGATCGAGATCGCACAAGGCGTCGCGAAAAGTGAAAGCAACCTGTCATTTCATCTGGCCGACGCGCGGACATCGTTCGATTTCCGCGGCAATGTGGTCTTGCTCGATGTCCTGCACTACTTCAGCGACGCCGATCAGGCGACGATTCTGCGCCATGCAGCCGCGGCCGGCGGATCGATCATCATCCGCGACGCGATCCGCGACGGCTCGCTCCGATATCGCATGACCTACGCGCAGGAAATGCTGGCGCGCATCGGAGGGTGGCTGCAGGCGGAGCGGCTGCATTTCCCGACGCGTGAAGATATCGAGCGTTCGCTCAACGGCAATTTCCGCGAAGAGGTCCTGCCGATGTTCGGCCACACGCCCTTCAACAACTACCTGTTCGTCTTCAGGCGGTCGTCGGAGGGCACGACGAAGCTGTAGCCGGCGCGGAGCAGGTCGTCGATCACGCGCTCGACGGAGCTCACCGAATGCGCGCGTCCCTGGTGCATCACGATGATCGCTCCCGGCAGTACGCGCGGAACGATTCGAGCGGCCACGCGGGTTGGCTCGTGCGTGACGGTATCGAATCCGCGCACGCTCCATCCAATCAGCCGCATTCCCCGAGCGGCGAGTAGCGGATGCACCGAAGGGTTCTTCATGCCGACGGGCGCCCGAAAATAGGGCACTTCGCCGATGACAGCGGCGCAACGATCGATCTCAGATGAAATCCACGGCGCCAGTAAACACCAGAATGTGGCCGACGGATGCGTGAACGTGTGATTGCCGATCGTGTGGCCGGCCGTCACGATTTCCCGCATGATTTCCGGTCGCTGCTCCGCCAGAGAGCCTTTGACGAAAAACGTCGCGCGCACGCCGCGTGACTCGAACAGCTCCAAAATCTGTCGCGTGTCGTCGGCCGGACCGTCGTCGACCGTCAGCCAGACTTCGCGGCCTTCGGTGGCGAAGCGTGTGATGACCGGTCCGAACCATTGCACATTCGGCGACAGCGTCGGATAGAGCCACAGCGCGTGCAGCAGAGCCATGATCACGAAGCCGTACACGTGGGTGTGCGGCCACAGGACGATCGGCACGAACGGTGAGAGCCAGCCAAGGGCGATGATCAACTGGCGCATTGCGCTTCCAGCTCACGGACTGTGTTGCGAAGGATGCGCAGGATCAGCCACGCCAGCGCATTGAGCGAAACCATGGCGAGGAAAAACCAGGCGGCGTAGCGCGCGGGCGAAGTCTGCATCGCGAAATACACAGAAGTCGCGACGATGGCCGTCATCAGAAAAAATGAATTTCGCTTCGAGTGAATCTCGCTGGTGGCCCCTCGAACCACCAGCCCGCCCACGACGATGCAGAGTTGAATCGCCATGGCCGCGATTAGAAGAGCGATCGGCCAGGCTACCATCGACCCGAAGTAACAAGTAAGCGTAATAATAATCCATAACGTTATTATGTAATGTTCTGCGGCGGATTGATCCGGATCAATCGCCAGCAGCAGGTGGTCGACATCCATTTTCGGCGGCTCGCTCAGCCGCAGCCGAATGAGTGCAAGCAGACGGAATAGCGCGAAGCGGTGCCGCGACGGAAACCATTTCGCCTGCGGGCAGTCTCGAACCATCTTCACGATGCGAAGTCCTCGAACATGAACCACTGATACCACCACGAACGGATCACGTCTTCCAACTCGAACGTCCATTCCGCGACTGCCGCCGCAAATGCCTCGTCGCGATTGCGCGTGGCCACAACTCTGATCGGCGCACGCGACACCAGCCGATACAGCCTCCGTCCCTTGCGCACGACAAACACCGGATGAATCGGCGCGCCGGTGCTCATCGCGAGCGCGAAGGGTCCCGCCGGAAGGCGCGTCGGTTTTCCGAAAAGCGTGGCAGGAAGATCGGTGATCCCGGGCGTCACGCGATCGCCCTGGATGGCGATGATGCCGCCGTCGCGGATGGCATGCAGGAGATCGAGCGCCAGATCGGTGGCTTTGACATTGAACTCGATTTTGAGCGCGTTCACGCGGTGCGCTTCCTCGAACGCGTGCGTCTGCGGATCGACCTCCGGCGCGCGGATCATCACGATGCGCTGGCCGGAAGTCTCGGCGAAGAGGTGCGCGCCGAGGTCGTAGCTGCCCATGTGGGCGGTCAGGAGAATCGCGCCGCCGCTGGCCTGCATGGCCTCGAAATGCTGCCAGCCGACGAACTCCCAGTCGGGAACAGCGCCCAGCTCCTTGAAGTGGAGGTTGTCGGTCATCGTCCAGGCGTAATTCCAGAAGACGCGATAACAGCGGAAGAAATTCGTCACGCCGTTCGAGCCCGGAATGATCGCTTTCAGGTTTCGCATCACGCCTCGCCGCCCCGGCCCCCACAACAAGAACAAGAGCGACCACACGGCCATCACCATCGGCTCGATCCAGGCCGGCACACTCACGGCGCCGAATCGCAGAAACTGCCGCCAGAAAACTCCGCGTACGAGGAAGCGACGCCACCAGCCCGTCACGTCCGCATGATATCGCCCAGGTTCTTCTCCACCGACGGCAGCGGCGGGCGAAGCAGGCGAAAGAGAGCGCTGCTCATCAAGGCCTCGTCGCCGGGATAGGTCGGCACGAGATGCAGCGGAAAGCGCTCGAAGATCTCGCGATCGCTACGCCGCCGCAGCCTCTGCACGACGCTGCGTTTCTGCGTGATCCGATCGGCGTGGCTCACGATCCATTCGAAAGCGCGGAACTGCATCGCGGTCAGCGGATCTTCAATCGTCGCGATCGGCTGGTCGCGGCGCAATCGCCGCCGCACTTTCGACCAGAATCCATTGCGCGACGGAGCGCTGGCGGAGAGCGGCTCGCGTTTCAGCTCGCTCGTGCCGCGGTTGCGCGTGGTGACGTAGTGATGCAGGCGATGCAGATAGGTATAAAAGACCGATCCCGCGACGTCGCGAAGCAATTCGTCTTCATAATTCTTCAAGACCGTTTGCAGAGCATTGCGCTCGAACAGCACGCCGCGCTCGAATTCGCCGAGGCGGGCGCTGGTCGCGCCGGAGGCGTGGCGCACGGCTGCTTTGGGCTCGTAGAGGACGCGATGACCTGCGAGCCAGGCGCGCCATCCGAAGTCGACATCCTCCAGGTACGCGAAGTAATCATCATCGAAGCCGCTGAGGGTCAGAAACGGCTCACGGCGCGAAATCATGTTTCCGCCGCACGGAAAGAAAAGCTCATCTCCCGATAGCGGCTCGCCGCGCGAGCCGACCGGATATCGAAATCCGTTTTGAAATGCGTGGCCGTCGAAGGTCATGACGCCGCCGACGAAGTCGATCAACTGGCCGCTCATGTCGACGATTTTTCCGCCGACAGAGATCACGTCGTCGGGAGCTTTCTCGATCGCGCCGACGAGCGCGGCCAGCCATCCTGGTTCGGGAACGGTGTCGTTGTTTAGAAAGACGATGTTGCGGGCCTGCGAACGCGTGACTCCCGCGGCGATGCCGCCGGTGAACCCGTGATTTTTTCCCAGCGGAAGGAGACGCACTTTGGGGAAGCGCCTGACGATCGCGCCGATGCTGCCGTCGGTCGAGCCGTTGTCGACCACCGTGATCGTTGCGCCATCCACGTCGCCGAGCTGCTCTGAAACCGCACTGAGACACGCGAGCGTGTGGCTGCGGCTGTTCCAGTTGACGATGATGATGTCGGCGGCGATCAGGACGCGCCTCCGATGCGGCGCTTCAGTCGCTCGAGAATGGATGCCGGCCGCTCCGGAAGCTGCATGCGGGCGGCGAAGGCCTCTTTGTTGGTATCGGCGCGCGGCTGGCGGCAGAAATCGAGCAGCGGCTTCAGCGCATCAGGCCACTGATGTTCCAGCACGAAGCGGCGCGCTGCATCCCGCATGGCGGCTTGTTTCGCGAACGCCTGGAGAAGAGTATCCGCAATTGCTCGGGGCGCATTCGACTCCACAATCATTCCGCATCCGTAACGCTCGAGAATCGCGTCGGTCTCCGGTGCAGGGCTGCTCACGATCGGCAATCCGCCCCAGAGATAGTCGTAGACGCGGGTTCGCATCGACAATTGCGTCTCGAGCGACTGCGGGAAAGTCAGCAGCGCGATCGCGAATCGATCGAAGAACTCGGCGCGCCGTTCGTACTCGAACCATTGCTCGAATCGAATGAACGCGTCGAAGCCGCGCCGTTTGATGTGTTCCATCGCTGCGGCGGTTTTTCCCTGCGGCGTGACCGAAGGATTCGGATGCCTGGTGAATGTGAGCGAAATGTCGGGCAGCGCTTGTCGCGCCAGCGCGATGGCGTCGATGGCGGCGATCGGATCGTACCAGTCGTAGATTCCGCCGAACAGCACCCGCGGGCCGGACGCACGCGATCGCTCGCGCGGCGGAGGAACGCCGAAAGGCGCGATTGCGATCAGGGCATCGAGATCGGGATCCGACTCGAATGCCATCGGATTCAGGCGGCCGACCGCCAGCATCATCCCCAACCAGAAGAGGCGTTGCGATTGCGAGGCGCAAAGAAAAAAATCGCCGCGCAGCAACGCGTTGATCAGCGTGGCATGGTCGTGCGTGAACACTTCCGAGCCACGGCTTTCGTAATAGTGAAGATTCTCGATGATGAACGGATCGTAAAGATCGACGACCGTCGGCATCGGGCGCGCATGCGCGAAAAAATCGTTGGCAGCGTGGCCCTGCACGACTGCCACGTCCGCTTCCGCGCTCTGGAGCGACTCCGCCGCGATCGGCGCCGACAAGAGTGTGACTTGATGCCCATCCGCTGCCAGAGCCTTTTGCATTTCCAGAAAACGGATACCGACCCCGGCCGGATGGCCGTGACCGAGCGGCTCGGGGCAGACGAGAAGAACGCGGCTCACGCTCGCCCCTTCATCCTCTCCACGATCTCGTGCAGCTTCCACGTCCGCGATTTGAAAATCGTGTCGAGGAGCTCCTGCAGTCGCCCAATTTCGTCGAACAGCGCGGCGTTGGTCTGTTGCGATTCCGAAAACGCCGACTGCAGATCCTTCAGCCTCACGCCTTTCTCGTAGCGATCGGCCTCGGCTTCCGCAAGGCTGTTGCGAATCTCGGCGTTGGCGCCTTCGAGGTGGCTGATGCGCATGAGCGCTTCGTTCACGCGGTTGTGCAACGCCTGGATCTCCGCGCCGAGCGTCGCCTTTTCGCGCTGAAGCCTCGCGATGTCGACCTCGAGATGATTCTGCAATCCTTTCGCTTCGACGGCATCGTTGTGCACGGTGGTGATACGGCGCTTCTGACGTTCGAGTACATTGGCGAAGACGTTTTCGTCGAGGAGCGCGGCATGTTTCTTCCAGATCTGCAGCTTCGCCTCGCGGAATCGCGCCGAGCCTTCCGGCGATTCGAGCGTGATCGATCCCGATCCTTCGATGTGGCGGATCTCGCAGGTGATTTGCGGCACGTGGACGAGCGCGCCGCGCTGCGAGAGTCGGATCAGAAAATCCCAATCTTCGAACAGATCGAACGCCGGATCGAAGCCGCCGAGGTCCAGGAAGGTTTCGCGGGGGACGAGGAGAGTGGGAAGCGGGATGTAGTTGTCGGCGACGAGCTGCTCGCGATCGAAATCATCGCCGAAGATGCGCATCCGGCTGTGCGTCTGGTACTCGCCGGCGGATCCGACGCGCACGAACGCGGACACCGCATCGCTGTACCACGCCGCATGCTGCGATCCTCGCGCCGCGGCCGTGAGCGTGGCGAGATGTTCCGGGTAGTACAGATCGTCATCATCGAGGAATGCGATGAAGGCGGATTTCGCGGCACGCACCCCGCGATTCATCGCTTCCGACCGCCCGGCAGATTGCGCGTGATGGACGAGGCGGACATCGCGAATCTCGGGCTGCTTTCCGCCGTCGTTGACCACGACGATTTCCGCGGGATAGCCGGTGGCCCGAATCGAATCGACAGCCTCGCGAAGCAGCTTCGGCCGATCCTTCGTGCGGACGATGACGCTGACCGGCAGCGGCTCAGATTCGATTTCAATCGCGGGAGGTGCGCCAACTGCATCGCGGATCGCGGAGAACGGCATCGTCCGAAGCGATGGCAATGGCGCGACCCAATAGGCTTCGGCGTAATGCGCCGCCGGCGCGAGCGTCATCGCGCGATAGGCGTTGAGCCCGCGCGCGTAACTCACATAATCGCGAACCGCGAGCTGGGATGCGTGCACGGCGACGGCGGCGTACTTCTTCGCGGCCACGGCGGTGATGTCGAGCAGCGCGTTAGGCCGGATCGGATAGCTGACTTCATAAAACGCGATTCGAGCAACGGCCAGCGACGCGAAAAGCGAATCATCCTGCTGAATCAATTCGCAAAATGCACGGGAGAGCACGGCATGATCGGGATGGATCTCAACCGGGCTCGGAACCGCAATCAAGTCCGGTTTGAAGCCGGCAAGGATTTCGCGGAGTTGAATCTTCAGGTTTTCAGCTTCGTCGGCCAGATGACGATCGTGAAGGTGGAGGAATTCGGGGGAGACGCTGCCGATGACCGAGAGTCCGTCTTTCGACTCCTGTTCCCGCACGGTGGCGTCGCCCGCTTCGCTTCCGTCCGTCACGATCACGACGCGGACCTGGCGTCCATCGCGAAGGTGAAGCGCCAGCAGGCCACCGCAGCCGATGACCTCATCGTCCGGATGAGGAGCCAGCACCAGCAGGCGCTCGCCGCGTAAGTCCTGCGCTGCGTACGGAATTGCCATAGATTCAGGCGATGGCATCGTGTCGATTATAGGTACACTGGCGCGGACATGCCCGGCCGGTACGTGATCGCCAACTGGAAGATGAATCTTCCGCCGGACGGGATCGCGGCCTATCTCGGCATGCTTCGGGCGCCGGCGGGCGTGCGGGTGGTCATTGCGCCGCCCTTTCCGTATCTCAAGGAGATGGCCGGCCGCGCGACCCTGGCCGCACAGAATTGCGCCGATCAGCGCGCTGGAGCGTTCACCGGCGAGGTCTCCCCGGTCATGATTCGCGATTGCGGCGCGGCCTTCGTGATCCTCGGCCATTCCGAGCGCCGCAACCTCTTCGGCGAATCGGACGCGTTCATCGCCCGCAAGCTTGCGGTGGCCATCGAGGCCGGCCTAACGCCGATTCTTTGCGTCGGCGAAGATCAGAAAGTTTGCGACGCAGGCGAGGCCGCGACGTTCGTGGCCAATCAGATCAAGCTGACTGCCGTTCCGCAGCTCGACGCAGCGCCGGAAGTCGTCATCGCCTACGAACCGGTCTGGGCGATCGGCACCGGACGGAACGCGACCGGCGCGATGGTGGCAGAGATGGTCGCCGACATCCGCGAGGCGCTGTCGCGATTCTGGCCCGCGCGGCACGCTCGGAGCAGTCCGATTCTGTACGGCGGAAGCGTGACTCCCGAAAACATCGACGACCTTGGAACAAACGGCCGGATCGACGGCTATCTGGTCGGAGGCGCCAGTCTCGATTGTCCAAAGTTTTCAATCATTTGCGAGGGGGCAGCGCGCCTGGCGAAAGCTTGACGGTCGCGGCCGTTTCGGGGAAGAATCTGCCGCCACTGCTCGTTAGCAGCACTGCTTCGGAGAATCCATGACGATTGTTCTCGTGATTTTGCACATCATCATCAGCGTCTTTTTGATCCTGGTGGTGCTGGTCCAGCAGGGGAAGGGCGCCGATCTGGCGGGCGCATTCGGCGGCGGCGGATCGCAGACGGCGTTCGGCGCGCGGGGCGCGACCACGCTTTTGCACAAATTAACGACTACATTTTTCATACTATTTGTTATCACGTCGATGGCGCTGGCGGTCCTGCAGGCCCGTCCGCGATCATCGGTGATGAGTGGCCGCCCCGCGGCTCCGACTGCGCCGGCCAAGCGATAGTTCATTGCCCAAGTGGCGGAATTGGTAGACGCGCACGTTTGAGGGGCGTGTGGCGAAAGCCGTGCCGGTTCGAGTCCGGCCTTGGGCACCATTTCCCCGCCCACCCGGTGGGATGTAAGGATGTTGGGATGTTGGGACGGGGAGGGACATCCTAACGGCCCAACGTCCCAACTTTCACCTCTCGCCGATCCGCCTTTCGTAATCCGCCGCGCGATCCAAATTTCTCGGCCAGGGTGCGCATCCATTCCTCGACCTGACGCCGGCGGTCGCGGTCGCCGTTTCCATCTCGCAGATCGCGCAGCAGCGTCTCGACGACGCCTGACAGAATCTGTTGTCGCTGATCCTTGACGCCCTCGGCCGGCATGCGGCGCATCATACAATGGCGCGCCTTTTACTCTATGCCGAGCGAAGCGAGGCATCTCCGGTGGCTCAGCGATGATATCCCTCCGCTGGCGCTTGGCTCCGCTCAGCGGCCAGCGTCGGGATAGACTCTGAGGCTGTGAAGGTCCTGATCGCGAACCGCGGCGAGATCGCAGTTCGCGTCATTCGTGCCTGCCGCGAGCTCGGTTATCCGACCGTGGCCGTGTACTCCGACGCCGACCGCGCCGCCCTGCATGTTCTGTATGCCGATCAGGCGATGCCGATCGGACCGCCGCCATCCCGCGAAAGCTACCTGCGCATCGATCGCATTCTCGATGCCGCCAGGAAAACCGGCGCCGATGCCATCCATCCCGGCTACGGCTTCCTGGCCGAGAACGCTGCATTCGCGCGTGCCTGCCGCGATGCCGGGATCATTTTCATCGGACCCTCTCCGGAGTCGATCGAGGCGATGGGATCGAAGACCGAATCGCGCAGGCGCATGCAGGCGGCCGGCGTCCCGGTCGTCCCCGGTTTGACCGAACCGGTGCGCTCGTTTGACGAAATCGCGGCCTTCGCGCGCGAGGCCGGCCTCCCGATCATGATCAAGGCCAGTGCGGGCGGGGGCGGGAAGGGATTGCGTTTCGTCGAGCGCGAAGAAGACCTACAGCCCGCTTTCGATCGCGTGAAGAGCGAAGCGCAATCATTCTTCGGCGACGACGCGGTCTATGCAGAAAAATACATTCGCGCACCGCGCCACATCGAAGTTCAAATCATCGGCGACCAGCATGGAACGATTGTGCATTTCGGCGAGCGTGAATGCACGCTGCAGCGCCGGCATCAGAAAGTGCTCGAAGAATGTCCATCGCCGGTTGTCGATGACGCGCTGCGGCAGAAGCTCGGCGAGATGGCCGTTCGCGCCGGGAAGGCCGTGAACTACTACTCGGCCGGAACGATCGAATGCCTCATGGGATCGGACCGGCAGTTCTATTTTCTCGAGATGAACACCCGGCTGCAGGTCGAGCATCCGGTGACCGAATTGGTCTGGGGCGTCGATCTAGTGAAAGAGCAGTTGCGCGTGGCGCGCGGCGAGAAGCTCGCCGCGAATTCTTTCCACCCCAGCGGTCACGCGATTGAATGCCGCATCTACGCCGAGGATCCCGCGCGCCATTTTGCGCCGTCACCCGACGATCCGATGCTGTCGAAATTAATTTGTCACGCCGGCACGCGCGCGGAGACGATCGCGCGCATGAGGCGTGCCTTGATCGAGTATCGCGTTGAAGGCATCGAGACCACGATTCCTTTTTTCACAGCGCTGATGGACCATCCTGATTTTCTGGCGGCCAGGTTCGATACCGGTTTCATCGATCGGAATCTGGCCGAGCTGACCCGCGAGCGCGGCGGCAACGGAGAAGTCGAGGCAGCCATCGCTGCCGCTGCAATCCTGGCATTCGAGGAGTCGCAGCAGATTCGGCTGCCCCAGCAGGATGATTCCGCATGGAAGCAGGCGGGCCGTCTGGAAGTGCTGAAGGAACGCATGTGAGGTTTGTGGCCCGCCATGGTGGCGACGAGATTCCGATCGAGATCGAGCGGCAGGGGAGCGGCTACCGCGTGCGGGTCGGCGATCGTTGGCTGGTGGCGGATCTCGTCAATGCCGGACCTTACCTCCGTTCGTTTCGGCTGGAAGACGGCTCGCAGTTGTCGCTCGTTCACCACCGCGAAGGCGATACCCATCAGATCAGCCTTCCCGACTCCATCATCAAGGTCGAGCTCATCGATCCCTTGTCGCTCAAGCGCCGAAGGCGCGAGGATGAGTTAGGCGAAGGAGGAGTCATCCGCGCGATGATGCCGGGCCGCATCACGCGGGTGCTGGTCAATAAGGGCGATTCCGTGCGCAAAGGCGCATCTCTGCTCGTACTCGAGGCCATGAAGATGGAAAACGAGATTCAGGCGCCGGCGGACGGCATCGTCGACGCGGTGTTCGTGGAGGCCGGGCAGACGGTCGAAGGCGACACGGAATTGGTGCATCTCGCGCCGATTTGAGCGATGTCTCAAATATAATCATCGCATGGCGTCCGCCGACCCCTTTTCTCCCGGAAGTACTCTGGGCAACTTCCGCCTCAAACAGCGCGTCAGCTCCGCTGTCTGGCAGGCTGAAGATACGCGTAACGGGAAAAAGGTTGCGGTCAAGCTCCTCTCCCGCCAACTGCCAAAGGATCCGAATCGCCGCGAAGCGCTGGTGCGCGATGTCCGGCTGGCAGCAGCGCTTTATCACACCTCGCTGGCCAACATTCTCGAGATCGCAGTTGCCGGCGACGCGCTCATCCTGGTCATGGATTGGGTCGACGGGCAATCGATTTCCGCTCGCGTAAAAGGCGGGCCGCTCGATCGCAAGGAGTTCTTCCGGGTCGCGTACCAGGCGACCGACGCGCTGAAGCTACTGCACGCGAAGAACATCGTGCATGGAAACATCGCCGGCGATTCGATCCTGGTGATGGCGACCGGCCAGGTGAAGGTCGCAGGATTGAATCTGACAAACCTTCTCGCGCGGCAAGGCGGTCCATCGGCATTCCAGCAGCGCGGCGGCGATGCAAAAGCGGTCGCCTACATGGCACCCGAGCAGATCCAGAATCAACCCATCACCGCACAGACCGACATTTTTTCCCTCGGCCTCGTTCTTTACGAAACGGCCACCGGGAAGATGGCGTATCAGGGAGCGAATGCGGCCGAAATTGGTCGCAAGGTCGTCGAGGAGCAACCGCCGTCGCCGAAGACCGCCAATCCCAACATCGACAACGCCGTCCTCGGCGTCATGGGTCGATGTCTCTTCAAAGACCCGTTTCGCCGCCACAAGGACGCGAAGTCGATGCTCGAAGAGATCGTTCGCGCCGATCCCGAGGCTGCAAAGTTTGCCGCCGACATCGCAAAGGCGGGAATGGGCGGGCCGGCGCCGCAGCAGGCGGCCAAATCACGAAGCTCGATTCTCTTTATAGCCGATGTCGCGAACGATCCTTCGGTCGCCGATCCCGCCAAGGCCGCCGCGCGCATGCAGCAGATCCTCGGCGAGGCCGTTTACCTGTTCGATGGAGAAGTCCTCGACGCTTTCGGACCGCGCATGATTGCGGAGCTCAAGAGTGTCGACAGCGCGTTGGAAGCAGGGCGAAAAGGTGAATTCGATTTCTCGCCCGAGCAGCAAGGTGAAAACCCGATTCCGGTTCGTCTGCTACTGCATGCAGGCGAGGTGGAAGTGCGCGATGGCAAAGTCGGCGGCGCTGCAGTCGCGAAAGCGATCGAGGTGCTGCAGACGCTGCCGCCGATGAAGTTGTTCATCTCCGAGGAGCTCACGAAGCGCGGCCGGGGAAATGTGCGCTTGCGTGACAGCGGAGCAAAGGCGGGAGTCAAGCTTTTTACCATCGTCCCGCAGGAGCCGCCCGTCGCTGCGCCTCCGCCCGAAGAGGAGGCCGAAGAAGTCGGCGTGGAGGAAGAAGAAGCTGCGGCGGCGCACGTGGCAGCGGCCGGCGCAGCAAAGAAAAAGCGCATCACGATGATCGCCGTTGCGGCCGCGGTGGTCCTGGCAGTCGTTGGCGGAGTTGCGGGCGTCCGGATCTTTTCGAAGCCCAAGCCGGTCGAAACCGCGGCGCCCATCGTCACTAAACCGACTTCCACCGCTCCACAGCCGGTGTCAGCGGACAATCCGCGAACGATTTTCCTGCAACCATTCATCGTCGAAGGGACCGACACCACCCTCCCGGATCGCGCGAACGCGGTGCGGCTCGCTTCGATGGAGACCCTCCGCGCTTTTCCGGAACTTCGTGTCGCCGACGCGGCAGCTCCCGATGCCACTGCGTTCACAGCCACAGTCCGAACCGGTACCGCTGGTCCCGAGATCGTGACCGGCACGAATGCGGTGCCGATGGTCGATGCTGCCAGCGGGATCCAATCGGTGGTGCAGTACGTCTCCGCGCAACTCAACTTGCAGCAGCGCCAGCCGGCGGCGGCCGCGGCGTACAACGCTTTCGCCGACGCGGTCATCGCGAATGCGGCCAGCGATGTCAAAAAGACCGAAAGCGCTCTTCGCGCCGCGATCAAAGCCGATCCGAACTTCGTGCCCGCGGAAATGCTGGCCATGCGTTTTTACGCCGGTCGCGGCAAAGAGGCCGACGCGCTGATGGCGGCGAAAACGGTTCTGGCAGCCGACCCGGCGAACCTCGAAGCCGCGCGGGCGGTGGCGCGATCTTCGTTGAAGAACGGAGATCTGGCAACATCCATCAACGCCTACTCGCTCATTCTGAAGAAGAATCCAGCGGACATCGAAGCGCTCAACATCATTGGGCGCTACGCTTATTCAGCAAATGACTCCGCGAAATTCGCCGCTGTCCTTCGCCGCCTTTCGTCGGAGCCGGCCGCGGCCAGCATCCACGAGCCCGATCTTCTGCTGGCCTCCGGCAGGATCGACAGCGCGGTGCAGGGCTACTACACCGTGGAGGAGAAAGTGCAGAACAACCCCGCGCTGGCCTTGAAAATCGGAAAATGCGCGGTGCTGCGCCACTCCACGCCCATGGCGGAGCTCGAGCTGAAAAAGCTACAAGATAATGACCCTAATTATGGTCTACATATATTGAAGGCATATATGGCTGCGTCCAGCGGTGCGAAGGCCGATGCCGACGCCGAGCTCAAGACTGCGCTGGCTGCTTCGAAGCCGGGCGACGATTACTGGACCACGGTCGCGGAAGTGGCGGTCATCAGCGGCGACAACAAAGCCGTTCTGGAGGCCCTCAAAAAGGCCGTCGATCGCAAAGAGCCAACCGCCAACTACATTCTGACGAATCCACTGTTCGCGTATCTGCAAAACGAACAGGATTTCCAGGGCCTTCGCGAGAAGCTGATCGCGCAGCAGAACGAAGTCCGGACCGCGCTGGCCGGCGTGACTCTCTGATCATGATCGTGACCGCCAGGCTGACATTCTCCGCGGCCCATCGTCTTCACAATCCGAAGTTTGATGCCGAATGGAATCGCCGGACCTACGACAAATGCGACAACCCCGCCGGCCACGGACACAACTACTGGCTGCAGGTGAGCGTGCGCGGCAAGGTCGATCCCGACACCGGCATGGTCATCGATCTCAAAAAGCTGAAGGACATCGTTCGCGAGCGCGTCATCGATCGCGTCGATCACACCAACCTCAATTCGGACGTCGATTTTCTGCGCGGCGTCATTCCGACCGCTGAGAATCTGGCGCGCGCTTTCTGGCAGCAATTGTTGCCCGCCATCGAACGCGGAACGCTCTACGAAGTGGCGCTGCAGGAAACAGAAAAGAACTCGGTGATCTACCGCGGGGAGGACGAGCCGTGAACTATGACCTCGCCATCATGGCTCTGGAGGGATTGGCGCGCGCGCCGATGACCGTCCGGCTCGAGAAGGGAAGCGTGTCGATCGAAGGCGATCCCGCTTCGTTCAAGGAGCTGGCCCGGCTGTGCCTGTTGATCGGAGGCGGTCAGACGGAAGATGCCTTCGAGCTGCAGCCGGGCGTGCACGTGACGCGAGAATCGCCGGCGCTGCGTTTGAAGGGCGCGGACGCTGCGAAGTGAGCCCCTCACCCGGCCCGCCGGGCCACCCTCTCCCCGCTTTCGCGGGGCGAGGGAACTCGCGCGAGAGTCCCTCTCCTGCTTTCGGGAGAGGGTGCCGCGAAGCGGCGGGTGAGGGCAGGCACCACGCCGTCGCCGCCCCTACGATTCGTAATCGGGACTGTAAATCACGAGCTCGTTGAGAAAAATGGCGCGCTTGCGCTGGGTGTCGTCATCGAGCTCCAGCAGATCGCGAAGCGAGACCATCCCGACGAGATTGCCGGAATCGACGACCGGCAGATGACGGCAGCCGAGCGAGTGCATCTTCTGCAGCGCGGAGTTGATGTCGTCATCGAGCTTGCCGACGACGATCTCTTTCGTCATCACGTTCGCGACCGTTGTTTTTTCCGGATTCAGGCCGGCGGCCACGACGCGCTTCATCAGATCGCGTTCGGAAAAAATCCCGACCAGCCGCCCCGATTCGAGCACCGCCACCGCGCCGATATTCTTCTCGCTCATCATCTTCGCGACCTCGCGCACGCTGGCGGCCGATTCCGCGTGGTAGATCTTCTGCCCTTCGATGATGTCCGCGAGCTGTTTCATATGGTCTCCTGTACGGCCATGGCGGCGCGCTTGCGGGCCACGTTGCCCAGGCCATCATACGCCGCGTACTTGTAGGCGTCGCTGAGGGTGGGGAAATTGAAGACGCTGTCGATGAAGGCATTGATCGTTCCGCCGAGCTGCATGGCCATCATTCCGATATGGAGCAGTTCCGAGGCGTTCTCGCCGACGATGTGGACACCGAGGATCTTCAGGCTGTCAGGGTCGAAAACGAGCTTGATCATTCCCTTCGTGTCGCCAATGATCTGCCCGCGCGCGTTGTTGCGATAGTGCGCCCGCCCCACCTCGTACGACAGCGATTTCTCGCGACATTCCTCCTCGGTCATGCCGATCGTCGATAACTCCGGGATGGTGTAGATGCCGTAGGGCAGAAGGCCGGCCACTTTGGTTTTGTATTTGAGATCGAACGCGTGGACGATCGCGACCCGCGCCTGTTCCATTGAAGTAGACGCCAATGCCGGGAAGCCGATCACATCGCCCGCTGCGTAGATGTTCGGAACGCTGGTCTGATAGTGCTCATCGACCAGCACCAGACCGCGATTGCCCATTTTCACGCCGATGGCTTCGAGCTTGAGATCGCCGACGTTGCCGCCGCGCCCGGCGGCGTAGAGAACATTGTCGACGACGATGCAGGTGCCGTTTCGCAGCGTCAGCGAAGCCTTGCCGTCGCACTTTTCGATCGTCTGCACTTCGCATGCGAGATGCAGCGTCACGCCGAGCCGGGTCTGCATTTCGCCGAGCAGGATGCGAACGATCTCGCGGTCCATGTGCGGCAGCAGCGTCGAGCGCGCATCGACGAGATGCACCTCCACGCCGAGCGCCGCGAAAATCGAGGCGTATTCGCACCCGATCACCCCCGCGCCGACGACGGCCAGGCTGGCGGGGATCTTTCCGATCTGCAGGATCGTGTCGCTGTCGCACACACAGTCATCGTCGAACGGTATCGTGGGTGGGCGGTAGGGCGACGAGCCGGTGGCGATCAGGACGATTTTTCCATCCAGGATCTGCTCGCCGGACGGATTCGTCACCGCCACGCGCGTCGGCGAGACGAAGCGCGCGCTGCCTTTGTAGTGATCGACGTTGTGCCGGCGCAGATTCTCTTCGATGCGTGCCCATTCTTTTTCCAAAACGAGCTGCTTGCGATACATGAAGTCGTCGATGGTGATGCTCTTCATCGTGACGTCGACGGCATCGCGGAAGCCGCGCTGCCGGAATCCGGAGAGATGGAGCGCGGACTCGCGCAGCGTCTTGGAGGGAACGGTGCCGGTATTCACGCATGCGCCGCCGAGGACCGGCTCGCGCTCGATGAGCGCGACGCTTTTGCCGAAGTAAGCGGCCTGCGCCGCCCCCTTCTCGCCGGCAGGACCGGAACCGATGACGATGAGGTCGTACATCAATACGTGATCAACGAATGCACCGTAATTCCATTCAGTTTGTTCCTGCCGTTCAAGAACGACAACTCGATCACCATCGCGACGCCGAGGAGTTTCGCGCCCGATTCCTGCACCAGGCAGGAGGCGGCAGCGGCGGTTCCACCCGTTGCGAGAACATCGTCAATTAACACGACACGATCTTGTGATGATAAAGCGTCATCGTGAATCTCGAGCGCGTCGGTTCCATATTCCAGCACGTACTCGTTGCGCCGCGTGGTCCACGGAAGTTTTCCCGGCTTGCGGATCGGAACGAATCCGGCGCTCAGCACCTGCGCCACGCAACTCCCGAAAATGAATCCTCGGGATTCGATGGCTGCAACTTTCGTGACGCGCTCGCGCCGGAATGGTGCTGCCAGCGCGTCGACCGTGAATTCGAACGCCTCCGGAGCGCGCAGCAGCGGCGTGATGTCTTTGAACAGAATCCCCTTCTTCGGGAAATCGGGGACGTCGCGGATGTACGCTTTGAGATCCATCAGAATTTGACGTCGAAGTCGCCGAGCCGGCCGGTGAAGTCTCTCGATTCCTGATCGATCTTCGTGACCTCAGCGTAGCGCGGACCTTCCTTCAACTCCTCGATCCATTCATCGATTGCGCTTTTTTCGCCCTCTACCGTAGCTTCGACCGAGCCGTCGCGATTGTTTTGAATAAAACCCTTCAGCCCGAGCCGTCGCGCCACACGCGTCGCAAAAAAGCGGTACCCCACACCCTGGACCTTTCCGTGGATGTGGATGTGCCGCTGCTCCTTTGCCATTGCGGCGCAGATTCTACAATGGCGGCCGCTAATGCCTGCGGCGCGTCGTCTTGCGCGGACTGCCGGCTTTTTTCGCCGCCGCCTTCTTCGCGGGAGCCTGAACGATGACCGGTTGGGGGATCGGGCGGGCTGCAATCTCGTCGATCCGCTGGGCCATCGCCGAAATCTGCTTCTGCTGCGTCGCCGTTTCGCTGCGCAACGCTGCCAGATCGGCGGCCAGCTTCTTGCGCTCGTTGTCATTGAGCGATGCCAGCGCCACGGTCGCCGCCGCGGCGGCATCCGTCCGGGGATATTGCTGCACGATCTTCGAAAGCGACTGGCGTGCGCGCTCGTTGTCGCCGGCCGCAATCTGCCTGCGGGCAGTCTTCATCAGCGCGGCGGCCTGAATGTCATTCGGGACCGTTAGAACGAGGTACGCCACCACGGCGCCCAGAATCGAGGAGAGAAGCGCGGTCACGATGAGGACCGTGCGGACGCGCATCAGCTATTCCTTCCAGCCGAACCGTCCGACGAGCGGAACGAACTCCGCGGTTCCGCAGTCTTCGATCTGAACGCCCGTGCCGACGCGCCGCACTCGCGCCAGCCGCTGATTCTTTCCCGAGCCGATCGGCGGAACCATGAGGCCTGTCCTGCCGAGTTGCTGGATCAGCGGATGTGGAACCTCGGGAGCGGCAGCGGCCACGATGATGCGATCGAAAGGCGCCTGGTCCGACCATCCGTACGTCCCATCGAAGACTTTCACGCTGACGTTGTTGATTTTGAGATTTCGAATCAGATCCATTGCACGCGCGGCGAGCTCGGGAATCCGCTCGATCGAAAAGACCTTGCTCGCGAGCTTCGACAGCACGGCAGCCTGGTATCCCGTTCCCGTGCCAACCTCGAGCACTTTTTCGTTTCCGGTGAGCTCGAGAAGCTCGATCATGCGCGCCACGATGTACGGCTGCGAGATCGTCTGGTTGGCGCCGATGGGCAGCGCGCCGCTGCCGTAGGCCTTCGTCGCGACGACCGGGGACACGAAAAGGTGGCGCGGCACTTCGCGCATCGCCTGCAGGATTCGGGCATCGGTCATGCCGCGCGCCGCGATATGCCGATCGACCATCAGCGCGCGCTGATGGGCGAGATCAGCTTCGTTTGGCGATCTGTCCAAGGAGCTCCTCGAGAGGTTTCAGGCGCGGAATGGAATC
>WNFC01010087.1_pt1 | contig 26627 bp, 18 predicted proteins | sample 5400541 | NCBI WGS metagenome assembly WNFC01 (sample SAMN13153342, study PRJNA577476) | soil metagenome | isolation source: 120 cm saprolite under Douglas fir tree site 2 hole 2 replicate 1 | place: USA:California | collected 2015-04-18 | reverse complement strand
TCGAGCGCGAGGCGCACCAGGGCAAGGGCTCGACCGGGAAAAGCATGGGCGGCGTGCGCGCGCAGTTTTCGACGCCGGTAAACATACAGATGTCGCGGTACTCGATCGACTTCTTTTCGCGCTTTGATGAAGTCGTAGGCCACCCGGCGGACTATCGCGCGCACGGATATCTTTTCTGCGCGACCAGCGAGAGTCATCTGGCTTACTTGCGAGCGAACCACGAACGACAAGTCGCAGCGGGCGTAAATAATGTCGAATGGGTTTCGCCCGAAGAGATCCAGGCAATTGTGCCGCAACTTCGGACTGACGACATTCTCGGCGGCACATTTTGTCCGACGGACGGCTTTGTCGATCCGCACAGCGTGATGATGGGATTCATGAAAAACGCGCGCGAGCGCGGCGCGCGCTTGTGGCTGGACACTCAAGTCAGGGGAATCGCGGTTGAAAACGATCAGATAGCCGGAGTCGATACCTCGCGCGGCCGGGTGGCCACGCGCGTTGTCGTTAATGCCGCCGGCGCGTGGGCGGCGGAAGTCGCACAGATGGCCGGAGCCGAATTGCCGGTCGAGCCACTGCGGCGTCAACTTGTGCCCACCGAACCGTTCGATCAACTACCGAAACGCTTTCCGATGGTGATCGATATGTCCACCGGATTTCACTTTCGCCGCGAGGGGAAGGGAATTCTGCTGGCGTGGAACGACCCGGCGGAGACGCCCGGATTCAAAACGGAATTCGATTCAACGTTCGTGGAAAAAATCCTGACCCGCGCGGCTGCGCGCGTGCCGGTTCTGGCTGAAGCCGGAGTGAATCCGCGCCGCGCGTGGGCCGGGCTGTACGAAATGACTCCCGATCATCACGCGATCATCGGCCCCGCGCCCAGCGTAAAGGGTTTGTATTTCGTCAACGGCTTCAGCGGTCACGGCGTGATGCACTCGCCCGCTTCCGGTCGCATTGCCGCGGAGCTGATTCTGCAAGGACACTCTGATCTCATCGACGCCGGGCAACTCAGCGTCGAGCGCTTTGCTCAAGGCAAGCTGCTGGAAGAGACGGCGATTCTGTAATCCGATACCGTCGAGTCAGTGGACGTGACGGCGCACGTGCGCTCTGGCTCGCGCCGCGAATCCCGCATATTCGCCGCAACCGGGAGCGCCGTCATTGTTTGGGTTGAGCGCTTTGATAACTTCGCCGATCCGGTCGCCTAGTTCTGGCGCGACCCGCGCAAAAGCCGCCTTCGATTCGGATTGTTCGGTTTCCTTCTCCTTGTCCGGTGGCTGTGGGGTTGGTCTTTGCCCGGTGTTGTCCGTGTCAAGTACATGTTTTCTGGCATCCGTCATCGCATCGCGAATGGTCTCGATCATATGGCTGCCAAGCGCCCGGTAACTTTCAAACTGCGCTTCGCTAAACCACTGATCCGCGGCCGACTCCTGCGGAAACGTTTCGCTGGTGGAATGGTAGTTCAACACGTCTCGCGGCTCGTCTCCGATCAGGGAGGGTTTTATATAGACAAGGAGCCCGTCGTATTTCGCGTCACACTCCGGGCTGGTGCTGCCATCGGGCCCGTCGACGCACGAGTAGCGAATCACACCGAGCGCGCAGTAGTTGTTTCTTGCTTCGGGATTACGACCGAACACCATCTCGCCCATGTCGATCGGAACGCCGAAGTCCACTCGGATCTGGCGAATGGCCATTGCCAGATCTCCAAACTCATACCCCGTGTCGGTGCCCGCGTCGCAGACCACGATGAAACGACAACGGCGCAGAACCATTTCGTAGAGCCCGAAATTTTCAAAGTGTCCGCCGTCGGAAAGATAGACATACGGCCGCTTGTCGTCGGTGAGCCCCAGGGCTTCTTCCACAATTGGCCGAACCGACTCTCGCGGCGAATCCAGCTGATAGGTCTTTTCGCCGGCCGGTCCCGGATTTCCCAGCCAAAAGCCGAGCCGCACATTGAAAAGAGTCATGATGATCCGAACGATCGATGAGGTCATCATGTAACCCATGTTTGGGCTGGCGGCCGCCCCGGAAATCGAAGCCGCGGTGGCGAGCGAGATCCCGTTCTGGCCACCGTACTCTTTCGAGTTTCGGTAACCAAGCCAGTAACTTCCACAGTGAAGCGGAGACATCGTGAGCGACTCAGCTTTGCGATCCTGCCACTCCAGTTTGTCGCCGCCGACGAGATTCAGCGTCACGTTGAGAACATGAAAAGGCTTCTGGGTGAGTTCATGCATCGCGAGATCTTTATCTTGCGTTAGCTTATTCATCGCCACGTTATCTTCGTTATCAAAGTCGGTGAATTTGGTTCGTGAGTTGTCTCGTTCGGTTTCGTCCCGACTCGTTCCCAGCATCGATCGCATCATCCGATTGCGCCACCAGTAATGCAGCGAGAACCGGTTGGTGTTAATGCACCAGCCCATGGCGACGGTAGCGAAAAAGAGAACTGCCGTCCCGAGAACTTCCAGCCACCAGGGACAGGCGAGAACGAACGCCTGATGGTCGCTGGGCGCGATTGAGTCGCGGAATTGGAGACCAATGGTTTTCTCAATCAACGGGCGCGCGGTTGCCAGCGTCTTGGCCAGTCCAAATAGAAGCCAGTCAGACGCCCAAATCAGGACGATCGCCAGGTATAAAGCGAAGATCGCCGCTGCCACGCTCGTAATGATGCTGAAGATCCGAGTACTAGTGCCGGCGCCTTCCTCTTTGCCATTGCCCTTGGTGCTCGAGCTAAAGCCGCCGAAGAGTGAGATCGCGCCCGAGACCAGGCCGGCAATCGAAGTTACCGTGCTCTTAATCGAACCCGTGTGTCCGTGAATTAGAGATCCAAAATCAACCAGCAACAAGGGGCCAAAGGTCACCAGCAGAGTGAGCCCGCCCCAGGCCAGGACTGCCATCAGCGTCCAGGCGCCGCATCGCGCCCACCACTCCTGATCCTCGGAAAAGTAAAAGCGACTGCTGAAGCCGGCCACAAAGGTCCCGCCGATCATAAAGACGCACAGCAGAAATGGAACCGAGAGAGATACGTAAAGGAGATCAGGATTGAGAGAGATGGATCCAAACCTGATCGCATTCGAGATTCGAAGAACGAGCTGAACATTCAGGATCGCGTAGGTCAAGACTCCGGTAATGGCCCCTCCCGCAGCGACGAGTGCGGGCACCAAAAGACAGCTTGAAATCTGCCCGACTAGATTTTGCCAATTGAATTCTTTGTTAAGAAAGCGTCGTATAAGATTCACCAGACTTGTGGCCGACAACGCAACCTGCGGGAGAGCTGGAATTGCCGCTCCCGCAATCGCGAATACTTGCCAACCGGGACGTTTGCAAAGAAGCGTATGCAGCCAGCCGGTCGGATGGTCCAATGTCTTTATGTCTCTGACCATGACCCAGTAAAGGCTGAAACATGCCGCCATCAGCAGAAGTGGCAGGACACATGTCAGCAGGATCGTTCTGACTGACCAGTTCCGGTTGAAGGCGGTAGGCAGGTTCAACGTGATGCCCGTGAGACTAACGAGGCCGAATCCGAGCCCAAGCAGACCCAGGGTTACCGGCAGATGTCCGCCCTGAGTTGCGCGACCGTAATTTGTCGCCCCGATCCACAGACTGTTCCACAAACGCGGCAACATAAGAAAGGTCATAATGGCCGGAATAAAGACCAGCCAGTTCAGGAAGAGATTGCGCAGGTAAGTCGCGATCATCGTCCACGTATCCGGAGAAAGAGCGCCAGTCTTGGGCGTCAGAAAGTTGGAGAATACTCGAAGGTTGTAGATAGGCTTTGGCTCTGGTTCGAGCGGAGATTTCGGCGGTCTCTTAAGTTCGTTGATGACCTTATCGGCGCCTTCGCGATGAATCCACCGCGTCAGCCAACTGGCGATATAACCGCCGCCCGAGACGGTGGACAAGTAATCGAACTTCCCAAGTAGTCCGCATCGCGCCAACCCTTGCAAAACGCCGAGGTTGAAGATGGCGCTGCGGATGCCGCCGCCGGATAGACAGAGCGCAGAGCGCTTTTCCTTAAGCTCGCGAATGGCCACGTAAATGTTGGGAACGATGTCTTCGCTCGCTTTTTCCCGCTCGGTCCAGGTGGAGGCGTTCTTGAGGGCGGCCTTTACTTGCTGGTCGACGGGGCTGGCTTCGTCTGGTCGCTGCTGTGTTAATTCAGCACTTAAGACTTCAGCAAGAGTGAGTGGAAAATCGCTTTGTGGTGGAAGGTCTTGCGACATTTTTGATCCTGTCCCCGGCTCATCCTTTCGGCGCCGGACTCGAAGCCCGCTCAGACAGGTTTCGCCTAACGGGTTCGCTTAGATGTTGGAGCTGGCTCTGGGAGAATGCGGCGGTCGCAGGCTCTGAGGACCAGCCATCAATCGTGCAAGGCGACAGATAAGTATCCTAATCTGTGGCTTGCGTCAATAGTTTGTCGACGCCGGTAGCCAATGGTAGACAGGTTCCCAGAGGCCGCAGTACTGTAGCACCGCGCAGATTCGATTCACCGGAGGAACTGATGAAAAGACACGCTTTCGTTTTGCTGGCACTGACCCTCGTGTTTGGTTTCGGCTCGGCGGTCTCAGCGGCTGACGACGCCAAGGTGCAATCGTCGCTGATCGTCTCGACTGAGTGGGTGGCGAAACATCTCAACGATGACTCACTCGTGCTGCTACAGGTGGGCCACAAAGATGAGTATCTCGCGGCGCACATTCCCGGCGCACAGTTGATTACGCTCGCCGACATTTCAACTCCGCGCGGCCAGGGTCTGACGCTTGAACTACCCTCCGTCGATCAATTGAAAGCCACCTTTGAGAAGCTGGGCATCACCGACAAGTCCCGCATCGTAGTTTATTTTGGCAAAGACTGGGTGACCCCGACGGCGCGCGTCTTCATGACGCTCGACTATCTGGGACTTGGCGATCGAACTTCGATTCTCGACGGCGGATTGCCGGCGTGGCGCAGCGAAGGCCGGCCGGTGACCGCAGAGTTGCGCGAACCCAAACGCGGTACCTTCACGCCCCGACCGAATGCGAAACTGGTCGTCGATGCCGCGTGGGTCAGCGCGAATCTGAACAAGACGGGCGTGGCGATTGTGGACGCGCGGGCGGCGAAGTTCTACACCGGCGCGGAAGCCGGCCAGATGCCGCGTGCCGGTCACATCCCCAGTGCGAAGAGCATTCCTTTCTCAAGCGTGGTCGAAGATCCTACCAACAAGTTCAAGAGTGCAGAAGCGCTACGCGGACTCTTCAACGCCGCCGGCGTGAAGCAACGCGACACCGTCGCGACCTATTGTCACATCGGACAACAGGCGAGTTTGCTCTACTTTGTAGCGCGCTATCTGGGTTACGAAGCGCATCTCTACGACGGCTCGTTTGAAGACTGGAGCCGCCGCCCGGAATTGCCTGTGGAGAAGGCGGAAGCCACGAAGACCACCGTCAAGCCTTAAGGAAAGAAGTCACGATCGGCTGCGGTGCCGTTGAATTGAATTCTAATACTCTTTCTCAAATTGCGGATGGACCCAGAGGAACTCTTGGCGTTTGTTGCGTACTCGGACTAACCCACCAAAGCTCGGATCCTTCTCCTGCAAGAACGCGTGCAGCTGCCTCAAGCTACCGCCTTGTGCTTGAATTGATTCACCGCGTTCGAGGTCAGGCGCGTCACTTTTTTCAAGCCAACTTCCGATTTTCTCGCCGCCCTTTGTGATTGACTCCACACTCTTGTTTCCCAGCTCTAACTGTTTTTCGATTCCTTTGTAGGCGGTTTCGTCAAGCATCAGTTTCGTAGCTGATGATGCCACGGGTAACACGAGACTTAGAGTCCCCGCAAGAACCTTGAGAAACGGCGCGGCCTTTACAAACCATTCGCGCGTCAAGTTCAAGTCATACACGCCGCGTGTGTCGTCATTTCCGTTCAGGACCGGCAGAGGCAGGCGAGAATGTTCGCACCATAAAGTAAGGCGGAACTTTTCACTGATCCACTTAGGCCGGTCGAAGAAGCCAGGTTCAATCGGTTGGAAACTGAAGAGGCGCGGACCCTCTTTGGCCTCGTCCGTCAACACTTGCATCAGATGCGTAAAGGCATCTTCCACTTGACTCATGATGCGGCGGTCGTTCTGATCCAGAACCGTGAAACGTTCCAGTGCATCACGGTCTTGCTGGCTCAATTGCTCGCGAACGCCATCAAGTCTTGCGCGCATCTGATCGAAGCCAAGCGTAAGCAGATGTTCGACGGATGTGCGCCGTGCTGCGGGCGCGTTTCGCAGAAGACGATCGATATCCTGAGCTTGATCGCAGCCAGAAACTACGCAGGGAAACAACCCCATCCCTTGCCGTTTGAACGCGATCAACTTTTGGACCTCAAAAGCTGCTTGGCCCGGATCGTTTTTGCCACACGGCTCCACACATGGCACAACTACCTCACAGCGCAAGCCGGCCCAAAAGTTCTCCACCAGCCACTTCACTTCATTCGTTAGCACGGATAAGAATCGTTCGGGATATGCAGCGCGAACAGTGATACGGATATCGTTGCCAACATTGTCCATCAGAGCTCGCCCGTTGTAGTCGTCATCCAACACGAGACCGCGCTGCCAGTGCACACTCCGCTGATAGTCAACACGACCTAATGAGTATCTGTGGAGGCGCACGATTAACTGATAGAAGAGGCCTTCTGCGGCTGCTGATTGACCGCTTTTTGCGTCGACGATTCTGCAGATCTGCACTTGCTGTTCATCGCCATCGGTGGAATTGCTCGCCCATCCGCTGATTGGATCTGGGCGGGTGTCTGGCACAAGCTGGGCGATCAGGCTAGTTCCGCCAGGCTGGCCATTATCGGTAGGGTGCGCGACCCGATAGGAGAGGTCGAATCGCTCCATCAGTCTGAGAAACACGGGGTGAAGCTCCGGCGGATAGCGGAACTCTTCGTTGCGCGCAGAGTCGTTCCACAATTGACTGAGTCGGTCAAAACTCACAAGTCCGTGGGCTTCGCGGGTCTGCTCGTCGTCTAGCACAAAGCTTCGTCATTATCCATTTTGCGCTCGCGGCAAATGTCTAGTACTTGCTCTAGTGGCAAGTAGGCCGCTGCAGTCTTCTTTAGGACTTCGCGTGCCTCTTGCCAGCGTGCCGGAACCGTGCGTCCCATTTCGGGAAGTCTGGCCGCGACGCGAGCAATAGCATTCTTCAGCTCCTCAATTCCCCGGCGTTCTCCCGTCTTTTCACCTGGTTTGCTATCCACGAAGAAGAAGTCCACCAACATGTCATGTCCGAACAGGTCCCAGAGTTCCTGCTTGCCGATGTCTGGCTGGCGTTCACCCGGACCACCGTGAGTTGCGACGACGAGAATCTTGCCTTCGGGTTCGCGATGCTTGACCAGTCTGATCCACTCTGTAACGGAGCCTTGCTGCGAACCTTCGCGCGGCTTCCATGCAACTAGGTAAACGGCCGGCGAGCTGAAGAACAATTGATGCGTGGGTCTGTAAACACGCTGACCACCAAAGTCCCAACCGTTCAGAGTGATCTCAGTCGCGGTGTCGGGGTCGGTTACCTTCACCGACTCAATCCTTATGCCGTGAGTAGACTGGTGCTCCGACCACGGATCACTACGCAAGGCGTCGAGGAGGCAGCTCTTTCCCACTTCACCTTCTCCGATCAGAATCAGCTTGGCTTCATTGAGTACGACTTGTGCCTCGGTCTTTGCGCGCAGGTATTGCTTTACTGCATCTAGCCCTTCCCGGTAAGCTGCTGCCAACTCGGGATTCATGGGATTGTCGTCAAGTACGAGGTTATTCAAAGTGTCCAAACTCAGTAAGGATGTTGGAAGGTCACTCAGCTGGTTTTGCGGCAAACGGAGAGATAACAACTGTGCCAGTTCACCTAACCATTCGGGTAAGAGTTCGAGTTCGCACTGGGCCGCTTCGAGGGTGCTGAGAAGTTTCAAGCGGCGAATGCAGGACGGGAGTTTACGTAGCGGGTTTCCCCCGTCGACCAAATCTCCCAATCGCAAATAAGTAAGGTTTGATAGTTCTCCAAGCGAATCGGGCAGATCTGTCAACTGGTTCGCCTCCACACTGAGCCTCACAAGCGAATCAAGCTCACCTAGCCAGTCAGGAATGATCTGCAATCTGTTGCCAAACGCGTACAGCGTTGTCAGTTGTTTCATTTTCCGGAGAGTTGGCGGCAGCACTCCAAGCCCGCAATTGCCTAAATCAAGTGCCCGCAATTGTTTAAGCTCATGGAGCCACGTCGGAACAGATGTTAACTGCAGTTGACGAAGATGTAAGGAATGAAGCTGAGGGAGTTCTCGAACCCAATCCGGGATTGAAGTCAATTTATTGCTGGAAAGATCCAACGTTTGTAGTTCTGAAAGGTGCCCAAGACTCTTGGGAAGGGCCGTCAGTTCGTTATTGCCGAGCTGAAGCGACCTTAACTGCGCGAGTTGACTTAGCGATTCTGGCAGGGCTGTCAGATTGTTATACCTGACGCTTAGCGACCGCAACTGCGTCAGTTCGGCCAACGACTCCGGCAACTCAGTGAGTCTTGCTCCCGCCGGTTTGCCGCTGAGATCGAGTTCCGCCGCGCTCGACTGTCGCGCTTCTTCGATCTTCCTTTCCGCTGCTCGGTACGCCTCGTCACGTGCCATAGCCGACACCCTTATCCATACTACTACGCCCGGAGTGATTCTTCGCAGGCGATCCCCACTTCTTCTTCTCTGGACACTTGAAACCGATGTAATGCCGGCCCTACTTCTTGGAATCTCCGTACAAAAGCATCTGCGGCAGATCTTGCAACGAGGCTTTGCCCTTTGGAAATGTGATCTGCCAGACGCGATCGAAGACTTTGCCGTCCCACTTTGGCGGTTTCGAAACGCCGAGAGCTTTTGCGACGTCGGGGATTTTGCCGTGGTGCCAGCAGATCAGTACGATCTTGCCCGCGAACGCCAGGTCGTTGAGAACGGCGTTGGCCATCTTTGTGATGTCCGCATCCTTGTCCGTAAAGCCATCGTTGATCGGCAGATTCAAAGCGATCGACAAGGGCGTAACCGTCTCGATTGGCCGTTTGCTGTTCTTTGAGTTCTGCGTCGCGAAGATGAAATTCGGAGCTGCGAATCGTGACGCTTTCCCCTGCAGCGGAATCTGCCGATAGGTTCCGATAAACTGTCCCGGCTGATGGTCGAACTTACAGCTCAACTGTGGTTGGGCCGGAGCGAACAGCGCAGGCACGGCCGCCGCGCGCGCGGATCCCTGGATCGACAAGTGTCGCCCGCCGTCGTCGTCTTTCTTCGGGTCGCCCACCTTTTCGGCGTGGCGAATAATCAAAACCTGACTCGGTCCGATACTTGTGCTCATTGGCTGAACCTCCTCGTGTTCTCAGAATCTATTCTGACTACCAGAACCAAAAACGGCGTCTGACTAAGTAAGCGCTTTCACTTCTTCTCCGGAAACTTGAAACCGATGTAAGTGCCGGAACTGATGCCCATCAGTCCCAACAAGGTAGTGCTGAACTCCGGCATGCTGAGATTGTTGTAGACGGACGACACGAAAATGATTCCCAGCACGATCGTCCACGCGAAAATCTGAAAGCGATGAAAGCTGTAGCCGCTGCTGTCCCTGAGAATGTCGCGCAGCAGGCCCTGGCTGTCAGCGTCCGTCGCCGCCGGCGTAAGAGTCTGAATCTGCTGACTGACCAGGGCGAGACGGGTGCGACTGTCCAGTAGTTGTTTGTTCAAGGTGTCCCGGTCAGTCGTGTCTTCCTGAGTTAAGGTGGGCTTAGTGTTGAGCGCATTTATCTGGGACTGAAGTTCCGGTATGCCTGTTTCGAGCACCTGCTTTTCCGAGATGAGGCCCTGCAACTGACTCGAGTTCGCCTTGTCTTTACCAGAATCGATCAGCGCCTCTCCCAAAGCAGTGCCGGCGCTGATGCCCATCAAGCCCAACAGCGATGGCGTGATTGTATCGAGCGAGTCGGTGATCAACCAGATCACCGTATACGAGACGTAAACCAGAAAGAACCAGAACGCCATCTGCGTCCGGCCCAGGTTGTATGGCCTTAGCTTTCCGGGAACTGCGGCGCCGGGCTCGCGGATCAGATTGGTCGTGCGCGTCAACCAAACAAAAAGGGCCAGCGTAAATAGAATGACGAGCAAACAGATCACGCCATACACCGGTGAGATTACGGTGAGCGGTAATGGCTGGCTTTGATTAAAGACGCTATCGAAAGGCGATTCATTTTCCAGCCCGACGGTAAAAGTAACGGGATGGCGTAACCCTTGCGGCGCACCCAGCAGATCGGTCCAGAGCTCCTTATTCTGTGGTTTGATCTCCAAATGAAAGTGGAGCCGGTTCCTATCCGGATGAATTTCTTCCGGATAATTACCGCGCACCGCCCGGCCATTTATGAAAGGAACAAGTTTTGTCGCATCGTGTGTCGCGGCCCATTCTGAAAAGTGTTCCACTTCAACGCCGATGATCGTATCCAGTTCCAGGTGTCCATCAATCGCTGCGACTTTGGGCGACGGCGCCGGCAATGGAGTTGGCCGGGCGACCTCAGCGAACTGAGGAGACGGACCCGGCGCCGGAGTTGGCGATGCCGTCTGCGCGTTGGCAGCCGGGCTTAGCCGCACGATCAGAAGAGCGGGAAAAAGCAGCAGGACAGCGGTTAGTGATCGATAGTTGAGCTGTCGGTGAGAGAGCGGCATGATTCCTCCTCGGGAATTCCGGATGCTGATTGAAATTGTTACCCCGCGACGCGAAAGAAAAATGGATCTATCGAGATACCCACCGGCGTAATATTGTCAATGTCCAGCAGCGTGTTCGTTTCCCAATTCACATTTCTTTGATAGACGACATCATTCGGAAAATTTGCTTTCTTCGGCGTGTTATTCGCGGAAAAAATTCCGTAGAAGTCTTTGCCAACCGCCATCAGATGTTCATAGTCGCCCAGGTAAGGGTCGAATTGTTTCGGCGGCCGGTTGGCCGGAACCTGCGCCAGAGTTAGCGCGCTCCAGAACGTGCCGTTGGTCGTCGTTTCAAATTTGGTAACCCATTGTTGACTTGCGCCGGCGCCGGTGAGTTGTTGATAGAGCAGGCCGAGCTTGCCGAAGGTATTGATCGCCATGGCGGGATTCAGAGCATTGTTCACTCGTTTCAATTCCGGTGACCACGTCTGACCGCGATCCGTCGAGCGCAGAATGTGCAGCGCGTACCCGCCGTCGGGTTGGTCGTCATTGTAGGCGACGTAAACGATGTCACTGTTTTTTGGATCGAGGGCGATGCCCACATCGCCGCCGGTGCGTTGCAACCCCAGCACGCCGTTGAAGTTGAATTTCGCGCCGCGGACTACTCGGATTCCGGCGTTGTGATCGCTCGGATCAACCAGGTCAGTGAACGGTTTGGGGCTTGCGCCTCCTTTATCGTCGCGAACGACGACTACGTCGGCAGTCCCTTCTCCGCTGCTGTTGTTGAAAGAACGCCAGGAGTGAAACACGCCATAAACAGTGCCGTCTGAATGAATCGCGGGCCGGATAGGCGGGCCGTCCTGGCTGGACGGCGGGCGCGACTCAATCCTGTTAGTAGTGAAGCCGGGCTTGGTATCCGCGCCGTTAAGAGTTTGATCTATGGTCGCGGTCCGGCCGCTGTCGGCGTTGAAATCGTTGTTGCCGACATAGACTCGATCCTTCTTCTTGCCAGAGCCGGCCGCGAAAGTGCCGGCCGCGATGTAGGGTTGGTCGACTCCTTTTCCCATCCGGTCCACCAGCACCTTCATCATCTCAGCGCTTTGGAAGTCTTTAGTGCGCAGAATGTTCAGGCGCGTACGCTCGCCGGGGAAAGGGAATCGAATAATCCCGGCGTAAAGAAAATTGCTCGAAGTGCCGAAGGCTACCGTGATGTCTCCGGTAACCGAACCATCGGCGACCGTGCTCGGCACGATTGAGTTCAACGTCCAGGTAGTCCCGCCGTCAGCCGAAACATAAATCGGCGCGCGCGGGCCTTCCGAAGGATCGGGTGTAAATGCCGAAGCGGCAATCTGAAGAGGATTAGACGGATTGACGGCGAGCGAAGGTTCGCTGTCCTGATGATCCTCGCCGCTGAGCGATTTGGGAATCATGTTGACGATCAAAACCTTCGCGGCCGCGTCTTTAAGCTTCTGCGTCTGGGCGCGCTTTTCGCCTGACTTTCGGGTCGCGTCTTTCTTCTTTCGCGCGGGAGCGCTTTTGCGTGATGAAGGCATGTGAAGCTCTCTTCTAGGCTTTCTGCGACTCGATGATCTGTCTCACGCCGCCCTGCTGGCTGTAAGGTTGAAAGTCCAAAGGATGCAGCGCGGTGTAAACCTCTGCGGCGGCTTCGGGTTTCCCGGCCTTGCCCTTCGCGGCGCGCGGCGCAGTTCCTTTGGCGATCGGCGTTTTGTGCAGCATGAAGTAACCCTGATGGCCGGCCTCGAACTTCGGGGCTTTGTACCAGCGCACATCCGTGCTGGCGGGAAAGCGTATGACCACGTTCTTCTTCGTATGTTTCCCTTTGTGCACTTCATCGATCTCGATCACCGCTTCGCGCCAATGCGGCGAATGCTCGCTCACTGGTCCGGGTGGCGTGGTTCCGGCCTTGCTTTGCTTAATCGCGTCGGCCAGCAATCTGACGGCGGTGACTTTGCCGGACACCACCATATCGGCGGAATCGAAGCGCTCTTGCACTTCGCGGCTCCGCTTGTGCGCCACCGGGTCGCCGCCGCGGCTAAGCAGCGCTGCGTGCGCCTTTGACTGCATGATTGGTTCTTCGTTGAGCGACTGGACGGCGACGCCATGGCCGAAAATCCAGCCCTGGGTGTAGAAGATCATTTCCTGACCAACGCGCGCCTTTTGCTTCCCGCTGAGCTGGACCGTGACTTTGTGGCCACCTAACTTCGCCAGATTCTTTGGCGCTTCCAGAACTTGATCGACACTCACAACGATCGTGCGCGCGCTGATGGGAACCTCTTTCATCGTGGAACTCTTCAGTTCCTGGACCGTGCCCTTGAAAACAAAAGTCGGTTGGCTCGAGGGATCTGTCTTGCGCGACTTCGCTGGCATGGCGTCTCCTTACCTTTGCAGATCAGGCATCGCGTGAGTCATGGGAACCCGTAAGAGTTTGCAAAGTGCGGCAGAGGCTATCCGAATTCGCAACCGTCGTCAATGATTTTTGCAAGGCTGCGCGCAAGCAGGGCTAAAGCTAGCCGCAAGAGTGCTGTGACGCGAGGCTTGGATCGCTAAACCAGACGAGCCGCGCCACAACTTGCGCGAGAACTTGGAAGTGCGAGAATATCTCTCGCCGCTGATTCGCAATCTCTTTCTTAATATTGATTTCCGGAAGAGTGAGGTCGCATGGAACGTAGAACTACATCCTGGCATAGCCCAAACCTGAACATGGAAATGCCATTGGTCGCGTATGGCCACGCGGGCCAGACGCTTTTGATGCTGCCGACCGCGGCGGCTGATTATCTCGAGTACGAAAGGTTTTATCTCGTCGATGCGATCAAGCCGTTCATCGAAGCAGGTCGCATCCGCGCTTATTCAATCAACAGCGTCAATCGTCACAGTCTGCTGAACGAGCAGATGCCGCCGCATCTGAAGGCCGAATTGCTGACGCGATACGATCGATACATCACCGGAGAAGTTCTGCCGCTGATTCGCAACGAAGCTGGAGAAGATGCGCGGCCGATCACCACGGGCGCGAGTCTGGGAGCGTTCCTCGCGGCGAACGAATACTTCAAGCATCCCGATCTTTTCCGCGGCGTGATTGCGTTGAGCGGCAGCTATGACATTCGTTCTTACCTTGACGGCTATTACGACGATAACGTGTTTTTCAATAACCCGGTGGATTATCTCTCGAGTTTGAACGACGATCACTTCCTGCCGATTCTGCGCAAAGCCGAAGCGATCTATCTCATGTCGGGCCAGGGCTCTTACGAAGATCCAAAGCGCAGCGAGCAACTCTCAGAGATTCTGGAGTCAAAAGGAATTCCGCACAGCTTGGATTTGTGGGGCGCCGACGTGAACCACGACTGGCCCTGGTGGCGAAAGATGCTGCCGCATGTTTTGGGGAAGATAGTACAAGGATGAAGGATAAAGGATGAAGGATGAAACCAATCTAAGAATCTAAAGGAGGACTCCCACATGCAACGCGATCTCAAAGAGAGGACCAAGAAGTTTGCTCTTCGAATCATCAAACTCTACTCCGCGCTTCCACGAAGAGGGGATGCTCAAGTACTGGGTACGCAGATACTCAAGTCGGGAACTTCAGTCGGGGCTCACTATCGAGAAGCCTGCCGAGCAAAATCTGACGCTGATTTCATAAAGTAAAGTAGAAGGGGCTTTGCAGGAGCTTGATGAAACAGCCTATTGGCTCGAACTAATCGGCGAGTCTGAAATTCTTCCACTAAAACGCCTGGAGGCGCTCCAAAACGAAGCAGAAGAGTTGACGGCGATTCTGGTCACAATAGTCACGAAAGTAAAGCGCAAGGATCCAAAGCGCCGGCGATAGCGCCCCCATTTTCATCCTTCATCCTTCCGCCTTCATCCTTTAATTCGGCGGGCCGTCGTTGCCCTTCTTACCTTTCTTCTTTGCCGGTTCAACTTCACGTGGACGCGTCTCAGCGGGCGTTGACGCGGGAGCGGGTTCCACCTTCTTGGGTGTTTCGCTGCGCGGCTCAGGCGGAACGTCGGTCTTTACCGGCGGCAGGGTTGAGTCTTCCAGCTTCGGCGTACTAATCGCGCTCGGGCCCGTGTTCTTATCGGTTTGATTGTCTTGCTCGTCAGCAGTCATCTGCGCGCGCTCGAGTTGAAGTTCGCGCTGGCGCTGCTTGTACATCTCCTTCATGTCTTCGGGCATCGACGGTGCCCTCGAAAAATCTTCCTTAGGTTTGTCCTTAAGAAAGTCTTTCATGAAGTCGAGGAATATCGGCAAGGCCCCGCTTGAGCCGACCATGTCGTTGCCGAGCGGTTTCTTTCTACCGGGATAACCCATCCAGGCGCCGGTAACATAGGTCGGCGTGTAACCAATGAACCAGACGTCGGTGTGATCGTTAACCGTGCCGGTCTTGCCGGCGAGGGGCACGCCCAGCGCTTGTGCTCTGGTGGCCGTACCGCCCTGTACCACGCCGCGCATCATCGAAACCATCGTCAGCGCCACGTACTCGCTGACCACCTTGTAAGTAGTCCGCTCCCACTCTTGCATCACGGCGCCGTCGCGATCCAGAACTTTGCGAATCATGTGCGGCTCGACGCGAATGCCTTTGTTCGGGAAAGCGGAATAGGCCGAGACCATTTGATCGAGCGGCACTTCGGTCGCGCCCAGCGCGGAAGAAAGATAAGGCGCCATCGGCACTTTGATGCCAAAGCGGCGCACCATCTGCGAGCCGGTTTGGATGCCGACCGTTTGCAGCAAGTGCACGGCGGGGATGTTCATTGAGTGCGCCAGCGCCGTTTTCAGAGGCATGTCGCCGCAGCTAAGCGAGCCGTCGTAGTTATGCGGCTGCCAGCCGTTGATGTCGATGGCCGCGCCGCTGACGTTCGTGTCCGGCGTCATGCCCCATTCGATGGCCGCAGTGTAGACGAACGGCTTGAACGCCGAACCGGTTTGCCGATACGCCTGGTACGCGTTGTTGAATTTGTTCGTCAGAAAATCATACCCGCCAACCATCGTGACGATCTCGCCGGTCTTCGCATTCAAAGTCATCATCGCGCCCTGCACGTTAGGGATCTGAGTTAACTCGACTTTGAGCCGGCGCGCTTTCTTATCGGCTTCCTTGATTTCAAAGTAGGCGAGATAGCCCGGCTTGAATTCAGTGCGCGGCGCGCGCTTGCCCCAGCCCATGTCCGCCGCCGTCACCGTGGCGGTGTAATTGCCAAAGCGCACCGTAGCTTCGTCGCGGGCAGAATCGACTTTCATCACCAGCCCCATCAAATAGCGGCCCGGCGCATATTCGTTCCGGTACCAGTCAGGATATTTGAAACCAGCGAGTTCCTGCTGACTCGGTACGCCACCGTTGGACGAAGTGGGAATCGCGTCGTACGAAGAACGCCAGCTGGTGTGCGACTTGTCGTACCAGCGCAAACCGGTCCGTACAGCTTCGTAAGCTTTCTTCTGCGCGGCGACGTTGATGGTTGAGTAAACCGCCAATCCGGTCTGGGCGACGCGCGTGGTGTACTTGTCTTCCAAATCCTGACGGATGTACTCGACCGGATAATCGAACGCCGGAGAGAGAGCCTGCGGCGGTTGGTAATAGGCAGTGTCGGCCAACACGATCGGTTTCGCTTTCGCGGCGTCAACCTCAGACTGCGAAGCAAATCCAGTCCTGGCCATCAGGTCGAGCACAAGATCGCGGCGCTCTTTCGCCTTGGCTGGATTTGCAGTCGGAGAGTATTCGCCAGGTGCTTTCGGCACTGCGGCCAGGAGCGCCGCTTCTTCCAGCGTCAGGTCCTTCGCCTGCTTGCCAAAATAAGTTTCCGCGCCGGCTTCGACGCCATACGCGTTCGCGCCCAGAAAGATGTGGTTCGCGTACAGCTCCATGATCTGGTTTTTGGTGTAGTAGCGCTCGATTTGCAGAGCCAGCACCCACTCGTTCACCTTGCGTTTCAAAGTCTGCTCGCGAGTTAGAAAGAGGTTCTTGGCAAGCTGCTGCGTCAGGGTCGAGCCGCCTTCGACTCTGTCGCTGGTCAGATTTTTCCAGGTGGCGCCGAGTATGCGAATCGGATCGATGCCCATGTGATCGTAAAAGCGCGTGTCCTCAACCGCGAGGATGGCGTTCTTCATCACGGGCGGAATCTCTTCGAACTTCAGCGGGATGCGTTTTTCGAGGGCGAACTCGCCGATGACCGTCGTGCCATCGTCCGCATAGACGCGCGTGACGACGCTCGGCCGGTAGGTCGCGAGCGCCGCGACTTCGCTCGCCGCCTGTGAATAGTTGAGCTGATACGCGGCGATGATGCCAGTCAATCCACCGGCGGCGAGCGCCAGGAGCATTACCGCCGGAAACCAGAACCGGCGCAGAATGTGTTTGCGCTCGCCCGGAGGCGCGCTATAAATCGCTTGCGGCGTGTATGATTTCAAACGCGAACCAGGATGTTTTGCTGACATAATTCCACCTTTAGAACAAAACCTTGCCTCAAGTCCGCGAACCGGGGCAACGTGGATACCCACAGTTCGATGGCCTTTGGAGGCCGCGAGCAAGTATAGATCAGGAAGGATTCAAGTTCGACTTTGGGGAGCCTGTCGATTGGTACTGGTTCAGTTTGACTCAATGCATTATCAGTCAATGTAACGCGCAGTGCAGGAGACGCCGTCCTTTAGCCGCCTTCAGGTTTCCTAGCCCAGCCGTTTTTACGGCTGGGATCAGATACGAACGAATCCAAAAGGCCGTTTCATAGACGGCCTTACCAGTGATTGCTAAAGCACCGCACTTGAAGCGCGCTAAAGCGCGCTGAGGAAGAGTTGTCCTATCTCACCCAGCGCTAAAAAGCGCTGGTCTAGTAACCCTGCGGGAAAGCCATCTAAAGATGGCTGATAGTGACGGATGCTATCTGTCTTCAAACTGAACCAGTACCTGTCGATTCAATAAACCAGATTCGCGCCGAAGTTCGGAATGCCGCCGGCTTTCACCGTGGAGGTCCACTCGTTCAGCTTGCTCTGGTTCTTCCAGAAGTTCGCGCACTCCTGGAAATACTGGATCACCGCATCACGTTCGCCCTTTTCGAGCAGTTCCTTAGCCAGCATCATGTTTGGACCAAAGCTGCCCAGCACGGGTGAGCCCACTGTTTGACCGGCCTGAATTAACTGCTGGCGGGCTTCCGCAAGGTCGCCGGAGAGTAGAGCAATGCGACCAAGAACGATATGTCCGTGATGAGTTGAATCTGCCAAAGACGGACCCGCCTTGTTGGTTGAGCCTTGACTCAGTGATTCCAGCGCCCAGGTTTGGGCCTTGTTTACTTCTCCCGCCTCGAAAGCGGAGGTCGCAAGCTGGGACAACCACATGTGCTTTTCGATCTTATCGTTCGTCAACGTGTACGCCAGTTCGAACTGCGGGTATGCGCTCGCGGCCAGACTACGGCGCATCGCACCGGTCGCGCTGGCCATCTTTAACGTATAGAGATGTCCAAGCTCGAAGGGCCATCTGGGATTTGCCGGATCGTCAGCAACAAGCTGCTTGAGCAGTTTCTCCGCCAGCGGTTTGTCTGAAAGCATGAAAAAGTCCGCCGCGTTCGCAACTACAGTCAGGTTGTCCTTGTAAGTATCCAGATGCGTGAGCCACAACTGCTTTGCTTCCTCAAACCCGTTGTCTACCACCCGATCTAATCTTACGTACACGACGTCGTGGAGAACTTCAGAGTCAGGAATATTCCGGATGAGCCACAGCGCATGTTCGCTCTTCTTCAGATTGGACGTGTCGTCGTGGCGGGTAACGTAATAGGAGAGCAAACTGATCCGGGCCGCGAGATCTCTGGGATCAGCAACGAGCGCGTTCTCCCGCTTTTCCGCCTCGCCGCTTGAGAGTTTGTGCCCTTCGATGAGCAGACGAATGACGTCCAGAGACTTGAGTTGAGGCGCGGCCGCATTACCGGTTTGCCCGGCAAATTGCTGGCCCAGCCCGATCGTCTGAATGCTCAAGATGAGGCCAAGCAACAAAGTCACTCGAAAACTGTCAGTAAAGGTTTTCATGTTCCCAGTCCTCCCTGCGCTCGGCCGTATTATCCACCGATTGCGCAGATTGCCCAAGAGGATTTCGAAAACTGCGCCGCGCATCATGACAACCAGAAACAGAGAGAGTAGAGTCAGCAACCGCTTATGATCGTTCACCTCGTTGACGGCACCTACGAACTATTTCGCCACTTCTACGGAATCCGGCGCTTCAAGAAGACCGATCCGCCGTATGGCGCGGTGTCGGGCGTGCTCCACACCGTGGTGAAGATGCTCGAAGACGGCGCCACGCACATCGGAGTCGCGACCGATCACGTCATTGAGTCGTTCCGCAACGATCTTTGGCCGGATTACAAAACGGGGGAAGGCATCGAGCCGGCACTGTACGCCCAGTTCATTCCACTGGAAGAAGCCCTGGCCGCAATGGGTGTCGTCGTATGGCCGATGATCGAGTTGGAAGCTGACGACGCACTCGCGTCCGCGGCGCACCTCGCGGCGAAGGACAAGCGGGTGGAGAAGGCTTGCATCTGGACGCCCGACAAAGATCTCGCGCAATGCGTCGTCGGTGATCGCGTGGTGCAAATCGATCGGAGAAAGAATGAGATTCGCGATGCCGGCTCGATCCGCGCGAAGTTTGGCGTCGCGCCAGAGTTCATCGCGGATTATCTCGCGCTGGTAGGTGATGCCGCCGATGGCTATCCGGGCGTTCCCGGCTTAGGCGCAAAGACCGCCGCGAAACTCATAAATCAATTCGGCCACATCGAAGACTTTCCGTCAGAAGTTTTGAAGAATGACAATCGTCAACTAGCACTGCTCTTCAAGAACCTTGCCACGCTGCGCTCCGACGCACCGCTGTTCAAAAATGTCGATGAGCTGCGCTGGCGCGGACCGACGCCAGCGTTTGCCGCGGTCGTAAAGAAGATCGATGACGCGCGCCTGGCGACGCGCGCACGGAATCTGGTGCGGTAGCCCGACCGTTAGGGAGGGCGTCAATGATTGTCGATTAGGCAAGTACGCCCTTGCTGACGCGCGGGCTACTGCCCCGGCCCCACCGATTCACAGATCAGAATTTCAAACGCCGGCGGGAAGCGTGAATTTGAAGGTGGTGCCGGGCCCGATATTGACTCGGCCCAGAGACGCCCCGTTGAGAACATTGGCGGCCATTATTGCTCCATGCTCAGTAAAAACGAGCGGAAGCTTTCGCCTACCGCCGCGGCCCTTCTTTGATGTTGCAGTTTGCAACATCAAACCTTTGAACTCTTTCGCTGTGAGTTGGAACATAAAATCCGCCGGAAACCGTTCTGGATTTCGATTCACTTGTTGATTGAGGCGGGCCGTGGTTACTCCATAGAGATGCGCCAGATCCGCATCAAGCATCACCTTCTCCCCTCGAATCAGGTAAATTGCCTTATCGATTCTCTCAACAGAAGTGCTGCTGGAATCTTTCATCGTGAGTCCCGCGCAGTCGTGCCGGCGCATAATAGATGGAAGACTCGAAACCGGAAAGTAATGAAACTTGCAAGAGGCCGGTGGGCAGAGCAGAGGTCAGAAGTCAGAGCTCAGAGGCGGAGTCACCAAAAGAAAATGCCGCGAGGTGCTGCCGCGGCATTTTGAGGTTAGACCTGACTCGTCTCTCCATCTGATTCATGGCCGGCCAAAGATGGTGCCGAGAATGCTGCCACCGCCGGCTGCCTCCACGAGCGAGGTATGTTCGTGCGGTTTCGTGTGATTTCGTGGATCGTGCTTGTCCCACAGGTGAAAAAGCACGAAGCAAACTTGTCACTCTGAAGCTCTCAGGTCGTGAGTTGTAAAGTTTTTGTTAAGTCAGGAGGTTCAGGGAAACGTTAGTGTATTATGTTCGGCCCAGCAGGGCACGACAAGTTGAAATGATCATCCAGTCGAACATCGCCCAATCCTTACAATCGCCGATCGTGCGCGTTTTGCTCGGCGCGATTGCGTTGGCGCTGCTCTATATCCTTTGGAGGGAGGTGCGAAAGATTCCCCCAAAGCTGTTCACGCTGATGGCCACAGCCTTCGTGGACATGGTGGGGCTACTGATGATCGTTCCGCTCCTGCCGTTTTATGTGAAGGAGTTGGGCGGCGCGGGAATCGACCTTGGGCCCATACATATTGGCATCGGGTTCATCTCCGGATTCATCGTCGCTTCGTTCACAGTTGCCCAACTGCTGAGCGCGCCGATGTGGGGCCGGTTTTCTGATCGCGTGGGGCGGCGACCGACTCTGCTGATCGCACTGGGCGCTGCCGGGATCGCATATCTGATTTTCGGCTTTGCGCACTCGCTGCTGGTCTTGTTCCTCTCGCGCCTCGTGCAGGGAGCCGGCGGCGGCACAGTCGGTGTGATCCAGGCTTACGTGGCTGACTCGACGGATCCGAAGGATCGCGCGCGCGCACTCGGGTGGCTCTCGGCGACCACCAATCTTGGGGTAGCGTTGGGTCCGGTGCTCGGGTCCTTCGCGATCGCGTTGGGCAAACGCGATCTGATCCCGGGACCGCGGACGTTGCAGATGGGCGGCGCGGCGCCGGGAATCATGGCCGCGGCGCTCTGCCTGCTCAACATGATCTTCGTGTGGCGCTATCTAAAGGAATCGCGCGATTTCAGTGAGCAGCCAAAGGAGGGAGAGATCCGGCGCAGTTCGTCGCAGGCGATCTGGCGCGTCATCTCGCATGCCAGCGAGCCTTCGTCGCGCCTCATCTGGATCTATGCGATCGCGATCGGCGCTTTTCAGGGCAGCTTTTCCGTACTGGCGCTGTTTCTGAACGCGCGCTTTGCTGTCACCAAAGAGACGATCTTCTACTTCTTCATGTACGTCGGATTCATCTCGGTATTCGCGCGAGTGTTGTTGCTGGGACGAATGGTCGACTGGCTGGGCGAGGCGAATCTCTCGCGTTTGGGCCTCGTCTTGCTGACTGCCGGCGTCGTCGGGATGCCGTTATCGCGAAACCTGGCGACGCTCGCGGTCGCCGTAGCGCTGCTTCCTCTGGGCACGGCCTTTACGTTTCCGTGCGTGACGGCACTGCTGTCTCGGGTGACTGCCCCCTCAGAACGCGGCCTCTACATGGGAATGCAACAGACTTATGGCGGCGTCACGCGCGTCATCGCGCCGCTCTTTTTCGGCTGGGCCTTCGACCATCTCGGTGTTTCGTCGCCGTACTTCTTCTCGGCCGCGTTTATTGCGGCAACGATCTTCCTGGGATTCGGATTGGATCAGTATGCGAGGCCGGGACGTGTTGTAGCGCGGGCGGCGGCCGCGGATAAGTGAAAATCGCGATCCCCGAGTCCGCCGAATGAACATCGCGTTATTTTTGGTCAGCGAACGTGAGGAACCGTGGATCACGATCGTTCTGCGAACCGATGACAATTTGTGATCGGTTCAGTTCGGCGACTTCATCCTTTGTGGGCCGGAAAATGAAATCGCGTGGAAAACGCCGGGTGAGTCCGCGCTGCGGACGCTTCGCGGACTCGACTCTACAACTCTCAGATCAGAGAGCAGACGTTTATTCCTCGACCCGAACCTGACATCTAGCGGCGCATCCGTCCGTCGCGATGCATGCCGGGCCGTCTCTGTGGGGACCGTTATCAAAGCGCAGGGAAACACAATTGCCAACTCTAACGAGTTAGCTCTCGCTGCTTAATAACCAGTGAGCGTCTCGCCGCAAGTTGCTCATGCGCGCGGATGGAGATGTCACTTAGATGAGCTGGCCCGCTGCTTCGGTCCGTGGCAGTGGGCAAGATTAAGCCGGACTAGCCTGCCTTAGGGTCTTGCTGTTTCACTTACCTAAAGCCAGGCAAAACCCGCTCGCGTAACAGTGAGTGGAAAGAGAAGCAGATAAGCATGTAGAGTCCTTCGGCGTTGGCTTTTGGATCCGGGTTCAATTCCCGGCGCCTCCACCAAAGAACAGTAGGCAGTAAGCAGTAGGCAGAAAGCAGCAGTCTTTTCGCAACTACTCTTATGACAACCCGATTATTGTCAATGATGTGCATTGCGCTGATCGCAACCGCCTTCGCCGTCGCGCAAGGCGATCCGCACGCGGCAGACACTGCGAAAGCTAATGCCCTCATCAAGAGCGGAAATCAGAAGATGCGCGATGGAGATTTTGATGGAGCCATTGCCGATTTCAATGAAGTGATAAAGATCGACAAGATATTTCCTGAAAATGTGCAGTCCGCCACATACCTTAATCGCGGATTGGCTTTCCAGAAAAAAGGCGATCTCGACGCGGCCCTCGCGGACTTCAACAAAGCGATCAAGCTTAGTTCGAACAATGTCTATGCTTATCAGAATCGCGCCGGCCTTCACGAGAAGCGCAAGGAGATTGACGAGGCGCTGGCCGATTACAACAAAGCAATCAAACTTAACTCAAAGTTTCCCTTCGCGTACCGCGGGCGAGGCCTGATCTTGCTGAAGCAAGGAAAAGATTCTGAGGCCGACGCTGACTTCGCAAAATACCTGCAACTGTATCCGGACGGGAAAGACTCGCTGGAAAAGCAAATCGAAGAGGTCAAACAAAAACGCGTGGCGAAACCGTAGTTCAAGAGAAGGATGGGTGGATCAACCGATGAATCAAGAACGATTTGAATCATCTTGTTAAGGCCTCGATTTTCATCCTTCCGCCTTCATCCTTGCTCTTTGTTTGTTCTTATCCGTGTCTATCCGCGTTCATCTGTGGCTAATGTCTGTTCATCCGCGGCTAAGGGCGACAAGCCGTTGATTTTTCATCCTTCATCCCTCATCCTTCATCCTTGCTTTCTAACCTTCCCATTGGCATCTTCGACAGCGGCGTAGGCGGACTGACCGTCTATCGGGCGCTGCATGAACATCTGCCCAACGAACGCTTTGTCTATCTCGGCGACACGGCGCGTGTGCCTTACGGCACGAAATCGCTGGCCACGGTCGAACGTTACGCGGTTGAGAATGCGCAGTTCCTCGCCGCGCACGGCATCAAGTTGCTGGTGGTTGCGTGCAACACGGCGTCGGCGCTCGCTTTGCCTGCAATTCGTCAGGCGCTGGATATCGATGCCGTTGGGGTGATTGGACCGGGCGCGCGCGCCGCAGTCGCCAGCTCCAGCGGGAAGAGAATCGGCGTCATCGCCACCGAATCAACCGTGCAGAGCGGCGCTTACACGCAAGCGATCCAGAAAGCCGATCCCAACGCGGCGGTCATCGAGCGCGCTTGTCCGCTCTTTGTGCCTTTGGCGGAAGAGGGTTGGGCGGACGAACACGTTGCCCTTTCAGTAGCCGAAACTTATCTGAAAGACTTGCGTTCGAGCATCGACACCCTGGTTCTTGGTTGTACTCATTATCCCATTTTAAAGAGCGTGATTCAGGAGAGCGTGGGCGCGCAGGTCGAGCTGATCGATTCGGGTGAGGCGACCGCACGGGAAGTGAAGTCGCTGCTGAAAGAGAAAGGCCTGGCCGGGGCGTCTTCGGGAACCGGTGCGCTTGAACGCCAACTGTGCGATGATTTGGACCACTTTTATGTGACTGACGCGGCGGAGCGGTTTGCGCGGGTCGCGGAAAGATTCCTGGGGAGCAAGCCGGCTCGATTAGAGGCGGTTGAGGTTTGGGGAAACGATCAATTGCGCGCAAAGCATTAACCGCAGATTCACGCGGATAGACACAGATCAGAAAATGACAAGTTTCCGTGAGACTCACACGGTAGGCGGGTAACACTGAAAGAGGGATCTTAACGAGCCGGCATGACATTCATTCGCACTGACGGTCGCGCCGCTGATGAGCTGCGCGTGGTTCGCATCACGCCCGGCTTTCTGGCGAACGCGGAAGGTTCGGCGCTGATCGAGATGGGAAACACGCGCGTTATCTGCGCGGCTTCCGTCGAAGAAAAACTACCGCCACATCTGCGCGGCCAACGAGCGGAAGGCTGGGTCACGGCAGAGTACGCGATGCTGCCGCGGTCCACCCATACGCGCACCGCGCGCGAGGTTACCCGCGGTAAACCGTCCGGTCGGACGCACGAGATTCAGAGGTTAATTGGCCGTAGCCTGCGCGCCATTTCGAATCGCAGCGTGCTCGGCGAGCGCACCGTCACGATCGACTGCGACGTCTTGCAGGCGGACGGCGGCACGCGGACCGCGGCAATCACCGGCGCGTATGTCGCTTTCACGATTGCCTGCCGCCGGTTGTTGAAAGAAAACCGAATTAAGAAATCGCCAATCATCGCCGAAGTAGCTGCCATCAGCGTCGGGGTCGTTGACGGAACGTCTCTGCTGGATCTGAAATATGACGAGGATTCGCGCGCCGAAGTGGACATGAACGTCGTCTGCACCGGCGATGGCCGCTTCATCGAAGTCCAGGGCACGGCCGAAGGTTCGCCGTTCTCGCGCGAACAAATGGACGAGTTGCTGGAGCTCGGGCGCCGTGGGATAGAACAGCTGGTTCGGGCGCAAAGACAAGCTATCGAGCAAGCTCGAGAATAACGGCCCGATGGCTTCGGAAACTGAAAGACAACATTGCGAAGCCGCGGGGCATCTGAGAACATCAATGAAGGTTCGACTGACAAAAGGGAGATCAACGGTGCGACTAACAGCTCTTTTTCTATTTGCGCTTTTGGCGATAGGCGCCCAGGGTTTCGCCACCGGCGCGAGCTCGCAGGAGCAAACCTACAGCGGCGCCAAGGTTGACTACGTCATTTCTCTGCCGTCGCCCATCTGGCATTTGGTCGGTGAGCCGGACGAGATTCACCAGCACACGGAATTCATTTATGGCGATCGCAACGACGGCTTTCTGCGAATTCGCAAAGAGACGTTGCCGGATGGAGCGACCATCAAAGAGTTTGCGCACCAGGATCTGGATCAGAAAGAGCGTTTCCTGCCCGGCTACATCGGCGGCGGAAAAGAAGAAGCATTCTCTGGACGTCTGAACGGCGTCAACATCTCGTTTGAATACACGCAGGCCGGCAAACCCATGGCCGGGCGCACGTACTATCTGCAAGCCGACAGCCACACAATCTATGCGCTGCGCTTCACCGGCATGCGCGATAAGCTGGCCCGCATCCGCAATCAAACCGATCTGATCGCTCGCAGTTTTAGGTTGAAATAAGTTCGGTTTGGCGGTCGAGTTCAGAGTTCAACCTTTAGGTTGCTCTGGTTGGAGTAGGCAAGCTAAAGCTTGAACTCTGAACCACGCTGTCGCCGCTCATCTTTACCGTAACTTTTTGCACGTCTCCCGTAATACACATTAGGGCTCCCCGGATCGGTTTGTTTGTGGCCCGCGCATCCTGCGCGTGATCACGGGCGGGACGCCCCGTGCTCCTGTCTTTTCAAGCAACACAAAGGTCTCCCCGTCCGAAGTTCACGTCTGCCTGCCAACGAGGAGCAAGACCATGAAGAAATGCAAAGTGTGCGGTGAAGACTTTGAAGACAAGTATGCCTTTTGTCCGCTTGATGGGATGCCGTTGCTGATCTCCCTTCTCCCTCTGGGAGAAGGGCTGGGGATGAGGGGAGATAGACGGCGACGTCAAGCCCTCTCTCCAACCCTCTCGCAAAGGCCGAGGGAATTTGACGGTCGGCAAGTGGCTGCCTCCGCAACCCGCGAATTCAGTCTCACCCTGATTGGTGATGCGCGCCTGTCCCAACGTCTGGCGATCGAAATTCGATTCGTCGTGGATCAGATCAAACGGGCCTGGCCATCTTTCAGGAGCGATCCGGTCGGATTCACTCGAACCGAATTCGGCGAACTCGGGAAACGGGTGAAGCAGACCGTAGTTCGTCCGCATTTGGTTTCAGGTGCGATGACTGCGGTGCTTGTGCTTTCGGCGTTAATTCTGAGCGTGCTCCTTTTGGAAAAGCATTCTTCCAAAACAATTAACAAAACGGAGAGCGAAGACCTTACCCGACTTTTCACGATCGACTTTCAGCAGGAGCCCACGCCAACTTCTGATAGGGGTGTTGGCACTGGTGAGCAGGGCCGCGTGGGTCTTGAGCGCGGCAAGGGAGAAGGATCGCGACCTGTGC
>WNFC01005402.1_pt1 | contig 26631 bp, 28 predicted proteins | sample 5400541 | NCBI WGS metagenome assembly WNFC01 (sample SAMN13153342, study PRJNA577476) | soil metagenome | isolation source: 120 cm saprolite under Douglas fir tree site 2 hole 2 replicate 1 | place: USA:California | collected 2015-04-18 | reverse complement strand
AGGCCCCCGACTTCGCGCTGAACGGCGTCGACGGCAAGCCCGTCAAGCTCTCGGACTTGACGGCGAAGGGCCCGGTCGTCATCTACACGTTCATCGCGGCGTTCACCCCGACGTGAACCAAGGAACTCAAGGCCTTCGAGGCGGCCCTGCCGCAGTTCGAGGCCCTGGGTGCCCAGGTCGTGGGCATCAGCACGGACCATCACCTCGCCCTCGCCGCGTGGCAGAAGGATCAGGGGAGCAAGCAGATGCTCCTCTCGGATTTCCGGCGCCAGATGCTCACCGCGTACGGCGCGATGCAGACCGATGAGCAGAGCCCGGTCTACCGCTACGCGAAGCGGGCCTACTTCATCGTCGACAAGACGGGGACGGTAAAGTTCATCAAGATCATGGACAATCCGCTCGACCTCCTCGACGCCGACGAGGTGTTGCAGGCCGCGAAGGCGGCGGGTTCGTGATCCGTCGCGTCACGCTCGTCGTGGCGACCCTCGCGCTACTGACCGCCGGCCGCGCGGGGGCCGCCCCCGACTTCGCGAGCCTCCAGGTCCAGCCCTACCAGCCGCCGAAGCCGGCCCCCGCGTTCTCCCTGCCCTCGCTCGACGGGCCCACCGTTCGCCTCGAAGACTTTCGCGGCAAGGTCGTCCTGCTCTTCTTCTGGGCGACCTGGTGACCCGACTGCCGGGAGGAGTTGCCTTCCGTCAACCGGCTGTACGGGGAGTTCAAGGCCAAGGGGCTCGAGGTCCTGCTCGTGAACTTCCGCGAGAGTGCGGACCTCGTGAAGAAGACGGCGCAGGAGCGCGGGTACACCGCGCTCGTCCTTCTGGACGCCTCCGGTGACGTGGCAGGCCGGGTCTACGGCGTCTGGGGTCCGCCCACGGCGTACCTGATCGATCGCCAGGGCCGGCTGGTCGGCCGCATCCAGGGCGCGCGCGACTGGAGCGCTCCCGCCGCCCGCAACCTCCTCCGCGCTCTGGTCGAGGAGACTTCCCCCTAGCCGTCGCGGCGAACGTGAGAACCAGTTCGTCTTCCTCTCACCCGGCTACCATTCTCTACGCTTCCTCCAGTCACTACGCGGGATCGGGGTCAGGACCTGCCTACTCCCGGTACTTCAAGGAGATACCCAAAGCGGTGGTGTTGCACCGACCGTGAGTACGGTCGGCTTCCCTGACTCGACGGTGCGCGAGAGCCGCGACCGGGTGCGCGCCGCCATCCGCAATGCGGGCCTGGAGTTCCCGGTCGCCCCGATCACCCTGAGCCTGGCACGCCGACCTGCAGAAGGTGAGGATTTCGCCTCGCGCGGTCCGGGGATGAGCGAGTGCCTCAAGTTTCGGCAGCCTGCTAGCCCTTGTGTTCTTGGAGGCACTGGAGCGCGAGCCCACCGTGGCTCCACGCGGCCCCGGCCGCCATCGCCATCGCGACGAAGGTCGTCTCCGCGATCTCGGCGTCGGAGGCTCCGGCCAGCGCCGCCTTTCGCGTATGGGCCTGGATGCACCACGGGCACTGGGTGATCTGCGCGATGCCGAGCGCCATGAGCTCCTTGGTCTTGCCGGGGAGCGCGCCGTCTTTAAACGCCTTCTGATCGAAATCTAGGAAGGCGCGGTACGCCTCCGGCACGAGGTCCCGCATGCGCTTGAACTGGGTACCGACGTCAACGCCGTGGAATTCCATGGCTGTCTCCTTGTGAACCTGCATTCTTCACGACTGCGCCCGCCTCATAAGTAGTCTAGGCGCGGACATAGGGTCACATCCGACCAGCATCTACCTCGATCAGCCGCGTGAGGGTCTGTTAATGCAATGGACCGGCCGCTCGGGTTCCTCGACCGCAAGAACGGCGAGGAGGCCGGCCGGTAACCGTCCGACCGAAAGCGCGCCGGTGCATGTGCCTTCCGCTCTCTTCTCCGCGGCGCCCACCTGCCGGAACTCCTCGAACACGGCCTCCTGATCCGCCGGCGCGATGCCGACGCCCGTATCCGCTACGGAGACCTCCGCCACCTCGCCGTCCAGCCGGCCGCCGACGTTTATCCGCCCACCTTCGGGCGTGAACTTCAGGGCGTTGGAGGGGAGGTTCAAGAGGACCTGCTTCACCTTCCGGGGTCAGCGCGTTGTCGATGGCGCTCGGCAGATCGAAGTCCGCCGGCTCCAGTTCCATGTGCCCCGCCTCGATCTTCGAGAGGTCGAGGATGTCGTTGATGAGGGACAGGAGATGGCGTCCCGACTCGAGAATATCCTGCTACCATTCTCTACGCGTCCTCCGGTCAGAGCGGGATCGGGGTCAGGACCTGCCTACTCCCGGTACTTCAAGCAGATAGCCCCGACCGTGAGGAGAGAGGGTCAGGGTGAGGTGGTGACAGGCCGGGTGCCGGCCACGAAGTCGGCCAGGGCGCGCCGGTCGCGCGTGAACAGCACGAACAGCCGCCCGAGCCCGAGCGTGAGCAGGCAGAGCCCCCCGCCCACGCATCGCAGGAGCGCCCGGCCGTAGCCCGCGGGGGCGCCATCCCGGCGCACCACCGCGACACCCATCAGCATCTTCCCGAGGGTCTGCCCGCAGCCGCCGACCAGCACCGTGTGGTAGATCACGTGGAGGGCCACGCCCAGCACCAGGACGGCCAAGGCCAGGACGAGGCCGTCGAGCAGGTCGAGCGGCCGCGCGCGGAACACGAGCACCGCGACGATCAGCCACATCGCGGCGAGGCTCCAGGCGATGATCCCCAGGAGCCCGTCGGCCACCGCGGCGGCGGCGAGCCGCCAGAGGGGGGCCGGCCGGGGGCCCATCAGGACTGCTTCTCGCCGTACACCCGCTGGTACTCCTGCCACGAGAGCATCACGCGCTTCACGAACGCGCGCGTTTCGTTGAAGGGAATCTGCTCGACCCAGACTTCCAGATCGTCCGTCTTTCGGTTCGCCCACCATTCGCGGACCCGCGTGGGGCCGGCATTGTACGCGGCGGCGGCGAGCCGCGCGTCGCCGAACTCTCGGAGGAGCCCGCCGAAGAAGATCGTGCCGATCTCGAGATTGGTCACCGGATGGTCGAGCACCTCGACGTCCGGGAACGGGATCTGGCGGGCCTGGGCCACCGCGCGCCCGGTGTCGGGCATGAGCTGCATGAGCCCGCGGGCGCCCACCCGCGAGCGGGCCTGCGGGTAGAACGAGGACTCCTCGCGCACCACCGCCGCGACCAGGAACGGGTCGAGCGAGGCGCGGCCCGCGGCCGCGGTGAGGGCATCGCGCCAGCCCAGCGGATAGAACATCTCCCAGAATTCGCGGGGCGACGTCCCCCCGCTGCGGGCGGTACCCTGGAAGCTCCGTCTCAGGATGCGCAGCGCCATGTGATAGCGCTCGTCGGCGACGTAGGCGGCGGAGAGCGCGTAGAGCCGGCGGGGCTCGGCCACCGAGCGGCGGGTCAGCTCGTCCAGCTCCTCGTCGGCGAACTCGCGTAGCCCCACCTCGCGCAGCGCGAGCGCGCGGTCGAAGCGGAGGTCGCCCAGCAGCCCCTCGCGCGGATCGGCCGGGAACGCGAAGGATGCCGCGCCCGCCGACTTACCGGATCCGCTCGGCTCGCCTCCGGCTGCGCCTCGCCCAGCGACCGACACCGCAGGCGCGCGCTTGGCCGCGAGCAGCCCGTAGTACGTGCGCGGCGAATCCTTCACGAGCTGCGCGAACTGGCGCGCCGCCTGGTCCCGATCGCCTCGCCGCTCCCACGCCCGACCGAGCCAGTAGGTGGCCGCCTCCCGTAGCGCCTGCCCGCCGCGCGCCACCTGGAGCCGACTCCACCGCGCGGTCGCCTCCACGTGATTGCCGCGGAACCACGCGAGCCAGCCGAGCCGCCAGAGCGCGCTGGCCGCCTCGTCCTCGTCCGGGTAGTCGGCGGCCAGCTTCACGTAGGTCTTCTCGGCCTCGGCGGGCCGGGCCGCGGTCTCGAGCAGCTCGGCCTTCAGCAGGAGCGCGTCCGGCGCGTCGTTGCTCCGGGGATGCTCGCGCACCAGCCGATCCAGCGTGCTGAGCGCGGCCTCGCGGTCGCGGCGCTGCCGGAGCCGGCTCAGATCGAGCAGCCAGCCCGCGCGCCGCTCCGGCACGGCCGCGGCCAGGCCATCGTTGGCGGCGGCCAGCGCGGCGTCGTCGCGGCCGAGCCGGCGCGAGGCGTTCATCAGCACCCGCAGGGCGCGCTCGCGCGCGTCCGCCTCCGGCTTCTCGGCGACCAGGGCTTCGGATTCCAGGCGGGCCCGCTCGATCAGCCCCGAGGCGAGCAACCGCTCGGCGCGCCCCGCCCGCTCCGCCGCGCTCGGCGGCGGCGTCACGCCGGCATCCGCCAGCGCCTTGAGCTGGCGCTCCGCCGCGTCCCCGAAGGCGGCGGGCGCCTGCAGCCACAGCGCCTGGAACACGCGCGCCGCCTCTTTCTGATCACCCGCGGCCAGCAGCGCCTCGCCCAGCGCATAGCGCGCCCGCGCCGCGTCCGGCGCGTCGGCCAGGCGCACGAGCACACGCTGGAGCACCGTCACCGCCCCGGCCGGGTCCCCCGCCTCCCTCAGCACGGCCGCCGCCCGCATCAGGGCGGAGGGCGTGAGCCCACTCTCCGGGGTGCGGTCGGCAGCCTGGGAGGCGAGCGCCCGCGCCGCGACCACGTCCCCCTGGCGCAGCACGCTCTCGGCCTGGAAGAGCAGCGCGTAGTCCTCGATCGGTGTCCCGGCCCACGCGGGATCGGCGAATTCCCGGGCCGCCGCGGCCCAGTCGCCCGCCTTGTGCGCGACCAGCCCGGCCGCGAACCGCTCGCGCGAATCCGGGGAGAGGCCGGCCGGCGCCGCCCCCACCAGCACCACGGACACCAGGCACGCGGCCGCCGTCAACCGCCTCATGCCTGCCAGTGTACCAGCCGCCCCGCGCTCGGAGATCAGTGCAGGATCTGCTCGCGGGCGGCGGCGCGGCGCATGTAGAGGATGCGCTGGAGCGCGGTCAGGTTGGTGAGCACCGCGAGCACGATCATGGCCGGGGTGAGCAGGTTGAATGTCGCGCCCGCGATGAGCACGATGAGCCGCTCGGGGCGCTCGATCAGCCCGATCTCGCAGGCCACCCCGATGGACTGGGCGCGAGCCTTGGTGTAGCTGGTCATGATGGTGCCCACCAGGGCCACCATGGTGAGGAAGACGCCGGTGGTGTCGGCGGCGCGATGGTAGTAGAGCACCACCCCCAGCAGCACGACCAGGTCGGAGTAGCGGTCCACCACCGAGTCGAGGAAGGCGCCGAAGGCGCTCACGCTATTGGCCAGCCGCGCGAGCGAGCCATCGAAGAAGTCGAAGAGCCCGGCCAGCGCCAGCAGCACCGCGCCCACCCGCAGGCGCCCCTGGGCGAGGGCGCAGGCGGCCACGATGCTGACCCCGAGCCCGAGCATCGTGAGGTGATTCGGCCGGACGTGGGCCCGGAGCAGGGCGCGTGCGACCGGATCGCCGAGCCGGGTCAGCGAGGCCTTGTAGTGGCTCAGCATCTAGAGCGGCTTGAGCAAGGCGTCTTCCAGGCTCTCGCGCACGCGGGTCATCGCCGGCTCGTCCTCGAGGCGGCGGCCGTGCCGGTCGGTGACGTAGAAGGTGTCGTAGGCCTGATCGATCTCGGTGGCGATCCGCGCGCTCGCGATATCGAGCCCCTGCCCCGAGAGGGTGCGGGTGATGACGTAGAGGAGCCCGACGCGGTCCGGACACTTCACCTCCACGACCGTGCGGCTGTCGGAGATCTGGTTGTCCACCGAGATCTTGGGCGGCCCGGCCACCCCCTCGCCGGTCGGGTACACCGCCCGGCGCCGCGCGAGGAGATCCTCCACGCTCGCCTCGCCGCGCAGCACGCGACGCAGCGCCTCGAGCGTCCGCCGCCAGCGCGCCTCCTCGGTGACCGCCTCGCCGAAGGGATCGTTCGCCTGGAAGGTGTCGAGGACGATGCCGTCGGCGCGCGTGTGGATCTGGGCGGAGAGGATATTGATCCCCTGGGAGGCCAGCGTGCCCGCGATGAGCGAGAAGAGGCCGGGCACGTCCTGGGTGGCGACGACCAGCTCGGAGGAGCCGAGGTCGGGATGGTGGAAGAGCTCGGTGGCGAGCACGCCGCCGTCCTCGAGCCGGTCGAGCAGGCGCAGGTGCGCGGCAATGCGCTGGGGTGACGTGGTGGCGAGGTAGCGGTCGGAGAGCAGGGCCAGGTGCGCGGCCACCGCGGTGCGCGCCACCTCGCCGCGCATGGCCTCGGTCACCCGCTGGGCCACCGCCTCGCGGGTGGGCCGCTCGCGCTGGCCGCCGGTGAGGCGGGTGAGCGTCCGCGCGTAGAGGTCCCAGAGGACCTGGGCCTGCCAGCCGGTCATGACGCCGGGGCCCACCGCGCGCATGTCCGCGCAGGTGAGCAGGTAGAGCATGCGCAGGCGCTCAGGCGTTTTGCACACCTCGGCCAGCGACTCGATCGTCTTGGGGTCGTCGATGTCGCGGCGCTGGGCGCTGTGCGACATGGTCAGGTGGTGGGCCACCAGGAAGATCACCTTGTCGGCGTCCTCGGGAGCCAGGCCCACGCGCGCGGTGAGCGTCTCGATCAGCGGGATGCCCTTGGCCACGTGGCCGTGGCCCTTGCCCTTGCCGATGTCGTGCAGCAGCATGCCGAGCATCAGCAGGCCCGGGCTCTCCAGCTCGCTGACCACCTGGGCGTTGCCCTCGGAGTCCGGCGACTGGCCGGGCGCGAGCGCCTCCAGGTTCTGCACCGCGATCAGCGAGTGCTGGTCGGCGCTGAACTTGTGGTAGACGTCGTACTGCACGAGGCAGGTCAGCGACCCCCACTCCGGCAGGTAGCGGCCGAGCACTCCCAGCTCGTGCATCTCGCGGAGGGTCTGCGCCACCCGGCCCCAGTTCCGGCAGATCCCGAGGAAGAGGTCGCGGGCCTCCGGCGAGGCGCGGAAGGCGTCGTCGATCAGGTCGAGCGAGTCCTCGATGGCCCGCTCCACGTCGACGCCCAGCCCGAAGCCGAGCTGGTGGCTGTGCCAGAAGACCTTCAGGAGCCGCAGCGGTTCCTCGCGGAAGGCCCGCCCGTCGGGCTGGGCCAGGTGGAGCTGCTCGTCGAGCACGATGAGGCCGTCAGCGAGCGCCTCCTGGCGCAGGCGGCGCTGCACGGTGGCGCGGCGCGAGAGGGTCTCCCGGCAGCGGGCGATCAGCCGCCGCGAGACCCGGTGGATCACCCGCGCGTGGAGGTAGTACTCGCGCATGAACTTCTCGACGGGCAGGGACAGCTCGTCGCCGGTGTAGCCGAAGTTCTTGGAGATCTGCGGCTGGATGTCGCGCGAGAGCACGTCGTTCTTGTGCCCGGAGAGGAAGTGCAGCTCGTTCCGCACCCGCCACAGGAAGGTGAGCGCCTCGTCGGTCGCCTTCTGCTCGCGCCCGTTGATGAGCCGCTTGTCGGCCAGCTCCCGGAGCGTCCGCGTGCCGAACTTGGTGGAGGCCAGCCACATCGCGGTGTGGATGTCGCGCAGCCCGCCCGCCGATTCCTTCACGTTGGGCTCGCCCATGTAGGGGGAGCCCCCGAACTTGCGGTAGCGCTGGTCGCGCTCGGTCAGCGTGGTCTCGAGGAACTGGGCGAAGTCCTTCTGGTAGACGTTCTCGGCGAGCACCTTCCGGAACCGGTTGAAGAGCCGGCGGTCGCCCAGCAGGAATCGCGCCTGCTGCATCGAGGTACGGCTCGGGAAGTCGGTGCGCGCCATGGCCAGGCAGTCGGGCAGGCTGCGCACCGCGTGGCCCACCTGCAGGCCGAGGTCCCAGAGCGCGTAGAGCAGCCCCTGCGTCACGCGCTGGACATACGGCCCCATCTCGCCGTCGTAGATCAGCATGAGGTCGAGATCGGAGAGGGGGTGCAGCTCGCCGCGGCCGTAGCCGCCCAGGGCCACCAGCACGAGAGGGCTCGGTACCAAGCCCTCGCGCTTGGCGTCGTCCACCGCCAGCCGGTAGAGCGTGCCGAGGAAGCCGTCCATGAAGCTGGAATAGGCGGCAACCGACTGCTGGCCGGACGCGCCGCCCAGATGGGCCGCGCGGAGGAAATCCACGTTGGAGGTGAGGTGGTGGCGCAGCACCTCGAGCCTCAGCCTCCGGCGGCGCTCCGCCCGCTCGGCGGCGCTGCCGTCGGATCCCTTATCGGCCTGCGCCTCGACGCGGCGAACCTGTCGAAGCAGTTCCGCAGACATGGCGAAACGGTAGCGTGGAGTGGGAAGAAAGTCAAACTTGGCGCGAACTTGTATCGCAGTTACAATGACGCCCTATGCGACGGCTCTGGCGTGATGTGCTCGATCGCGTCACCACGTACGACGCCGGCAAGTCGCTCGAGGTGGTGGCGCGCGAGCTCGGGCTTGATGCGGTGCTGCGCCTGTCCTCGAACGAGAGCCCCCTGGGCCCTTCGCCCCGGGTCGTCGAGGCGATCCGGCGGGAAGCCCCGCGCGCGCATCTCTACCCGGACGGCGGGTGCACGGCGGTGCGGGAGGCGCTGGGGAGCCGGCTCGGCATCGCGCCGGAATCGATCGTGGTCGGCAACGGGGCCGACGAGCTCCTGGCCATGCTGGCGCGTGCGGCGCTCGATCCCGGTGACGAGGTCGTGATCCCCCATCCGGCTTTCGAGCCCTACGGCACCGAGGCGATTCTCTCGGGCGCCACCGTCGTGCAGAGCCCGCTCAATGGCTACGACCAGGACCTCGACGACATGCTCGGCCGCGTCACCGCGCGGACGAAGTGCGTGATCGTCTGCACCCCGCACAACCCGGCGGCCACCATCGTGCGCCGCCGGCCGCTCGAGCGCTTCCTCGACGCCCTCGGCGCGGACCCGCCACTCGTGATCCTGGACGAGGCGTACATCGATTTCTGCGACGACGACGACACTGCGGACGGCGTCGTGCTCCAGCGGCGCTACCCCACGCTGATCTCGCTGCGGACCTTCTCCAAGATCGCGGGGCTGGCGGGGCTGCGCGTGGGCTACGCCATCGCGCGCCCGGATAATATTGAACGGTTGAATCGGGTGCGGGCGCCGTTCAACGTCAACCGCCTGGCCCAGGTCGCGGCGGTGGCCGCGCTGGGCGATCCCGAGCACCTCGAGCGCACGCGTCGGGTGGTGCTGGAGGAGCGGCCCCGCCTGCAGGCCGCGCTGGCCGAGCGCGGGGCGCCGTCACCCCCCTCGCAGGCGAACTTCGTGCTGGCCCGGGTCGGCGATGGGGTGGGCGCACTCCGCGCCGCGCTGTTCCAGGCGGGCATCCTGGTCCGCGACGGCGCGAGCGTGGGCTTCCCCGGGCACCTGCGCATCGCGGTGGGGACCGGCGAGCAGAACCGGCGGTTGCTGGATGTGTGGGACAAAACCCGCTAGCGCGGCTCTGGAGTGCCGGGGGCTCGGGGGGCGCGGCGGAGCTGGCGCTCGAGCTGGGTGATGCGTTGCTTGGCGGCGGCGGCCTCGGTGCGGAGCTTCTCGGCCTCGGTGTAGACCTTCTTCAGCTCGGCGGCCAGCCGGTCGGCGCGCTCCCGGTTCTCGACCCACTTGCCCCAAAGGGTCACGGTCAGCCCCACCAGCAAGAGGCACGCGCCGATCAGCAGCCAGGGCCGCCGCGGCCGGATGCGCCGGGCGAGACGGGTCGTCGTCGCGGGGGCTCCGGGCAGCGCCACCCCATCGGGCCTCATGCCGGGAAGCCTACCACCCGGTCACGGGGAAGCCAAAGGTTTGCGCTATCATCGACCCGTCGACCGACCCATCCACGAGGAGATCGCCGATGAAGAAGGCCCTCGTCAGCTCGGTCCTGCTGCTCCTGCTGCTGGGCGCCGCGACCGGCTGCAGCCGCTACTACTGGTCGAAGCCCGGCGCCAGCGCCGAGCAATTCACGCAAGACAACCAGGCGTGCGTGCAGCAGGCCGCCGGCACGCTGCCCTCCGGCGCCTCCCTCGACACCGTCCGGCAATACTATCGCGGCTGTCTGAACAGCCGCGGCTACGTGCGCGACAAGCAGATGGATCCGCCGCCCCCCGGCTCCTACCGCGGCATCGAGAACAGCGAAGAGTTCAACGCGGCGGTGCAGGCCGCGATGCCCCGGGGTCTCGGCAGACCTTCGAGCAGCAGCTGGCCCAGCTCGACGACGTGAAGGCGCGCGGGCGGATCACCGAGGACGAGTACGCCACGATGCGCAGGCGCCTGGTGGAGGGCGTGACCCCCGGCGCGCTCGCCCCCGCGCCGCCCGTCCCGCCGCCCGCGGCCGGGACAACGCCGCCCCGCTCACTGGCCGGCCGCTGGTACGGGCGTGATCGCTCCGTCCTCGAGATCCGGGGCGCCGGACGCCGGCTCGAATGGGACTGGGAGCTGGTCACCGATCGCGTCACGATGCGGGCGACCGGCACCGGGTCGGCCCCCGCAGACCAGGTCTCGCTCGTCGGTCGCTCCACCGGCTTCGTGCAGGGCGGCTCTCTACAGCCCTTCTCGCTCTCCCTCACCTGGGATGGGGCCGTTCTACGCGGAACCTCCACCGGCGCGAACAACCTACCCCGTGGCGTGGAGTTCACGCGGGACCGACCCTGAGCGGATCGATCTGCTAGAGTGATCCCGTGCAGAGCGGGTTGCTTCCGCGCTTCTTCGAGAGCGTGACCCGGCAGGCCTTCGGTGATCTGGCGATCGACGACGCGCCCGCCCTGCGCTACCTCACCGAGCTCCTGACGCGCTTCGTCCGCACCGAGGCCCTGCGCACGCTCCGCGAGCTGCCCGGCCGGCGCCTCGACACGGTCGCCGACTCGCTGCTGGCGATCCAGCACGTGTGGGACTGGGAGGCGCCCGGCTTCAATCCGGGCACCGAGCGGGTCCTGCGGCGGCAGATCGGCGACTACACCCTGTTCATGACCGGGATCTTCCGCGACTACGTGGACGGCCTCGCGGTCACCGGCTACTACGAGCACGAGGGCCGCCGCGCCTATCGCTTCGTGGCGGAGGTGGCCCGCGCGGGCGCCGAGGCCGACGCTTCACTCTATCGCCGCCTGTCCGATCGCTTCGAGATGTACGCGGGCGCGCTCACCTACGCGCGCAAGGTCTACTTCCGGGCGAACGCGGTTTCCGCGGAGGCCTGGCCCGCCGATCCCTTCTTCCGCGCGCTGCTCGCCGAATGACCGCGCCCGCGACGCGTGACGAGGCGGCGGCCTGCCTGGCCGCCCTCGAGGCCGCGCTTGCGGGAGGCGGCCCGCCCGCCCTCGCCCGCGTGAGCCCGGCCGCGCTCGACGACGCCCTGCGCGCGCTGGCGAAGCGGCACGGCGCCGCCTCGCTGCCGCTGCTCGAGCGCCTGGCCGACGCGGCCTCCGACAAGGCCCATCGGCGCGCGGTCCGGCGCGCCCTCTACCGGCTCGAGCAGGCGGGCCTGCGCCCGCCGCGGGCCGCGGCCGCAGCGCCCGCGCGCCCGGTGGTGACGCGCGCGGCCGAGCATCCGGTGCGCGCCTGGCTTTCCGGCATCGACGGCAGCGGCTCCCGCGCCGCGTGGATCCTCTTCGAGGGCGGCCTCGGCGGGGGCCTGCGTCTCTGCTCGCTGATCCTGAACGACGAGGCGGGGATCATGGACGCCGCGGGCGGCCCCATCGCCCGCAAGCGGCTCGGGGCGGAGCTGCGCGGGCTGCGCGAGAGCCAGAAGCTGCCGTGGGTGGAGGTGGACGGCCGCCGCGCCTGCGCCCTGGTGGCCGACGCCCTCGCCCTGCACGAACGGCTGGGCACGGTGCCGCCGCCCGAGTTCGCGCGCTGGCGGAGACTATTCGCCGCCGCGCCGCAGTTGCAGGGTGACCTGCGGCCGAAGCTGGGTGAGGCGCAGCCGCAGGCGAGCCGAACGGATACAAAAATGAAGCTTCCGGCAGACATGCCCTCACCGGATGCCGAGACCGAATCTCTGCTCGACCGCTCCGCGACCCTCCTCGACCTGCCCGAGCTGATGGGCTGGTTCATCGACCCCGGGCGCGTGCAGCACGAGGCGCTCGCGCTTCTCCAGGTGCGCGAGAGCCGGCTCGTGATCTCCGACCACATCAAGGCCGAGCGCGAGGCCTCCATCGTGGACGGCGTCGTCGAGGCCCAGCTCGCCGACGGGGCGCGCCGCCGCTGGGCGGCCCGCCTGCGCGAGATGGCGGAGATCTTCCGCATGACCGGACGCCTCGAGCCGGCCGCGATGGCCGAGCAAACCGCGGCGGCGCTCGCGGACATCGGGCGGCCGGCGACATCCGTCCCGTTCGCGCGGGCCCTCGCCGCGCGCGGCATCGAGGTGGCCTCCGAGGTCGCGCTGGGCCGCACGCGCCTCGCGGACGTCAGCCGGGCGCCCGCGCGCCGCGCGCGCTCATGATCCCCGGGCTGCGGGTCGGTCACGTCACGGACGCGGTCGGGCTCACCGGCTGCACCGTGATCCTGAGCGACGCGCCCGCGGTGGGCGGCGTGGAGATCCGCGGCTGGGCGGCGGGCGTGCACGGCCTCGACTTCCTCGACCCGCGCCATCTCGTGCCCACCCTCGACGGCGTCGTCCTGGCCGGCGGCAGCGCCTTCGGCCTCGAGGCGATCTGGGGCGTGATGCGCTACCTCGAGGAGCGCGGCGTCGGCTTCCCCACCAGCCAGACCGTGGTGCCGCACGTCGCCGGCGCCATCCATCGCGCAGCCACCGCCGCGCGCCCGGGGCCCGTCGCCGAGGGCAATGTGGGCGCGGGCACCGGGGCCAGCGTGGGCAAGCTCCACGGCATCGCGCGCGCCACCAAGGGCGGGCTCGGCTGCGTGGTCCTGGAGCGCGACGGCGTGCACCTGGGCGCGCTGATGGCGGTCAACGCGGTCGGTGACGTGCGCGATCCCGACACGGGGCGCCTGATCGCGGGGGTGCGCGATGCCGCCGACGGCCGCCGGCTGATCGACACCGCCGCTGCGCTCGCCGCGGGAGCGCGGCCACCCGCGTTCCGCCCCGTCAACACCACCATCGGCCTGGTGGCGACGACGGCTTCGCTGGACAAGGTGGCGGCCGCGCGGGTGGCCCGGCTGGCGATGGACGGCTTCACGCGCGCGCTCTCGCCGCCACATCTGACCACCGACGGCGATGCGCTCTTCTGCCTCTCGGTGGGCTCCGCACACGCCGACGTGGACACCCTCGGCGGCGAGGCCGCGGACCTGGTGGCCCGCGCGATCGCGCGAGCGGTGCGCGCCGCCGTCGCCGCCGGCGGCCTCCCCGCCTCCCGCGACCTCGACTAGCTCGGATCCCCTCTCCCCTCAGGGGAGAGGGCAGGGTGAGGGGCTTCGCTACGCCTGAAACGTGAAGGTGGAGCCGACCGAGGTGACCACCGTCTCGGACGGGAGGCGGTGGAGCATGGTGGCCATCGACTCGAGCCCGGTGCAGTGCTGCGGGACCACCCAGTCGACCTCGAGGGCCCGGAAGGCGTCCACGACCCGGGTGACCCGCTCCTCCTTGAGCCCGCTCAGGTGGAAGCCGCCGATCACCGCGTGCACCTTGGGGACGCCCGCGATGCGCGCGGCATTCCGGCAGATGCCGACGATGCCGCGGTGCGAGCACGACGTCACCACCACGAGGCCCCGGCCCTTCACGTTGGCGATCAGGGTCTGCTCGCCCATGAAGTCGTCGGGCCCGATCGCGCCGTCGCGCTCGACCCGGAGGTTCTCGGGGATGGGCTCGAAGGGCTCCGCCTCGTGCATCTCCCCGCTCAACAGCACGCCGTCGGCGAGCAGGGTCGGCGTCCGGACCGTCTCCACCCGGATGTCGTAGCGCTCGATCTCCTCCCGGTAGAGCCGCCCCATGCAGATCCGATCGGCCCCCCGCTGGTTCCAGCGCGTGAGGAAGTGATCCGCGCCGCCGTAAAAGGTGAGCGCCTTCCTCATGGCGCGCCGATAGGTCCGCAGGAAGCCACCCAGCCCTCCGAAGTGATCCCAGTGGCCGTGGCTCAGCGCGAGGGCGTCGATGGCACCCGCGTCGAGGCCCAGCACCCGGAAGTTGTGGGTGATCGCGGCCTCGGAGGGGCCGAAGTCGAAGGCGATCCGCACCGTTTCGGCGCCCCGCGTGACCTCGACGTAGTGGGCGAGGCCGTGCTCGGCCCGTAGATCCACCATCTGGCGCGCCACGAAGGCGTTGTGGCGGCGGGCGACCTTCTCGTCCTGCCGGAGCGCGTCGATGTAGTTGTCCACCACCGTGGTGACGCGGACCCGGTCCACCTCCCCGAGCGGCGTCATCAGTCCACCCGGCTCTCGTCGCGGTACATCACCTTATGGCGGGTCGTCTTGACCCATTCATTAATCTGAGCATCGGTCATGACGTTGGCGGGATCGAAGCGGTCCCAGCTCACGATCTGGTCGAGCCGCTTCTTCCAGCGCTTGTAGGACGGCTTGAGCGGCGGGCCGAAGCACATCACGTCGATGATGCTGAGCTCGTCGGGCACGGAGAGCAGCGGCTTCACCTGCTTCTGGATGTCGTCCTGGCCGATGGCGGTGATCCACCACACCGCGTAGCCGAGCGCGGCGGCGGCCAGGTGGGCCGACATGGTGGCGGCGGCCACCGACTGGAGCAGGATGCGCTCGGCGTTCTGGTGGTAGAGCCGGTCGAGCGCGGAGCCGTCGTTGAGCACCGGGAAGGCGCGGACGAAGCGGAAGTCGGCCGCGATGACGATGAGGCCCGGCGCGGTCTTCACTCCGTGGTAGTTGGGGGTGGGAAAGCCCATGCGCAGCTTCGCGCGGTGCTGCTGCTCGTCCACGAAGCATTGGCCGATCGCGGCCTTGGCCGCCTCATCGGTGACCACGATGAAATGCCAGGGCTGGGCATTGGCGCCCGACGGCGCGTGCCGCGCCGCCTCGAGGATCATCTCGACGTGCGCCCGGGGAATCGCGGCGGGCGCGAAGGCCCGGTTGGTCATGCGCGAGCGGACGACGTCCATCAGGGACTCGTAGCGAGAGCTCATCCTTCGGCTGCCCGTCCCATATCCTCGTGGAAAAGGCCAAGCGCGCGGATAGCGGGCTCGTCGTTGAGATGGAAGAGGCAGGCGGGGGCCTGGCCCGAGCGGTTGCGGTGCGTGGTCCAGTGCCACGGCGGCACCACGAAGACGTCGCCGGCCTGCCAGTCCAGCGTCTGATCGCCGACGCGGCTCTCGCCCTGGCCCTCGATCACGTGGACCACCTCGCTGGCGGTGCGACGCTCCCCCCGTGTCTCCTCGCCGGGGCGCAGCCAGCGCGCCTCGGAGCCCATCGTCTTGAGCGGGTACTCGCCGGTGCGCGGGTTCACGTGGCGCAGCACCACCGGGGCGCGCGGGGGGGCGGTCGCGGCCATGGCCGCGAGCGCCGCGCGCGCGGTGCGCCAGGGCCAGCGCACCTGCGGGTAGCCGGTCTCCTCGTAGCGCGACTGGCGCGGCACCAGACCGGCCGCGGTGAGCTCGTCCTGGGAGGAGTCGGTCTCGGTCGTCGGGGCGGACGCGGGCTTCATGGCCGAGGCCCAGTTCGCCTCCATGCTGCGCACCAATGGAATATCGAGGCCGTCCAGCCAGATCACCGGCTCGCGGCCCTCGTGGCCGTGGTCGTGCCAGCGCATCGGCGGGGTGATGATGAAATCCCCCGGCTCCATCGCGCACTTCACGCCGTCCACCGTGGTGTAGGCGCCCTCGCCTTCCACGATGAGGCGCAGCGCCGCCGCGGTGTGATGGTGACTGGGCGCCGCCTCGCCGGGCAGGATGATCTGCAGGCCCGCGTAGAGCGTGGCGGTCGCCGAGAAGTTCCCGGGCAGGCCCGGATTGCACAGCACCAGCACCCGCCGCTCCGCCTGCTCGATCGGCACCAGGCGCGCCGCCTCGAGCAGGGGCGCGCGCAGCTCGCTCCACCGCCAGCGGTGCGGCACCACCCGCGTCTGCCGCTCGGGCGGCAGGAGGGAGTGGAGCGCGGTCCACAGCGGCGCCAGCGAGAGCGACTCGAGCCGGTCGGAATACGCGGCGGGGAGCTGGGCGTCGCGGGTCGAGAGCGCGTGCGGCTTCATGAGGAGCCCCCAGCATATGGAAGGCTTGTCCGGCCCGTCAAGCCGCCCTACACTCGGGCACCAGCCCGGGGAGGTGCATGACCGTGAGCCATTTCTTTGCCTACCTTGCTCGCATGAAGTTCATCCGCCGGTGGGGGCTCATGCACAACACATATCCGGAGAACATACAGGAACATAGCCTGCGGGTAGCGACGATTGCCCATGCCCTGGCATTGATCAGGAACCGCGTGGTCGGAGGTCACGTAAACCCGGAGCGGGTTGCCGCCCTCGCTCTCTACCACGACGTCAGTGAAGTGTTGACCGGCGATCTGCCAACGCCGGTGAAGTACTTCAATCCCGAGATCAAGACCGCCTACCAGGCGATCGAGAAGGTCGCGCAGCAGAAGTTGCTGGACATGCTCCCCGAGAGCCTGCGGGCCGACTATCGTCCATTCTTCCTGGCCGAAGAGGGTGACCTTACGCACTGGGAGCTCGTCAAGGCGGCCGACCGGCTCGCCGCCTACATCAAGTGCCTGGAAGAGATTGCCGCGGGCAATCGGGAATTCTCGAACGCGGAGAAGGCGTTGCGGGCCAGCGTCGAAGCCCTGCCGCTGCCGGAGGTCCGGTACTTCATCGAGACGTTCGTCCCGAGCCTCACGCTCACGCTCGACGAGCTCGGTTGATGAGGCTACCTACCTAGCGCTTCCCGGCGAAGCGCGGCAGCACGTGCCGCGCCAGGAGCTCCATCGAGCGCAGCACCTGCTTGTGGGGCAGGCCGCCGAAGTTGCCGATGGCGAGGAGATGCGTGAACCCCGCCGCTTCGTAGAGCCGGGCGACGCGGACGATCTCCTCGGGATCGCCGAACGCCACCACGTTCTGCTCGACGAGGGTCTCGAACGGCCGCTGCACCGCATAGAGTCGCGTGCGCACGTAGCGCTCCATGCACTCGCGCGCCTCCACCCGGGCCTGCGCGGTGCTCTCCGAGCAGTGCAGGTGGAGACCGAACGGCACGGTGGCCCCCGAAGGGCGGCCGCCCGCCTCCACGAAGGCGGCCCGGTAGGCGGCCACCCCGTCCGCCATCTGGGCCAGAGTCTCCGCGCTCGCGTAGGGGATCAGCATGACCGGGAAGCCGCGGGCCCCGATGCGCGGCGCGCCGTCGGCGCGGAGGGTGGCCACCCAGATGGGCGGCCGCGGCCGCTGCAGCGGGCGCACGTTCAGCCGCACGTCGCGCACCTGATGGTAGCGGCCCTCGTAGGAAAAGCGCTCGCCCGTCCACGCGCGGAGCAGCACCTCGAGCGCCTCCTCGAAGCGCGCGCGCTTCTCCTCCGGGTCGAGGTTGAAGCCCGCGTACTCGTGCTTGAGATAGCCCGAGCCCACGCCCAGGTCGAGGCGGCCGCCCGAGAGCACGTCGACCATCGCGTAGTCCTCGGCGGTGCGGAGCGGGTTGTCGAACGGCAGCACGACCACCGCCGAGCCGAGGCGGATCCGGCGCGTCCGCATCGCGCCCGCGGCCAGCCACACCGGCGGGCGCGGAACCCCGCCGTACTCGTGGAAGTGGTGCTCGGCCACCCAGAAGGACTCGAAGCCGAGCGTGTCGGCCGCCTCGGCCTGCTCCAGCAGCTCGCCGTAGAAATCAGCCGTCGTGCGGCCGAGCTCGTGCGGGTAGTGGTCCACCACCGACATGAGCCCGAAGCGCAGCATCTCAGGGGATGTCGGACCGCGGGCGCAGCTCGTCGCGCGCGTCGGCCAGCCCCTCGGCGACCGCGCGCACCTCGCCGAGCCGCCCCGCCCGGTGCGTGAAGTGCGGGTCCGTGGTGTAGGCGCCCCAGCTCCTCATGTAGTCGGGCTCGGACAGCCCCAGGGCGAACTCCGAGATCTGCGCGGGGTTGGCGAAGTCGGCCATGATGCCGACCTCGCGGTGGAGCGTGGGGCGGTGCCCGTCCATGAAGACCTGGAGGGCGGCGGGCTGCGGGCCGTGGGGCAGCCCGACCGGATGCACGGTGACCATACCCTCTCGGATCACCCCACCCCGGCTGAAGAAGTCGCCCCAGTGGTAGCCGATGGTCTCGCAGTAGTCGAGGTTGCGATGGAAGAAGGGCAGCCACATCCCTTCCTTCTCGGCCGCGCGCACCGTGAACACGCAGAGGTAGCAGCCGGGCAACGCGAAGACGGTGTGGCCCGACGGCGGCACGTGCGAGCGGTCCGCGGTGAGCGGCCGCACGTCCTCCACCGCGAAGCGGTACGGCAGGTAGTCGCCGCGCCAGCCCACCACGTCGAAGGGATGCGTCGGGTGCACCCGCCGGGTGTAGACCGAGCCGACCTTGGAGACGATCTCGAAGCGTCCCGCCTCGTTGCGCGTCTCGAGCGTGCGCGGGAAGCGGTAGTCGCTCCGGCTGTGGGTGATGAACTGCCCGGTGGTGGGCGCCTCCGACTTCTCGGGATCGCCCGCGAAGCTCTCGTAGACCCAGTAGTACTGGGGCCCCGCCGCGTACTCGAAGCGGTGGGGAATGCCCTTGGGCACGATGAGGAAGTCGCCGCGGCCGTAGGCGATGGGGCCGAAGAGCGTCTCGAGGGTGCCGCCGCCCTCGTGGACGAAGACCACGAGGGTGGCCGAGTGGTGCTCGAAGAAGTAGTCCATGGGCGCGGTGGGCGCGGTCACGTTCATGGCCACGGTGGCGTTGGCCACCAGGCGGGCCATGCCCCGGTAGACGTCGCTCGGCTCCGGCGGGCGCGCGACGCCCAGAGCGTGGTGCACGCCGCCCAGCGGGCGCAGCGGCGACTCCCAGTGCGGGGCCCAGCCCTCGAGCACGAGGGTCTCGCCGGGCAGCCAATTGTTCGGCGGATACAGATGATACGTGTGGCTGACCCGGCCCGCGAAGCCGCCGCGGCCGTGCTCCTGCTCGTGGACGTGCTGGAGCAGCGGGCCCACGTGCGGGGCCCGCGGGACGATCCCCACCTCGGGCACGCCGGTGAAGTACTCGAACTTGTCCATACGTTTCAGCTCCGTCGCTGCGGGTGTCGCAGCCACCGTAACTTCTCTCTTGTATCCGCTCGGCCCGCCTTCGGCTGCACCTCGCCAAGCCACTGCCGGCATTCTACCGCTTCCGACTTGGGTGGTGTATATGACCTGGGTGCGCGTGGAGTTCGTGCTGACCGCGGTGGTGGGCCTCGGCGCTCTGTCCATCGACATGTTCCTGCCGTCGCTGCCCACCATCGCCGCCGTGTTCGGCGCCGAGGCCGCGACCGCGCAGCTCACCGTGACCCTGTTCCTGATGGCCTTCGCGGCCTCCCAGCTCATGTACGGGCCGCTCTCCGACCGCTTCGGCCGCCGCTGGGTGCTGATCGGCGGCCTCGGCCTCTATGCGGTGGCCGGCCTCGCCTGCGCGCTCGCCCCCACCATCGGCGTGCTGATCGGCGCCCGCGTGCTCCAGGCGCTTGGCGGCGGCAGCGGGCCGGTGGTGGCGCGCGCGGTGATCCGGGACCTCTACGACCGGGAGCGTGCCGCGCGCGTCTTCTCCTACATGGGCACGGCCCAGGCCCTCAACCCGATGCTTGCGCCGATCGTGGGCGGCTACGTGCACGAGGCCTTCGGCTGGCGCGCGATCTTCTTCGTGCTGGCGGGCGCGGGCGCCCTCTTCGTGGCCCTGATGATCGCGGGCGTGCGCGAGACCAATGTCCGCCGCGATCCCACCGCGCTGCAGCCGGGGCAGATGGGCCGCAACGTGACGGAGCTGCTCACCGACCGGAGCTACGTGGCCTACGTGCTGGTGAACGCGCTGATGTTCGGCGGCCAGTTCGCCTTCATCTCCGGCTCGGCCTTCGTCCTGATCGGGGTGCTCGGCGTCTCGCCGAGCGTGTTCGGGCTCTGCTTCGGTTCGGTCGCGGTCGGGATCATGACCGGCACCTTCCTCTCCGGCCGGTTCGGCGCGCGGCTCGGGCTCGATCGCACCATCCTCTCCGGCACCGCGCTCGGCGCCGCGGCCGGGCTGACCCTGGCGGGGCTGGCCTGGAGCGGCATCCTGACGGTGGCGGCGGTGATCGGCCCGATGTTCGTCTTCGCGGTCGGCCTCGGGCTCACCCTGCCCAACGGCATGGCCGGCGCGGTCGGCCCGTTCCCGCGCATGGCCGGGCTCGCCGCCGCGGTGGCCGGCTTCCTCCAGATGACCGGCTCGGCGCTCTACAGCGTGGCGGTGGGCCACTTCTACGACGGCACCGCGCGCCCGATGACCGCCGCGATCGCGCTGGCCGGCGTCGCCGCGCTGGTCTGCTTCTGGCGCCTCCGCGGGAGGCACTCGCCCGGCGTGCTAGCATGAGCGACATGGCCGCGCGCCGGGCGAAGATCATCCGCTTCCCGACACCTCCCCCGAAGGCGCCCGCACCCGATCGCGCCGCCGCGGAGCTGGTGGAGGCGCGGCGCTGCCGCGATCAGACGGAGGCGCTGGTGGTCCGCGGGCTGCTCGAGAGCGAGGGCATCCAGGTCGTGCCGCGGAGCCGCCTCGCGCCCTCGGTTTATCCCTTCAGCGTGGGCCACCAGGCCGAGGTGGTGCTGCTGGTCGCCGCCGCGGATCTGCCGCGGGCCCTGGCCGTGCTCGCGCGGCGGGCGTAGGGCCGGGACCACCCCTCGCCCTCGACCACCCCTCAGCCTCGACCACCCCTCACCCTACCCTCTCCCCTGAGGGGAGAGGGTAGGCGGATTGAATTCCTTATAGTGCCTCCGTGAGGCGACTAGCGTTTCCCGAGAAGCGTCGGGCGGATATCGTGTTCCAGGAAGTCGATCACCGCCTCGGAGAACGCGTCATTTTGGTCGCCCGCCACCATGTGGGCGGCGCCGCCAACGTCGACCATCTTCGCGCCGGGGATCTGGCGCAGGAACTCCCGCACGCCCTCCTCGGTCACCACGTCGCTGAGCCTGCCGCGCACGAGGAGCGTGGGCACCGCGATGTTGCGCATGGCGGCCTCGAAGAGCGCCTCGGACTCACGGCGAGGCACCTCGGTGCGACCATGGTCGAGGAACTTCGGATCCCAGTGCCAGTACCAGCGCCGGTCGCGCTTCTGGCGCAGTACCTTCATGAGCCCGGCCGGGTTCACGCGCTTGGGCCGGTGCGGCGTGTAGTCGGCGATGGCGTCGGCCGCCTCCTCCAGCGTGGCGAAGCCGTGCACGCCCGAGGCCATGAAGTCGCGGATGCGCTGCACGCCCGCCGGATTGGTGCGATGCGTGACGTCCACGATGACCAGGCCGCTCGACACGACGCGGTCGGAGCCGCCCTCGGCGAGCATGGCGGTGATTCCGCCGAGCGACGCCCCCACGAGTACCGGCGGCCGACCGAGCTGGTCGACGACGGCCACGCAGTCCGCCCCGTAGGCGGTGAACGAGTAGTCGCCGTTCAGGGCCCACTCGCTGTCGCCGTGTCCGCGGAGATCGAGCGACACGGCTCTCCACCCGTTGCGCGCGAGGGTCTCCGCGGTATTGCCCCAGGCGTGACGCGTCTGGCCTCCGCCGTGCATGAGCAGCACGGGCCAGTCGCCGTCGTCACCCCAGACGTCGGCCACGAGGTGAATCCGCTCGAACCCTTCGAACCGCACGAGCCTCGGCTCCATCGCTCCTCCGCTCAGAACATACCACCCCTCACCCTGCCCTCTCCCCTGAGGGGAGAGGGGTATGGGGATAGAGTTACTTGTAGAACTTGTCGGGGTCGGGGTCCTGCTTGTTGTTGAAGGCCCGGCCCATCTCCTTGGCCTCCTCGGTGTGGTAGTAGTTCGCGACCAGGTGGTCGATCGACACGCGCGAGAGGCCGGTCACGCCGTTGTGGCGGGCGTGGAAGGCGGCCTTCAGCGCGCCGAGCGCCTGCGGCCCCCGCTTCTTCAGCTCCTCGCACATCGCCTCGGTGCGCGCGCGCAGTAGGGCGTGGGGCGCCACCTCGTTGACGAGGCCCATCGCCTGCGCCTCCTTCGCGCTGTACTTGCGGTTGAGATACCAGATCTCCCGGGCGCGCTTGCGGCCCACCGAGTCCTCCAGATACCACGTGCCGAACCCGGCGTCGTAGGAGCCCATGGCGGGGCCCACCTGCCGGAACGTGGCCTGCTCGCTCGCCACCGTGAGATCGCACATATTGGCGAGCACGTTGCCGCCGCCCACCGAAAAGCCGTTGACCATCGCGATGACCGGCACCGGCATCATGTCGATCAGGGTGTAGAGGTCTACCACCGGCGGCACGTTGTGGTAGTGGAGCAGCCCGTCGTTGGGCTCCTTCTCGCCGCCGATGCAGAAGAAGCGGTCGCCCGCCCCGGTGATCACCACCACCCGCACGCCCGCGTCGTTGCGCGCCTCGTTCAGCGCCTGGATCATCTCGAGAACCGTCTGGCGCCGGAACGTGTTGCCCTGGTCGGGCCGGTTGATGGTGAGCCACGCGATCTGGTTACGGACCTCGAAGAGGATGTCCGAGTAGGCCATGACGCGACTCCTTCGTTCGTCGGGGTTCGCTGGGGGGTTAGCGGGTCGGGATGCGGAAGAGCCGGTGCGCGTTCTGGGTGACGATCTCGCCGAACGCCTCGGGCGCGACGCCGCGCAGCTCGGCCACGTGGGCGGCGGTGATGGCCACCCAGGCGGGCTCGTTGCGCTGCCCGCGATGGGGATGCGGCGGCAGGAAGGGGCAGTCGGTCTCCACCACCAGGCGGTCGGCGGGCACGAAGCGGGCGACGTCGGGGAGCACCCGCGCGTTCTTGTAGGTCACCGGCCCGGCCAGCGAGATCGCCAGGCCCAGGTCGAGGCAGCGCTTGGCCACCTCCACGTCGGCCGAGAAGCAGTGCATCACCCCGCCCACCTCGCCCACGCGCTCTTCGGAAAGGATCGTGAGGACCTGCGGGTGCGCGTCGCGGCAGTGGATGACCACCGGCTTGCGGAGCCGTCGCGCCATCTCGAGCTGGCGGCGCAGCACCGTCTCCTGCACGTCGCGGGGCGAGAGATCGCGGAAGAAATCGAGCCCCATCTCGCCCAGCGCCACCACCTTGGCCGACCCGCGGGCCAGCCGCTCCATCGCCTCGAAGTCCGCGTCGGTGGCCTCCCCCGCGTCGTGGGGATGGATGCCCACGGTGGCGTAGACGTCGGGCAGGCGCTCGGCCAGTGCCACCGCGGCCGGATTGGTCTCGCGATCGGTGCCGATGGTCACCATCCCGGTCACCCCGGCGGCCCGCGCGCGCTCCAGCACCGCGTCGAGGTCCGCGAGCAGCTCGGGGAAGTGCAGATGCGCGTGCGTGTCGAAGAGCGGCATCAGGCCCGCTCCGGCTCGGCCTTCACCTTCATGATCCGCGGGCCTTCCATGTCCACCACGGTCCAGCGATGGCCGGCCGCGTGGAGCGTCGCGCCCGGCCGCGGCACCACGCCGAGCCGGTGCAGGATGAAGCCGGCGATCGTCTGGTAGTCCGGCGAGTCGTCGATCGGCAGTCCGACCTGCTCGCGGAGATCGCGGATCGTCGCCGTGCCGTCTATGATATAGGAGCCGTCGGGCAGCCGGGTGACCGATTCGAGCCGCGGGCTGTCTCGCTCATCGCGGATCTCCCCCACGATCTCTTCGAGCAGGTCCTCGGTGGTCACCAGCCCGACGACCTGGCCGTACTCGTCCACCACCAATGCCAGATGCAGCCGGCTCCGCTGGAACATCCGCAGCACGTCGCTGACCTGGGTCACCTCCGGCACGAAGATCGGCGCGTGGAGGAGCTGCTCCACCACCGGGGTGGTGCCCTCGGCCGCGCAGCGGAAGAGATCCTTGATCACCACCACCCCCACCGTCTCCTCCAGCGTGCCGCGGTGGACGGGTAGCCGGGTGTGGCCGAGCTCGGCCGCCCGCTTCAGCACCTCCTCCGGCGGCGTCGTGATGTCGAGCGCCCGGATATTCGGCCGCGGCACCATGACGTGGCGCACCGCGGTGTCGGTGAACTGGAACACGCGGTGGACGAGATCGCTCTCCTGCGTCTCGAACACGCCCTGGGACGCGCCCTCGCGGACCAGGTACTTCACCTCCTCCTCGGAGACCAGCGGCGCCGGCGGGGTGTCGCGCTGCCCGATCAGGGTGAGCACGATCCGGGTGGACCAGGTGAGCATCCGGCCGGGCGCGTCGAGCGCGCGCACCAGCCAGGCGACGGGCCGGGCCACGAGCGCCGCCCAGGCCTCGGGATTGCGCAGGGCCAGCGCCTTCGGCGTCAGCTCGCCCAGGACGAGAGAGAAGAAGGTGATGAGCAGGACCACGCTGCCGAGGGCCGCCGGCCCGCTCCACCGCGGGGCCCCCGGCAAGCCCAGGCTCGCGAGCCAGGGCTGGAGCGCGGCCACCGCGGCCGCGCCGCCGACCGCCGAGGCCAGCGTCCCCACCAGGGTGATGGCGATCTGGAGGGTGGCCAGGAAGCGCTCGGGCTGCCGCTTGAGCGCTTCCGCCGCCGCCGCGCCCGAGACCCCCTCGGCGCGCAGCTCGGCGAGGCGGCTCGAGCGGGCCGATACCAATGCGAGCTCCGAGCCGGCGAAGAAGCCGTTGGCGATGATCGACACGCCGATCAGGATCACCTCGATCCAGATGCCGTCCATGGCAACCTCTCAGGGGGTGACGGTGAAGCGCAGGCGCCCGATCAGCTGGCCGGACGCCGTGACCACGTCCACCCGATAGCGGCCCGCGACGGGGGGCTTGAGATCCGTGAAACGCGAAAAGGTGCGGAAACCCTCCCGGCGTCCGCCCATCACCGGCGTGGGCAGGGCCACGCGGGCGAGCCGCCCCCCGTCCCGCCACCAGACGTGCGCGATGGGCTGCCGCACGCCGGCCGGCGCATAGACCGCGGTGTAGGCGGCCAGCTCGGTCCATTCGAGCACGGTGGCCGCGGCCACCACGCCGTGCTCCACCGGCTCCACCGGCTCCAGCTCGGCGACGCCGCGCGCGGCCACCGCACGGGCGAGGAAGAGCGGCGCGGGCGGCACGAGCCCGCGCCCGAACCAGACCAGGACCAGCGCGAGCGCGGCCGCGGCCAGGGCCAGGGCGTGGGCCCGGAGCCAGCCGAAAGCCCCTTCGCGCCGGAAGGCGGGCGCGAGCGCGAGCGCGGCCAGCGCCGCGCTGGCCAGGAGCGCCAGGATGGGCTGGACGCCGACCAGCGGGAGGGCGACATTCAGCGCGGAGAAGATGGAGAACGCCAGTAGCGCGTGACTGAGCCAGGGCCGCGGCTGCACGAGCCGGCGGTAGACGGGGTCGAGGGTGGTGACGAGCGCGCCGGCCGCGACGAGCGCCGGGAACACCACGTTCGGCGAGTCGAGCGTGGCCGCCGCGTAGTAGGCGGGGAGCACGAAGAGCAGCAGGTTGTGGTAGAGCGTCTGGATCGTGTAGTCCGCGGCGGTGAGCACGAGGCGCTGGCCCCGCTCGGTGAGCGGCGCCCGGAGCTCGGTGATCAGGACGAAGAGCAGCCACAGGAGCAGCAGGTAGCCCACGATCCAGCCCACGTGCGGCAGCCCGCGGCGGAAAACGAGCAGCGCGGCCAGGCCCAGGCCCAGCGAGACGATCGAGATCGGCCAGCCGCCGAGCCAGCCGATGATCGGCAGGCGCGGCGCGGTAGCGGCGCTCCGGTCCGTCACGTCGCGGCGGGCACAGCCGGCGCCGGGATCCCCTGCTTTCGCCAGTAGAAAAGGAAGAGCGCGATCGTGAAGAGGGACTGCGCCACCGCCAGGATGCAGTCGAAGAGCACCCGGGCCACGAAGTGGTTGGCGCCGGGCACCGTCCGGAAGGCCTGGCCGCCCGCGACCGCGACCCCGAAGATCAGCACGAAGAGCGCGGCGGCGGTCCAGAGAATGCTCCAGCGCTGGCCCGCGGTGAGCTCGGCGGCCTGCCGCCAGGCGCTGAACGGGGAGGCCCCGCCCAGCACCACCGCCGAGTCCACGAGGGCGAAGCGCACGAGGAGCGCGAGGATGAGCAGAGTCAGCCCGATGAGGGCCAGGCTCCCCACGAGCCGGAGCGCGGGCCCCGCCTGGTAGACGGCCAGCCAGCCGAGCGAGGGCAGCAGCAGCACCCAGATCACGACGAAGCGCACCAGCATGAGGCGGGGCCAGGCGCTGAAGCCTTCGGCGAGGGCCTGCCAGTAGGTCACCGCCACGCCGTGCTTGATGCGCGCCAGCGCGGACAGCAGCGCGCTCACCACGAACGGATCGAGCACCACTTGCGCGGTGAGAACTATTCGTAGCGCGCGGCCGGCTGAGTCTTCGCCCGGGTCGAAGAACTCGAGATAGTTGAGCAGGAGGTGGGTGGGCAGCCACACCGTCAGCGAGATCAGCGTGAAGAGGTGCAGGTGGCTCACGAGGAGGCGGACCGTCTCCCCGAGCACGGCACGCACTACTTGACCTTGGCGCCCGAGGGCAGGTCCTTGTCGAGGGTGAGCAGCGACAGCGTGCCGTCGTGCTCGGCGGCGAGCACCATGCCGTTCGACTCCACCCCCATGAGGGTGGCCGGCTGCAGGTTGGCCACGATGACCACCTTGCGGCCGACGAGATCACCGGGCTCGTAGTGCTCCGCCACTCCCGCCACCAGCGTGCGGGTCTCCTCGCCCACCCGGATCGTGAGCTTGAGCAGCTTCTTGGACTTCGGTACCCGCTCGGCCGTGAGCACCTCGGCCACCCGCAGCTCCACCTTCTGGAAGTCCGTGATCGGGATCTT
>WNFC01003667.1_pt1 | contig 26635 bp, 33 predicted proteins | sample 5400541 | NCBI WGS metagenome assembly WNFC01 (sample SAMN13153342, study PRJNA577476) | soil metagenome | isolation source: 120 cm saprolite under Douglas fir tree site 2 hole 2 replicate 1 | place: USA:California | collected 2015-04-18 | reverse complement strand
TCTGTCGAACCATATGCATCTGTACATCGTGAGCTGCGCGCTGCTGGTGATTGGACTTCTGCTGATGCGGCAGATCGCGCAGTCGCCGTTCGGCTATACCTTGCGCATGATCCGCGACAACGCCAGCCGCGCCAGCTTCATCGGCATCGACGTCTGGCGCGCCAAGCTGACGATCTTCGTGCTGGCGGCGCTGTTTGCCTCGACCGGCGGCATGATCATGTGCCTGTTCGTGTCGGGCGCCTATCCCGAATTCGCCTACTGGACGATTTCGGGCGAGGGCATCTTCATCAACATGCTCGGCGGCGTCACCACCTTCCTTGGTCCGATGGCCGGGACGGTGCTGCTCTTGATCCTCAATGATACGGTGACCCGGCTGACCGACTATTACGGCATCGTGCTCGGCATCGTCATCCTGTTCTTCGCCATCGGCCTGCGCAAAGGTTTGATGGATTTCGCGGTCGAGTGGTACGAGCAGCGGCGCGACGGCGCCAAGGAGAGCGCGAGATGACGGGCTCAACAAAGCGTGTCAGCGTGGTGACCGGAGGCGCCAGCGGTATTGGCGCAGCCTGCGTGCGCGAACTCGCCGCGAACGGCGATCTTGTGGTTGTAGTTGATCGCGACATCGCCAAGGCCCAGGCGGTCGCGGCGGAGATCGGCGGTCGCGCCTACGCCGCTGACGTCGGCGACGAGCAGGGTGTCGAAGCCTGCGCAGCGGCGATTGAACGCGAATGCGGGCCGGTGGATGTGCTGGTCAACAGCGCCGGCATCATTCAGGTGCCGGCGCGGCCGCACGATCTGCCGATGTCGGCATGGGATGATGTCGTGCGCGTGGATCAGCGCGGCACATACGTGGCCTGCCTCGCCTTTGCGAGGGGCATGATCGGCCGCAGGCGCGGCAGCATTGTCAATATCGCCTCGATCGCCGGCATGCGCTCGATGCCATTGCATGCCTACGCCCCGGCCAAGGCGGCGGTGATCGCGATCACCGAATGCCTCGCGGCGGAGTGGGGACCTTCCGGTGTGCGGGTCAATGCGGTGTCGCCTGGCTATACGCTCACTCCAGCCCTGAAGAACGCGATCGATCGCGGTGAACGCGACGTGTCGTCGCTTTCAGCCAATGCCGCGCTGCGCCGCCTTGTGGATCCCGCTGAAATCGCACGTGTGGTGGCGTTTCTGGTGTCCGATGCCGCTTCCGCGATGACCGGCGCCAATGTGCCCGTTGATTGCGGGTGGCTGGCCGGCACGTCGTGGAGCACCTATGGCGGCCTCCGGGAGGCGAACGGCTAAGCGATGCTCGATGTGCAGCAGCTCTCCAAATCGTTTGGCGGCGTCAAGGCGGCCGACGATATCACGTTGAATTTTGCGGAGGGATCGCTGACCGCGGTGATCGGTCCCAATGGCGCCGGCAAGAGCACGTTCTTCAACCTGATCACGGGCGCGTTGAAGCCTGACTCCGGCCGCATCCTGCTCAACGGCGTCGACATGGCAGGGCGCTCGCCGCCCGACATCGTGCGTCACGGCATCGGCCGGGCCTTTCAGGTGGCGAGCATCTTCCCGTCGCTCACGGTGCACGAAACGATGCTGGCCGCGGTATGCGCCGATCAACGCCGCGCCAGCGTGCTGCATCGGCGATTTCCGCTCGCCGAGACCCGTGACCGTGCCGAACAGGCGATGGAAGTGCTGGGCCTCGCCAGCAAGCGCGACCGCGCCGCGGCGACACTGTCGCATGGCGACCAGAAGCTGCTCGATATCGCGCTGGCCTTGGTGCTCGATCCCAAGGTGCTGTTGCTTGACGAGCCTACCGCCGGCATGGGCACCGAGGAACGTTGGCGGATGATCGACAAGGTCTATGAACTCTGGGAGCGGCAGAAGATTACGGTCGTCTTCATCGAGCACGATATGGACATCGTCTTCAAGATCGCGCCGATGATCGTGGTGCTGTGCTATGGCCGGATCCTCGCGACCGGCGCGCCCGATGCAATTCGTCAAAACCCTGATGTCATCGAGGCGTATCTCGGCACCGAACATCACGCTGAGGCAGTGACATGAGCGGGCAGGCCGTCGTTCAGGTCGAGGATCTCGATGTCTATTACGGCACCAGCCAGATCCTGTTCGGTGTCGGCCTCTCGGTGCAGCAGGGCGAGACGATGGCGCTGCTCGGCCGCAACGGGGCCGGCAAATCAACCACCATGAAAGCCATCATGGGTCTTGCGCCGGCGCGGCGCGGGAAGGTGACGCTGCGCGGCCGCGTCGTCTCCGGGCTCAAACCACATCACATCGCCCGCGCCGGGCTCGGCTTTGTGCCCGAGGACCGGCAGATCTTTCCGGATCATACGGTGGAGGACAATCTCGTCATCGGCCAGAAGAAAGGCGCCGAAGGTCAGGATGAATGGTCGATCCGGCGTGTCTACGAGGTGTTCCCGTTGCTGGAGCCGCTTCGATACCGGATCGCGGGCCGCTTGTCGGGCGGGGAACAGCAGATGCTCGCGATTGCGCGCACGCTGATGGGCAATCCGGCGCTGCTGTTGCTTGATGAGCCGAGCGAGGGGCTTGCACCGATCATCGTGCAGCGGATCGGCGAGTTGTTACGACAGCTGCGCGGGACCGGTGCCACGGTTTTGATCGCGGAACAGAACATGCACTTCTGCCTTGGGCTGGCGAGCCATGCCACTGTCATCGACAAGGGCCAGATCGTCTACACCGCTACCATCGAGGATCTGAAAGCCAACGACAACATTCGCCAGCGCTATCTCGCGCTGTAGCTACGGCACGGCCTTGCGTTTTCGGATTTTATCCCGGCCATGATTCCTGATCGCGCTATGCGCTAGTCGTTGATGTTTCATCATCCGTTGCGAGAAATGCCGATAGAATAGGGCTGATTTGCAATTCCGTCGCACGGAACAAAATTCCGCTTGCATCAGCAACTGACCGGGGTTCTCATGTTCGGCAATAACAAGCTGAACGAGACGCAGCGCGCGCCGGTCATTTGGCAACGAGGAAGCGTGATGGGGGCGTTGTCGCATCTGCAAATTGTCGAGATCGGAAGTGCTGCGGCGGCGAGCTATTGCGCCCGCTGGCCTTGAAACCTCGAAATCCACACCTGAGCCCTTAGGGAGGCGAACGTAAGCGCCAGGTTCGAGCCTTGATGCGCCTGCCAAACCGCTCAAGTGCTACCCGGTCTCAATAGTGGTGGTGGTGATGCCATTTCTTCCGGAGGTGGATCCCCGGTGTCTGCGCATAAGATCCGGAGCCCTGCTGCCTGGATTCCTGAAGCCGCCGCTGATAGCCGGGGGAATTCATGATGTTTGCCGCACCACCCCGTGCCAAGGCCGGCGCGATATTTGAGAGTTCAACCGCGCCGATGAGAAACAGCAAGGCTGCGGCTAGTTTGGCGTGACTTTTCATGGTTGACCCATCGCGCGTTGGCCCGGCGTCATGACTTGCCGCTTTGTCGAGAGTTGCGCTAGACCATTCCACGGCAGATCGGCGCAGACAATTCACACAAACGCGATTGTCCAGACGACAGGACAGCGAGCGATCCCAAACCTCGGCATTCAAAGCTAAGCTATTGAGATGCCGTCGCAAGCAATGGACCGCCGGCTTCATGTGCCGCTCCGGACCATCAGGCCGAGCGCCAGGACAAGAATCAGGAGCATCACAGCGACGGCTTCGGCGGGAAGGATGATGGGGGAGGGCGTCAGAGGCTCCGCCCGATGTGACCGGCGAACCGGTCCGGGTTGCACGCCCATCAGACCGCCTCGTGCTTCGCGAGATCGTGGGCATGATCGAAACGGCTGGCCTGCAGGTCAGCGCCCGCCAACGGAATTTCGGGAACGGCGGCCTCCGCCAGGATCTCGGCCGTGACGTCGTCGACCGCAGAACCCGCGATCTCGTGAATGAAGCTGATGTTCTTGTATTCGCCGGAAGTCACGCGGGAGACAACTTCCCGCCGGGTGATTTCAGGATCGACAATGGCCTCGCGCCCGCGCCGTCCATAATCGATCATCACAACGAAATACTGCATGGCGGCTGCGCTCCTCGCCCCGAAGCGAGGCTGGCGGACGAAGCAAGTATTTCGGAAAATCAGAAGTTAGTCAAGCCGCAAAATTCGGAAAATCAGAATTAAGTCTGATCTCCAGGCATTCTCGGCCGAGGCCCGGGCGAATCGCGCGAGGCGTGATCATTTCGCCGCCTTGATTTCCCTTGGGTGGGTCCCGACATGCGCCCTGGCACCCTTGCGGGCACGGGCGGCGGCTTTGGTCCGCAGCCGTTCGATCTGGCCCCTCGGCAGGGTGACGCAGATCTCCCCGATCCATTCCAGCTTTACCCCGTTGATCGGCTTGGCGTTGAAACTCGTGAGGTTGACCAGCGTGGAGGATTTTCCCCGCTCGATCGTCTTCAAATAGCGCTCGCCGGTCTTCAGCCTGACCGCTGCCTCTTCCCCGTAGAAGCTCGACGGCGGATGGCGCTGTTCCCTGTAGACCACAATGATGTCGCCGTTTTCGTATTTCGGCAGCATCGAATCGCCAACGACTTCAAAGGCGATGGTTTCCTCCGCGATCGGGAAGGGCAACTCGACCTCGCCCAGCCCCTCCGGCGGCACCTGTTCATGTTCGGGCTCGATAATGGCCCCGGCGCCGACACGGCCCATGATCGGCACCGAATTCAGCTCGAGGTAATCGATGATGGGGGCAATTTCCGTGGCTTTGATCAGGCGCGTTTCGGCCAGGATCTCGGAAACCGCGCCCGCGCGGACGCCCATCGCCGTTGCCAGACCGCCCTTGGTCTTGCCCGGCTTCTCAAGGCCCCGTTCTATCATCTTGATATCCAGCATGCCGCTATATTTCTGAATTTCGGAAAAGAAAGCAATGCCGATTTTCCGAAATCGACTTGACTTTTATTTCGGAATATCAGAAATATTGGAGATGGACCCGGCAACAGCCATCATCAGGAAACTCGGCGGCGAGGCCAAGGTGGCCGGGATCGCCGGCACGGCGTTGTCGGCGCCGTATCGCTGGCAGCATGAAAAATCGCGAGGCGGAACCGGCGGCCTGATTCCGCAGGCCCACCATCGCCGCCTGCTGGATTACGCCGACGCCCACGGCATCGCGCTTGCGGCGGAAGAATTTCTGACTCCGCGCGCGAGCGCATCTTCGGGAGCCAGATGATGCGAGCTTCATTTGAGAACATGCAGCGTGGCGCTGTTGTTTCCGAGCGCGCTGGTGGCGGCTTCAATCGAAACGCGCGCGCCCGACGCAGGAATAATCAGTCTGAACACCGCGATGCTTTGGGTGCGCCCGCCCGGCGCCGGCTGTTGCGTGAACGCGGCACACCGCAAGATGCCGTTGGAAAGATGAAAGTTTCCGAATCCATCGACATAGAATTCCTGCAAGCCGAAAGGCTCCAGGACTTTTTCGCTTTTCATTGTCGCCGCCCCATTCGCGAAGTGATGGAGGTATCGGGCCACAACTTGAGGGTGCCGTACAGTAAATTATTTTTGCGGGTTGTCGTGCAATCGCGGTTGCGACCGCAACGAAAAATTAACCGGTGCGAGATGACGCGCGCCGGTCCCGGGGCGTCAACCGCGGCTGCCCCGCCTGATGCATCCGCAAGGCTGAACGCGCTCGCACGTCAATATGCGCCAAGCACATTCGAGGAAACGGAAAGGGCAGGGGGACGGAATGCAATCGACAAACTGGACAGAAGAGCATTTAAAGGCGCTGCGGGAATTTCTCGAGAGCGGCATATCCTATGCAAGGATCGCCGACGCCATCAATGCGAAATTCCGAACCGCCTATTCCCGCAACGCCGTGATCGGCCGCGCCAAGCGAATGGGACTTGCAGCTCCGGAGCGGCCCAGCGACTGGCCCAAGCTGCCGCCGAGAGCCAAACCGCCGCTGCTGCACAAACTACACGAACGCCACGTGCCGGTATCCATGGGGCTGATGCCGAGGTTCGAGCGCGAGGAGACCGTCAAGCTCCGCTACGTCGAGATCGATCCGCGCCATCTTTCGCTGATGGATCTTGAACCCGGCGATTGCCGATATCCCTACGGCGGCGACGAGGAAGGCGAAGCCATTACCTTCTGCGGTCACCCGCAGCGCCGGGGCACGAGCTACTGCGCGGCGCATTTTCATCTGACGCGCGGCCCCGGCCTCGCGTCGGAACGGCCCGCCGGCAGCGTCTCACTCAGACTTGTGGAGGCGGCATGAAGCGCGGGCCGAAACTGACTCCGGTTGCGATCATGGCCAACAGGATGAAGCCGCTGGAGCGCAGCCATCGCCTCGCGCATCTGCGCGCGCTGATCCAGCAGCAGCCGATCCGCTCGAGGCGACGGGAAGAGCTGATCGCATTGTTGCGCGATGAAATGTCGGCACCGCCTGGCAAGGAAGCCCGCGCCAGATGAACCACCCCTGGATGCCTCTGTACGTCGGCGACTATCTGGGCGACACCGGTCACCTGACCACGACGCAGCACGGGGCCTATCTCCTGCTGATGATGCATTACTGGCGCAAGGGCGAGCTTCCCGGCGACGACCGGCAACTCTGCAAGATCGCCAAGCTGCCGCTCAAGACGTGGAATGAGTATCGCGCGACGCTGCAGGATTTTTTCCACGACGGGTGGAAGCACAAAAGGATCGACGCCGAACTCGAGAGGATGATGCGCGTATCCGCCAAGCGGGCGATTGCCGGGCAAAAGGGAGGCATTGGCTCGGCGCTGGCTCGCATGAAACTGGAAAACGCCTCGCTCTCCCGGCACGCCTCGTCCCGGGCAATTGCCGGACCGTTGTCCAGCGCGGCCGCGGCAAGCGCCGACCACTCACATTCACACAAGAATCTTCTCAAGCGTGAGACGGGCGTGGCCGATCCCTTGACGCAGCAACCGGGAGGGCGCGCTGAAAAACCGGGCATCGCCGTCAGCCCCCGAGCTTGCGGCCTATGTCGCCAAGCGAACGGCGTAACCAACGATTCAATTTGCATCATTCAGCGGAGCTATCCGACATGGCACGGGCCAAACGAAACAAGCCGCACAATCCCGCAAAAGTTCATGACCGGCGATCCCGGGATCTGCCGCGCAACGCCGAAGTGGCGGCTGTTGAAGTGGACGATCCCCTTGCGCTGGAGCCGGGAGAAAAGATCGTCACCTTGCGCTCGATCCGCAACGACCCCCTGGCGCGCCTGCACACGCACCGCCAGGTCGACGAGGCGCAATACCAGGGCGGGCGCGCGTTCCAGCACGATTGGGAGAAGGCCGAGCGCGGACCTCAGGCCGTCGACCCCACCAGGGAATATGTCGACGGCGGGCAGAAGCGGGAGCCGATTACGGAAGGCCAGCGCAAGGCGGTGCTGCGGCTGAACCGGGCCGAGCGCGAACTCGGCGCCGATGGCTCCGCGCTGGTGCATGAGGTTTTGATTCAGGGCATGACCATGGAGCAGATCGGGCAGCGGCGCGGACTGCGCGGCCAGCGCTGGATCGATTATTTCGCGCGCCGATTCCGCGAGTGCCTCGACCGGCTGGCGCTGATCTATGGATTCGCGACGGAGCGGCGGTAGGCCGTGGAGCCGATCAGATCCGCCGTGGCGCCGGACACCTGTTGATCTGGCGCAATGTGCCCTTTGCGGGAGCCGTTAGCCTTAGAGGCGGGGAAAGGCTTCGGCCGGCTCCCGGTGACGGCGATCTCGACAACTGGTGCGATCTCGGCTGCGGGTCCAGAACAGGCCCGGGCGTTCCTCAGGGTGCTTGCCGACCGGCTTGACGTCGCAGTCACAACTGGCGAAGCCACGGGGCTGACGATGGTCGCCTCACCACGTGCGCTCGGCATGATCCGATCGGATTATTCAGTCGCGATTCGAAAGGCTCTTCGAGGGGAGTTGGACAAGGATCTCGTGAAGATGCCCGTCCACGAAATCGAGAAACAGCTGCTGGCGTGAACCTCGCGAGCTGTCACGCGGTGGTCGCGCGAATCCGCGCCGGCGACGCGGAACGCCGAGCAACTGGCTGTTGCGCGCTACGGAGTTGGCGTTGAGTCGCGCTGGGACCGTGGCGACTTTGTTTCGTGGGGCCGAGGTGCGGCCTTTGCATCGCCTGCGGAAAGCGGTGTGGGTCGGACGACGCGCCGTTCAAGATCGTCGCGGTTCTGCCGCTCGACGAACTTGACGGCGAAGCCGTCGGGCAAGAGTCTGACGACGCGGCCGACGCAGGCTCCGACAGCGAGCGGCATGCCGATCTGCGGCTGCACGTCAGACGAGACCGAGGCGCCGGACATTGACATGTCGATGACAAAGCAGCCGCGGGTGCTGCCGTCGGCGAAAGTCAGAGTCGAATGCGGATTTGCCGGGATGATGCGTACGTGCCTCCTGCCGTCGGGGATGCTGGGATTTTTCTGTTTCTTTTCCAGCCAGGTGAGCTTGCTCGACAACTTCTCGCGCTTCGGCTGGGTCATGGAGAGTTCGAGCAGGAAGCCGCGGGGAGTGATGTCGCTGATCTGGCCATCGAGCTTGCCGAAATCACCGAAATAGGATGTGACGCGATCCCCGACCTTGCCGACCACAGGCACGGCGACCAGCATCCGGAACGGCGAAACGCGGCTGGTCCGGCACGCGAAGGTACGGGGCTTTCCCTGCGAGTCGAACCAGTTCGCCAGCGTGTAATGCCCGCCAACTGAAATGTTGACGGCCCGCTGTTTGAGAAAATCTTTGACGGACACGGTGCAACCCCTCACGGTAAGCCAGCACCACACGCTATAAATATCCGTAGCTCTACGGAAGTATGACCGGGGAGGTGTTTGTTTTTCGCGGTTATCAGAAGCTTTCACATTCGCCATCAATTCGAGACGAATTGCGAATGGCAAACCGCGGAGAATGCGGCGCAGTCAGCCGGCGGACCGCGCGCAACGTGACGACGAAGAGATTCGTCCCCGTCGCGTTGACGCCGAATCCATCGCCACGGCAATCCCGGTCGTGATCGATGGGAAGGCGAGGCAGGCGCGATGCATTATGGGCCGCGCTATTGCTGTAGTGGGCCATATTACGGACGGCGCTATTATCGTTATTACCCCTGCTAGACAGCCCCAGGGCGGGTGAGCCCAACGGTCGCGCTAACGCGCGCCCGTTGAAAATTGTTCGCCTCATCCGCTACACGATCGGCCCTCCTGCGGATTGCGCCTGAGCCTGCCTTCGGACTTGCCGCAGTCTGTCGGGTTGCGCGGAGCGCCGGCGCCGTTGGTGCGGCCCCGGTTATGCAAAGCCGGCTTGCACACTGACCGATACGCCAATGACCGAAAAAATAGGTGGAACTTCAATCTAAAATTGGGGTTCCCGCATTAATACGGATTTAGAAAATGTGAGCCTATTCTAGCGGCGCCAATTGATTACCAACCCGTAAACCCTAGGAGGTTGAATTGAAGCGCACCTTGTTGAATTTTTTGTCCGATGAATCGGGCGCTACCGCGATTGAATATGGTCTGATTGCAGCCGGCATCGCGCTGGCCATTATCGCTGTGGTTAACGGCGTCGGAACGAACCTCAACGACAAATTCACGTCGATCAACAGTTCGCTGAAGTAGTCTATATCTCCCTTTCGGGAGCTAATAGGAACACTCCAACAAACTTGTCCCCGCCGGGCTCCGTTCGGCGAGGGACCTATTCATTTGTAAGGTCCGGGGGCACAACACCCCGCGGCACTCACACCTGGTCGCAACAGCACGCCACTTTGGATCGATGGATATGACGGGATAGCGACCGCCACGGCCGATCTGGACGTCGTATCCGCCCGCGCAACATGCACCTCAGAAAACTGCGATTTTCTGATCGCCGACATTGGAGCGTTCTCTGCCCGCAACGTAAAGATATCGGTAGGCATATTTCTTGTGCGGTCATATCTGCCTTCGGCACAAATCCGATGATGGCCGGCCACATGGCGTGAGAATGCGACGCGTCGCATCCAAGTCGGCTTCAAGTGATGTCCAGAAATAGACCGTGTTTGCGGGCTGACGGACCATCGCTTCCGGCGTCGAATAACGAGCACTTGTGGCCTTCCGGAAATAGACCTTAATGTCGAATCGTACGGCGCCAACCCCATCGTTGGCCGCCAATCGATGTCAAAATGGGATAGATCGATCATGACTGCCAGACCGCAACTACCGGAGCGCACGCCACGAACCACGGGTGTGCCGACCGCCCTTGACGGTCTGCTGGTCGTGGATTTCACCCGGGTTGTCGCCGGTCCGGCCTGCACACAAATCCTGGCGGATTTCGGGGCCGAAGTCATCAAGATCGAGAACCCCGATGGCGGCGACGATACGCGCGCCTATGAACATGCCGATCTCGCTGGCGAAAGTGCCGCCTATGTCAGTTTGAATCGCAACAAGCGGGGCATCGCGCTCGATCTCACCAAACCTGAGGCGCGCGATGTCGCGCGTGAATTGATCGCGCGCGCGGATGTGGTGGTGGAAAACTTCTCCGCCGGCGTGATGAAGCGATTTGGCCTCGATTATGATTCAGTCGCGCCAACCAATCCCCGGCTGGTCTATTGCTCGATCTCGGCCTACGGCCGGCAGGGACCTTTTGCGGCGCGCCCGGGTTTCGATCCGATCACGCAGGCCGAAAGCGGGTTCATGTCGCTGAACGGTTTTCCTGACGGGTTGCCGGTGCGGACCGGAACGCCCGTGGTCGACATGGCCACTGGAATGTCGGCCTGCAACGCGATCCTGCTGGCGCTGTTCGCCCGCGATCGGCTCGGCCGCGGCCAGCATGTCGAGGTCGCACTGTTCGACATCGCGGTAGGGTTGACCGGATTTTACGGCATGACCTATCTGATGACGGGCGTGAATCAGAGTCGTTTCGGTAACTCGCCGAACGGTTCTCCCTCCGTCGGCGTCTACGAAGCGTCGGACGGGCCGTTTTATATCGCCTGCGCCAATGACCGGCTGTATCGCCGCCTCGTTATCGAAGTGCTCGGCCGGCCCGATCTCGCCGGCGGCCCCGACTTTGCCGACCGGCGTTCACGATCGGCCAACAAGGAGAAACTGCGCGCCATCCTGGCCGGGATTTTCGCTTCTGACCTGCGCGACAACTGGGTGACGAAGATGAAGGCGGCCAATATCCCGGTCGGCTTTCTTCGCACCATCGAGGAGGCCTTCAACTCGCCGGAGGTGCGCGAGCGGCATCGCGTCAGCCAAATCCTGCACCCTGCCGCAGGTACCGTCCCCAACATCGAACAGCCGATCCGCCTCGGTCTGACGCCGGTCGCTGACCCCGTGGCTGCGCCTTTGCTGGGCGAACATACCACGGCCGTCCTGCGCAAGACCCTCGGCTATGACGAAGGCCGCATCGCAGCGCTTGCCGAGGCGGGGGTTTTTGGGGCCACGCCAGCCAATGGCTGACGTCGCGTGCAATAGCGCGCAAGTCCAACCTAAGGCTCCACCGCCGGAAAATTGTGCACAGAACCTTGCTGAAAGTCCGATTCGGAACAAAGATCGGCCTTTTTCGGGCTGTCAGTTTGGCTTGCCGCGCCAGTTGTTCCTTGGCATACTTTCAACCTCGTCGGGTTCGGCCCGGTCAATCTCCAGGCGTGCCATTCGAAGTATCAAGGTAGCTGTCGTCAGGCCAAGACGTTCTGCCTCTTTAGCGGCCGTATCGACCTTTTGGGCTAAGCCCTCACGTTTGCCTGGAAATGCCATTACTGTTCCTCATTGAAGGTGCGAGATGAAGAATCCCACATTTGTTGCAGAGCTGCAGAAGAGACTCGGAGCTCCATCGAGCGAAACGGTCGAAAGCCTGCGACTGTTGAAGGCCTTCCTCAAACTTGAACCCGGTCAACGCTTCGAAATCATCGAACTGGTAGAACGTCTCTCGACCGACCCTGCACCGGGGTCTGGCGGCAGAGACCCCGCATTATCCTGACGAGCGCCCGCCCGTGTTTCAGTTGCTCACCGGACCGGCGGCGGGGGGACGCGTCGCAATCGCATAGATCGCGTCGTCCAGCGCCTCCGATTGGTGAAGCGTGCCGGCGGGCAACAGGATGGTGTCGCCGGCACCGCAGATCCGTTCGCCGCCCTCCCACATGAAGTTCAGCCTGCCGCTGATGATCACCAGGATCTCATCTACCGGGTGAGTGTGGAAATGGTGCACCTTGCCCGCCGCATCGCGCTGCAATTCGATGCTGCCTTGGGTCGGAAGCAATTGCATGATGGCGGGGTCGATCGAGAATTCTGTCTTCGTGCCAGCGATGATCTGGGTCATGCCGCTTTCTCCCTGTCTTCGATTTGAGCGACCTTGGTCTGCGCGAGTTTGGCAAACGGGCATCCAGCTTCCGCATTATTGTCATCGGGGAGGAAGTATTGCTGATACTCGCGTCCATCATTGTTGCCGTAGCGTCCGAGCAGCGGCGAGGGACTGGTGCTGTCGTAAGGAATAAGCCGTTTGCGTACTTCGGCGAACGCGGCCGATGCGGCTTTCTCCGTTCCGAGGATCTTTTCAAACACCCATCGCGGCTGAAAGGTGAGCATGAATGCGCTTGAGCGACGGCTCTGCCGCATCACATGGGCGGGCGTGCTGCACACCACGAATATCGGCTCACCCGCGAACGAAAACTCCCACATCGGATGATCGATTTGTTCGGGGATGGTGTCCGGCCACGCGCTCTTGTCGAGCCGCGCAAGCTGGTCGAGCGTCGACCACATTTTCCGGTAGTAGGTGTCCAGCGTCTGCACCGGCCGGGGCCGGGTGAATACGACCAGCGACGTGTTAGGTCCGAGCGAACGGGATTCGGTTACATAATGCGCGAGCTGGTTGCCGAGACTCTCGACGTCGAACGGATCGAGAAACAGATACCGCAATTGATCGGCGCGATAGCCGGTAACTCCGAAGATGCAGGGAAACGGCCTTGATTCGCTGCTCATCTGTGCTTCAAATTCGGAGAACATGACGCTTTGCCACGAACTCACGGCATAGTTTGAGCCGACTTCACCTTTTCGCAAATACAAACGCGACATACTGTCCCCCTCAATCTACTGTTACTTACCGACTATCAATTTGCTCCTCATCAGCAACGGGCCGGCGATGCCTGGCAGCGACATGAGCAGCAGAATCCCGATAAGAGCGCCGTAGCCGGCATCGCCGACCGTGCCCGGGCCGTGCCCGACATCGGTCCCTGCGAACTGGCTGACGCCGACCATCGCGAGCCCTATAATGGGCTGCGAGACGCCTGCGAAAATTCCTGCAGCCGTCGTGTTGACGGATGCTCCGACACCAATCAGATCAGATGTGTAAAGCCGCTTGGTGCACTTCAGGACCAGCGGCACGGTCCCGCCGGCGACGAGTCCCAGCACTGCGAAAACCACGGTGACGTAAAGGAATCCCAGCACATGGGCGAAGGGCGGCAACAGCATTGCGATCAGGACCATGCGCAGCAGGCAAATGCGAACCAGCGCGGTATCGAGCGCCGCCGTCCGGTCCGCCGCATGGCCGAGAAAGATCGAGCCGATCGCGTTGCCGACCATGAAGGCAAGCAGCGGAGTGCTCGCCGCCGACGGCGAGATGTTGAAGAAATGCGCCACCATCGGAATTCCCCACACGCCCGACAGCGTCGTCACAACGGCAAAGTGCGATGCGAAGGTCATGGCACATCCCCAGTTCGCCATTTGCGACAGCGATTGCCGGCTGGCGGCGAGAACGCTGCCCAGCGTCTTGGTGCTGCGTGAAACCGGATCCGGCTTGAGCGCCAGCGAGGCAAAGGCAAGGTTGACCGCGCCAACGCATGCGATAAAAACAAAACATGCGCGCCAGCCGAAACCCGTCACCGCAGCCGCCAGCGGCGTCGTCGCCATCACGCCGCCGACATAGCCCGACACCTGCGAGATGCCCGACATCACGCCGAACCGTTCGTCGCTGAAACTGAGGGCAACGAGCTTCAACAGCGCCGTGAATACCAGGGCATCGCCGCAGGCAACGATCAGCCGTGCCGCAAAAACGTCCATCAGGTTTGGCGCCAGCGCAAATGCCGCGCTTCCCAGCGAAGACGCCGCCATGCTGAAAAGCACCACGCGCTTGACGCCGTAGCGGTCGACCAGCAGGCCCGCCGGAATCTGCATCAGCGTGTAGCCCCAGAAATAGCTCGAGGCGAGCATCGCAACACCGGCGGCATCGGTGCTGAAGTCCTGCATGAAGCCCAGACTGACCGATTGCGGCGACACCCGCTGCAGGAACGCGATCGCGTAAGCCGTCGCCACCGTCGCCCATGCCAGATAGGTGCGATCCCGTAAGCGGTCGGTGGGTGCGAATACGGCGGTGGGTGCAAATATGACGTTCTGTTCCGATATCGCCATCACACCCTCGCGATGCCGACAGAGAACAGGGCGTCCGCCGAATCCGGGATCATGCGCTGCATCGCGGCATCAACCAGCGAAGCTGCGCCGTGATAGGCCTGCCGGTGGTGTTTGATATGGCCATACGCGCCGCGCATGATCATGCTCGGAATTTCGAGGCTCTTGCCGGGATATAGCAATGAACACATCTCGACACCGGCCGCCTGCAACGCGGCGTCCTGGGCGTCGTCGAGCAGGGCGGGCGTAACTCCTTCGCAGATCCTGGCGTTCGCCGCCCACACGATGGGATTGCGCGTCCGCCATCCGTAGAGGATGCCGGCATCGCTATTGTCGGGAGCGCCCGCAGACTTCAAGACTTCAGTGGTGAAAAACCCATACAGGCCGCGACCCTGGTGGGCTGGAAGCACTTCGGTACCGCTCCGGTAGATGGCGGGCCTGCCGGCGACCCGCAGCGTGCGGTACACTGAAAACGCCACCAGTCCGGAACGGGCGTAAACGAGAATGAGGCTGAATTTGCTGTCGAACGGGGAGGAGTCCGCCGTCCAATGCGGCTCCGTCGCCTTCCAGTTGATGGCGATGATGTTGTTCATCGCGTCCATCAGGGACTGCCGCTCGCCCTGGCTGACAAGCGAGGCGTCCGGAAAACTGTAGGTGGCGTATTCGGCCCAAGGCGATCTGACGGTCCCGTATTCGCGGCGCAGGTCTCGCAACATGTTCATCACCCCGCTGGTTAACGAACCTATACAGGTCAGGCTTGAATCGCTTAAAGGACAATATGCCCTCGAAAACTGCCAAATCCCGGCGAGCGGGTCTACGCGAAAAACCATCCGTAAGGCGTGTCGCGATTGTCGCCTTTCCCGGGGTGACCCTGCTCGATATCTCCGGTCCGGCGCAGGTGTTCGCCGAATTGCAGGAGATCGAACTGCCGAGCGCGACCTATTCGCTGTCGTATCTCTCGACCTCGGGAGGACTGGTGCCAACCGACGTCGGGATGATGATCGACACCGCGCCGATCTCCAGCGTTCGGCCGAATCAGGTCGACACCCTCGTGATTCCGGGCGGCCCGGGCATATGGGAGCTGCGGCAAGACGGCATCCTGATGGACTGGATTTCGCAAGTGCTGCCGAAGGCCCGACGCGTGGCGTCGGTGTGCCTTGGAGCATTCGTGCTGGCCTGGACCGGCGTGCTGGACGGAAAGCGCGCCGTGACCCATTGGCGCTACTGCCCGAGACTGGCGGACGGCTTTTCCAGGATCAGCGTCGAGCCGAATGCGATTTTCGTCAAGGACGGACGGGTCTGGACATCAGCTGGCGTGAGCGCCGGCATCGACCTCGCACTGGCCATGATCGAGGAGGATTTCGGCCATATCACTGCGCTGGACGTCGCGCGCAGGCTGGTGGTGTTTCTCAAGCGGCCCGGCGGCCAGAGCCAGTTCTCTACCGTGCTCGCGGCGCAGGCCTCGGATGTGGAGGGGCGTTTCAGTGCTCTGCATGCCTGGATCATCGAAAATATTGCTGGTGATCTCAAAGTCGAGGCTCTGGCCCAGAAAGCTGGAATGAGTCCCAGAACCTTTGCGCGAGCCTACGTCAGCCGCACCGGAATGACTCCCGCCAGCGGGGTCGAGGCGTTACGGGTGGAAACCGCGCGGCTGTTGCTCGAAAGCAAGGAAATCCGCGGTGTGGTCGAGGTGGCGCAGCGGGCAGGGTTCGGCGATGACGAACGCATGCGGCGGGCTTTCATGCGGCACCTCGGGGTATCTCCTTCGGAATACAGAAGCCGGTTTTCGGGTTGAACGGCAATCTGGTTGGACCCGACGGCCTGACCCTGTCGGAGTGAAGGACGCTGGTTGACAGCCGACAACGTGCTAGTCTCCGGCTCTGGCACCAAGTGCGCGCGCGGCCGTCGCGGCTGACCGAAGACACCGCTGACCGAAGAAGTCTGGCGCGATAAATGATGAGGACGCCATGGACTGGATCTTCTTTCTTGTCATAGCGGTAGCTCTCTATGTCATCGTTTCGCTTCGGGTGCTGAAGCAGTATGAGCGCGCAGTGGTGTTTCTGCTCGGCAAATTTGCCGGCGTGCGCGGGCCGGGACTGACGCTGATCTTCGTTCCGATCCAGCAGATGGTGCGCGTGTCGCTGCGCACCGTCACCATGCAGATCCCGTCGCAAAAGATCATCACCAAGGACAATGTTTCGATCGATATCGCGGCGGTCGCTTATTATCACATCACCGATCCGGAAAAGGCCGTGATCGCGATCGAAAACGTCTACAACGCGATCAATCAGATCAGCCAGACCACCGTGCGCAATGTGGTCGGTCGCTTCAGCCTCGACCAGTTGCTGTCGGATACCGCGAGCATCAATGAGCAGATCAAGAACGTCATCGACCAGCACACCGAGCCGTGGGGCACCCAGGTAACGGCGGTCGAGATCAAGGACATCACGCTGCCCGACAACATGCAGCGCGCGATGGCCAAGGAAGCCGAGGCCGAACGCGAGCGTCGCGCCAAAATCGTCGCCGCCGAAGGCGAATACCAGGCGGCGGTAAAGCTCGGCCAGGCGGCCGACATCATCACGCAACACCCGGTAGCGCTTCAGCTCCGCACCCTGCAGACCATGGCGGAAATCGCGGTCGAGAAGAATTCCACCATCATCTTCCCCGCCCAATTCATGACGACGGTGCAGGAAGCGATCGCGCTCTTGTCGAGGGATTCAGCGCCAAAATAGCGTCAGCGCTGATCGATCAAGGCACGCGCGGACAGTACCGATAGGCCCCGCCTTGATGCCAGAGCAGCCTGTCCGCCATTCCCTCCTTGTTGCGCAGAAAAGTTCCTTGCGCGTCTACTACGCGCAGGAAGAAACGGTTCTCGCTCTCGGCGAATAATTCATACTCGGACTGCCCGGTCGCGCGCACGAACAGTCTCCCGGCTTCGGCGCGGATGGCAAGCGCGAAGGTAGGCGTCTTCTGGTAGACGCCCTGATACGTCGCGACGCTTGACCGTCCAGAAGATCCTGTTGACGGCAAGAACGATGGCGGAAATCTTCGTCGAGAAGAATTCCACCCTCGTTTTCCCAGCACGATTCATGAGACCGTGCTGCAGGCGATCGCGCTGCCTTCAAAGGGTTCGGCCTCAGGCCGGGGAGGCGAGCGGCTTGCCCTTCTCCACGACGTAGGTGCTCGCGATCTTCGTCTTATGGTCACCGTTCTTGCCGCCTGCATGGGGCGTGTTGGCCGGCACCACGAAACCATCGCCCGGCTTCAACGCCCGGGTCGGTTGGCCTTCGATCGGCAGATCCAGGCCACCTTCGACGATATAGGCGGATTCGATTCCTGGATGCGTATGCCGCGCGACCGTCACGCCTGCTTCTATTTCCGCCTCCACGATGATCGTCACATATCCGGGCACCGGCCCGTCCGTCTGCGATAAAATCTTTCGGGTGACCCCAGGGGTCGTCGCGGGCGGCGTACCCTGTGCCGATGCCTCGGTCGCAATGAACCCCGTTACCGCGCAGAGCGCGCAGGACGCAATACCTGCAAAGTCTCGTCGTGTCAGCATGACGAACCTCCCTGTCGTGTTCCGATCGATGGCGTCCGGACTTCCGTGACCGTAACCGGCAGCTAAAGACCGGCGACGGTCCTTGAAATTGCCGCACCGACATGTGGTTGGCAAGCGGGAAAACACGCTTTGCGTGTGGGCTGGTGCGATTCCGCCCAGCGGCGCTATTCAATGTTCGCGTGTGTCCGCGTCCGCGCTTTGCGGTGGCGGGTCCGCGAACGGAACGAGCAGCAGTCCGAGCAGCGCGGCGCAGGCCAGCAGGGTCCAGGCTTCGTTGGTACTGAGCGCAAACGCCGCCTTCTCGACCATGGGGCGAAGATAGGCCTCGACGGTAGCGTCCGATACATCGGGGGGCCGGTGCGTGAACAACTCCAGATCAAGCCCGATCGCCCGTGCCGCTGTGATATCGCCGGCGATCAGCCGGTCGCGCAAGGCTTCGGCGTGTCCCCCCGTGCGTCCATAGAGGATGGTATCGATCAGCGCGATGCCGATCGCGCCTCCAAGGTTTCGCATCAGATTGAACAGGCCGCTGGCATCGGGCACCTGTGCTTCGGTCAGCGCTCCCAGTGCCAGCCGGGTCGGCGGCAGCAGGCAGAACATGATCGCGACGCCGCGCAAGACTTGCGGCCAGAACATCTCGTCGAAATCGGCGACGCGGCTCTGGAACGCGCTGCAACCCAGTCCGAGTGTGAACAGGCCGAACCCCGCCGCCGACAGCCAGCGGGGATCAAGCCTGCTTTCCAGGCTGCCTGCGATCGGCGCGGTCAGGAGTTGCGAGACGCCGGTGACAAGCATGATGGTGCCGATCTCAAATGCGTCATGACGTCGAACGTAGGCGAGGAAGACCGGCATCAGATAGACCGAGCCGAACAATCCAACCCCAAGGCAGAAACTCAACCCGCAACCGATCGCAAAGGAACGGTTCTTCAAGGTCGGCAGTTCGACCACCGGATACGTCGCCTTGAGCGTTCGGACGACAAAGGCGGTTGCCGCGGCAGCACTCAGCGCGAACAGCAGTGCGCAGAGTGGAGAAAGCCAGCCATCGTGCGGCGCTTGCTTCAGACCGATCTCCAGGCTCGCAAGCGAGACGGCCATCAGCGTGAGAGAATATCCGTCGAGCGTAGCCAGATTTGCGAAACGAGGTCTGTCATTCGGCAGCAGGAATGGCGTGGCGGCCGCCGCAACGACACCGGGAGCGACGTTGATCAGGAACAACCAATGCCAGGAATAGGTCTCGGTGATCCAGCCACCGACAACCGGTCCGACCGTGGGTGCCAGCACGGCCATGATGCCGGCCATCGTGGTGGCAATCGGGTGCAAACGGATCGGAAACAGCAGGAACACTGCGGAAAACACCGCCGGAATCAGCGCGCCGCCGGCGAAACCCTGAAGCACGCGGAAGCTGACAAGCGTCGAAAAACTGCCGCTGAACGCACAGCCGATGGAAGCGAGGGTAAATACACCGATCGCAATGACGAACAGCCACCGCAACGTCAGCACGCGTGTAAGCCACCCGGTCAGCGGAATGGCGATGATCTCGGCGATCAGATACGCCGTTTGAATCCAGCTCATCGCATCCCGCGATATCGCCAGCGCATCCTGGATCGCGGGCAGCGAAGTCGCGACGACCTGAATGTCGAGGATCGCCATGAACATGCCGACGCACATCAGGACAAAACCTAGCCACGTGGCAGCACCCGGCTCGGCAACCCGGTCAGTCATTATGCGCCACGCACGATTGTCTCACGGGCGGCGGCGAGGGCGCGGTTTTCGGATCGTATGCGGATCGCGAGCACCGCGGCGTTGAGGATCGTGAAGAAGGCGGCCAGCAGCGGCAGGCCCAGCACCAATGGCAGCACGGCGATCTCGGCGGCAACCACGGCGTAGTTGGGATGCGACAGAAATCGATAGGGTCCAGCCGACACCAGCGGTTGCTCCGGCAAGACAATGATCTGCGTCGTCCATCGCGAGCCGAGCGTCCGCATCACCCAGAAACGGAAACCCTGCAAGACGAGATAGACGAGCAAGGCAATGCCATTGACCGGCTGATCGTGCCCGAATACCCACAGCGATATCAGCCATGCTGCGTGCACCGCCACGATCAGCAGGTAATGCCGGGGCGCGATCTCGACGGCGCCGCGGGCCAGCAGTCTGTGAGTGTTGTAGCGCGAGAGGACGAGTTCTCCGGTGCGCTGCAGCGTGACCAACCCGAGAATGAATTCAGCCGATGTCACGCGGCGTGCCGCAGCGTGACGCAGCTTGCGGTGAAGCCGGGTCCGAGCGCCGTCAACAGCGACCTGTCCGGCAGTCCCTTGGCGCGCGCGCGTTCGAGTACGAACAACACCGTGGGCGCCGACATATTGCCGTAGTCCGCGAGAACCTGCCGTTCGTGGTCGAGCGTCCCTTGATTGAGTGAAAATGCCGTCTCCAGAGCGCTGACGACCTTGGTGCCGCCGGGATGGCAGATGAACCGGTCGATGTCCGCCATCGACAGCTGCATGGCTGCCAGAATCTGCGTCACGGCGGGGTTGAGCTGCGCGGTGACGAAATCGGGGATGGTGCGGCGGAAGATGACGCCGAAGCCTTCCGGATCGACACTCCAGCCCATGATGCCGAGGGTGTCGGGCCAAAGGTGCTCGCCGGAATTCTCGATCCGCGTCACACCGCCATCGCCGGCGCGCAATATCACCGCCGCTGCGCCGTCGCCGAACAGGCTGATGGCAACAATGTTGGCCTTGGTGAGTTCGTCGTGGCGAAGGGCAAGCGTGCAGAGCTCGATCGTCACCAACAGTACGTTGGTGCCCGGTCGCGCCTGTGCGAGGCGCGACGCGATCGACAAACCCGACACGCCGCCGGCGCAGCCGAGACCAAACACCGGTACGCGGGTGACGTCGGACCGGAAGCCCACCACGCGAGCAACACGGGCTTCGAGACTCGGCGTTGCGATTCCGGTGGAGCAGACGGTCACGACGGTGTCGATATCGCTGCCAGCGAGGTGCGCAGTTGCCAGCGCTTTCTGCGCGACGTCGACGAAGAGCGCCTCGGCGCCTTCGAGAAACGCCTCGGTGCGTTCCGGCCAGCCTCGCGGTTCGAGATACCAGTCGAACGGCTTCACGGCGTGACGTTTGATAATTCCGGTATTCGAAAAAATACTCGCGTATCTTTCAAATTCGGGCAAGCGCTCTCGGAGCGAGTCCCAAGTCGCGGCCAGAACATCCTTCTGCAAAAATACGTGGGGAGGGACCGATGTCGCCAGGGAGACCAGTGCAGCCGTGGGCATCGCGAGATCTCTCCTGCCGCTTCAGTTATGGGAAACATCGATGCGGGTCGTTTATTCCAGTGCCCGTGAAGACCGGGAGGTCCGAATGGGACACCAAAACGTGAAGCACGCTGCCTGTGCAACTCTGAGGTTTGGTCAGGAGCGCCCGCAATGTGATCAATCAGCATTGAGGCGATTTGTCGGCGATGGCGGTGCCGCAGTCGGGCCGCTCAAGGGCGGCGCGAGGGCGATTGCAGCCGGTCGCGAAGAATGACGCGATCGACAGGTCGCGAAAGAGATTAGCCAGCTTCAAGTCGGACGCCGCATCCAATCCGTCGGGACTCAAAACCGGTGACGCGGATTTGGGGTCCCGACCAGGGCTGGCTTTTTCGCAACGCCGGGGTTCGGTACCCGACTCTGACGCTCTAAATTGGCAGCGTCAGGGAACGCTGCCGCGATCACAGGCTTATCAAATGGAAGTTTCCACTCCCGAGACTTCCTCCAACTGACCCCGCCTTGCGCGGTTCGCGAGGCGGGTTTTCTTCGTCTTCCGCCGGTGGAACCCAGCGGCGTGGAATCGCGTTGATTGTCACTGGACGAGCGCGAAAATGCGAAAACAGGATCTGATCGGGATGCCGAAAGAAAACGATCTGGAGGGTGCGCAGGATCAGGGCGGCCAGCAGGGCATGCCTAACTAAACCCGAACCGCGTCCGCGTCCACCCGGGGGCAATGATCAAGGCATCGTGCGCGACGAGCGCGGACAGGAACAGCCGCGCGACAAAGCGTACGCAGCAAGTGAGCCGGCAGGATCGGGGTGGTCACCCGCCGGGCGAAAAAGCGTAGCCTGACAATTGCGACTTCAATTCACGCGATGGAAGGTATGGCCGGAGATTGAGCCTTCGCGGCATCCGGCGAGGTTGGCGCCAGCATGAGCAGAGCTTTTGTAAAGGAACAGGACGTCGACCCCGTCGAGCACTTGCTTGATCGGCCGATGTCCGAGCATCCAAACATCGTCACGGATCAGGGCATGGCCCAGATCGATACCGCTCTTGCCGAAGCACGCGTGGCATACGCCGCTGCCCAGGTTTCGTCCGATCGGGCATCGATCGGCGCCGCAGCACGCGAGGTCAGATACTGGAGTGCGCGGCGTGCGAGCGCGCAACTCGTTCCTGCTTCGGGCGACACTTCGGAAGTCCGGTTCGGCGCCACGGTCACGATCGTTCGCGACGATGGGCGCGAGCAATCCTTCCGAATTGTCGGGGAGGACGAAGCCGATCCCGCCAAAGGATCGATTTCGCACGTCTCACCTCTTGCAAGGGCGATGCTCGGGAGAGCCGTCGGTGACGTTATCAGGGCAGGAAAAGACGAAGCGGAAATCACGTCCATTGTTTGACTACGGGGTTGCCGCGCATCGGCCCCGGCAAACGCCGGATTGAAATGCGGTTCAACGCGGAGAAGGCCGAAGCCGTTTTCCGGTCAGTGCCCGGAGCCGGCGCCATGTGGTATCGCGCATGGCGGTGATCCACGTCCGCATATTGGCGAACCAGTTCATGGTCATCAGCTTGGACTGACCACCTTGAAGAGACGTTCGACGAACACGAGACTGACCGCGTAAGCGGCAATCATAATTCCGGTCCCGGGTCAGCCAATGGCCGCCGCCCGCCATGCCGCTTGAACACAACAGCACGCTCGGCCGATGGTTCCAACATCGGATGTTCAGCGGCGGCTATATCTGGTTGGGGATATGTTGGTTTTCGAAGCGGGGTCGGATCTGAGCCGGGTCAGCCAGATCGATCTTGTTGCGGATGGGCCGAGGCTTGGCGCGGCGTATCGGTTGGCATCTCCTAACGACGCGGTATAATGGTCGCCGCGCATGATTTGTTCCGCGATCCGAAGCAGGTTGGGAACATGCGGCCGGCCAGCAGGTTGTATCAACACACGCACCCCACGACCCGCGAACTGGACGCACCGGATGAAAGATTTTTCGAATGCCTCGTTCTCTCCCGATCTGATTGCGGCGATGGATGAAGCGCTGGCGGGAGCGGTAGCCACGTTGCCGCATCCGGTGAGTTCGACGCGGGTGCAACACATTGCCGAGAGCATCCTTCGGAGCGCGAAGCAGGGTGAAAATAATCCCAGGACATTGCAGACGATGGCCCTGCTTGAAATGCAGCTTCGATCCGATGAGAAATGATCTGAGCGGAACAGAGCGCGTTAAGAACTGTTTTCCATCCACCACGTGAAGTGGTTCGACTGACCATCCGAGTAAGCAATGATTTCGCTCGCAAGCCTTTGTCGGGGCAAGCCCCCTAATCCGAGTGAGACGCCAGCGCATTGCTGTGCCGGTTTGAGACATTGCTACCCGATCTTGCCAAAGGAGATGGCAAGTTTGTCCGCATGCACGGCCGCCCTGCTGGAAACGGGAAACAGATGCTCCAGAGAGAGCGTAAACTCAAGAGCATCCGCGACCCAGCGTCCAGGGAAGTGCGCTCCGAATTCGATCAGCCGCGCCCCGCCTTACGTTTGTTCAGCAAAGCACAAGCCGGATACGGTGCATTGACCTTGATCAAGGCTCCGGCCGTCCCGACGACGAGCGCTGAAGCCGCCAAAAAGACCGATAATTCCAAAGCCGGTCGAGGCAAACACTGACGCCGTTCCGAAAAATGTGATAACGCTCCGTCTAAACCGGAGGATGACGGCATGATTGAACCAAAACTGGAAGTCCCTGCCGAATTGCGCGAGATGGCCGAAAAAACCATCGATCAGGCGGAAAAGGCGTTCGGGATGTTTTTCGATGCTGCAGGCAAGTCGATGGCATCGGTTCCGAGCACCGGAACGGAGATTTCCAGGCAGGCCCTGTCGTTCACCGAACAGAACATGAAGGCAGCGTTCGATCACGCGCGAAAGCTGGTTCACGCCACCGATCTTCAGGAAGCCATGCAAATTCAATCGGAGTTCTTGAAGAGCCAGTTTACCAATGCCGGAGAGCATATGAGACAGATCACCGGCGAGGTCATGTCGGCTGCGAAGGATGCGTCGAAAAGCAAGTTCTAGGGATGATCGGCGTATTCCATCAGTGATCGAACGCATCGACCGGCGTTACCTTAGATGTACGCGAATGAAGGTCCTTGCCTACAAAATAGTCTTGCGTGGATTTACGCTGTAGACTTCAATCCTAGCGCAGGTCCTTGACGGGCCACCGGGTGTTACCACTCGCCGTCTGTCAACTTTTCTGCTGATCCCTGTCGGCCAAAACCGGCGGGGATTTGCATTTGGGCCGCGAACTGATCCGTCCGAGCTGCACGCCGTGCACCAGGAAAGTGGCAGTTCGGTTTTGTTCGGAGGGGTTCATCAAGCGCAATCCCCCGGGGCGCGTCGGCGATTGGTTGGCGGTGCCGAGACGCTCGATAAAGCCGGCTGCCGACGATCTTCATTTCAATTATGGTTGTCATAATCGCCAGCCGCGATACGGAAAGCGGCTTCCGAGGCGATGGAAAATGTTATTCTCAGCGGCCTGGGCCGGCACGGTGCGCGGCTGGCTGAGGGCTGGGCAGGGCGCAATTATCGTGGGGCCGAGAGCCCGAACGAAATCAGGGGATGGTCATGGGAAACTCCAGTGTTCGGCGGCCCTATAAGGGTGTGTTTCCGGTGGTGCCGACGGTGTTCGACGCCGACGGCCGGCTCGATCTCGAAGGGCAGAAGCGCGCCGTCGACTTCATGATCGACGCCGGTTCGCACGGGCTCTGCATCCTCGCCAACTTCTCCGAGCAGTTCGTGCTGACCGACGCTGAGCGCGACCTGATACTCGACACGGTGTTGAACCATGTCGCGGGCCGCGTACCGGTGATCGTCACCACCACGCATTTCGCTTCCCACATCTGCGCCGAACGCTCGCGGCGAGCGCAGCAGGCCGGCGCCGCCATGGTGATGGTGATGCCGCCCTATCACGGTGCGACTGTCCGAGTCCGGGAATCCGCGATCCAAGAGTTCTACCGCGCCGTTTCGGACGCCATCTCGATACCCATCATGATCCAGGATGCGCCGGTGGCCGGCACGCCGATGTCGGCGGCCTTCCTCGCCGGCATGGCGCGTGAGCTTGCGAACATCAGCTACTTCAAGATCGAGGTGCCCCAGGCCGCCGCCAAGCTACGCGAGTTGATTGCACTTGGCGGGGAGGCGATCGAAGGCCCTTGGGACGGCGAGGAGGCGATTACATTGATGGCCGACCTCGATGCCGGGGCGACGGGGGCGATGACCGGCGGCGGTTATCCCGACGGCATTCGCCAGATCACCGATCCGTATTTCGCCGGCCGCCGCGACGAAGCCGCCACGGCCTATGAGCGGTGGCTGCCGCTGATCAATTACGAGAATCGCCAGTGCGGCCTCATCGCGTGCAAGGCGCTGATGAAGGAAGGAGGAGTCATCAAGCACGAAACCGTCCGGCTTCCCCTTCAGCCGTTGCATCCGGCGGTTCGAGCGGGGTTGATCGAAATCGCCAGCCGTCTCGGTCCGCTGGTATTTCGATGGGGCAAATAGGCCGTTGAAGCAGCCCCGACAGCGCGCCTTTTCAGGCTTGTTCTCGCGTCGCGCGTTCTATTTGCGCAGCGAGCCGATATAGGCGGCGAGATCGGCCGCCTCGCTCCGGCTCAACGGGAAACTCGGCATCTTCGGGTGCGGGTCGAGCAGGAAGAAGGCGATCTTTTCCGGCGTGAAATCCGACTTGCGCGCGACTACGGCAAACGGGGGAGCGTCGGTACTGGCCTGTTTCTGCTCGCTATTGACCACGTGACAGGTGGCGCACCAGCGCTTGGCGAGGTCGGAGCCATGGTTCGCGTCGGCGGCCATCGCGAGCGATCCGCTCAGCCCGGCTGCGGCAACAACCAAAACCCGAATTTGCCTCAAAACCACGTACATTCGATACTCCCTCGGCATCAAATGACGTACGCTTTTCATCGGCAGCAACGCAATGGGTTCGGTCACCGGCTACAAGGTTGACCGTCAGGCGAGGGCCACCAAGCGGGCATTCATGGCCGAAATCACTCATTTCGTGGCACTGGCTTTTGATCTCAGCGATGGCGGCCTTGTCGCCGGTGAAGCCGTTGACTGCGCAAGTCCGGCGGTCGCGATACAAACGGCGCAGGGGCAGTGGAAAATCCTGGGGCATGCCGGCGCCGTCGCGTTCAGCCGCACCAGCGATTTCGAAAAGGGAAAATTCAACTACAGGCACGTGCTGCGCCGGTTTGGACAGGTGCCGGACGAGTACATAAAAGAAAATGATGCCCCATGAATGCCGCATCGCCGCAATGATATTTCGGGTGTCGATATCGGCGGCGTCAGCGCAGGATATTGCGGCTGGCGAAACCTCGTACCGGAAATGAATTGAGAACGTGGACGGTCCAGGAGTCCGAAAGCCAGTCTGCCCGGCGGTCCGAGGCGTCCTCTACGGTGCGGGCACAGTATTTCCCGCATTGAAACCAGAACTCTTTCTTG